>Ga0066650_10000736_pt1 | contig 11439 bp, 7 predicted proteins | sample CryGey092014_all_FD_59539 | JGI IMG/M metagenome (GOLD analysis project Ga0066650, IMG submission 59539) | Groundwater microbial communities from aquifer - Crystal Geyser CG23_combo_of_CG06-09_8/20/14_all | ecosystem: Environmental > Aquatic > Deep subsurface > Groundwater | place: USA: Utah...
GAATGGTGTGACATCAGCTAGTAGTTGCTTCCAGTTCACTTGCTCCAAGTTCTCTAAGATATGTTTCTTCCAATGAGTAGCCACCCATGGTGTTGATTCTGTTTGATCAATGGCTGACTGGAGTAATTTTAAATTCGGTTCAATCTGCGGACGTCTACTTTGATACCAAAACAGATCATAGAAATTCCTTCCTTTAAGATAGTTACGTGTACAAAGGGCATGAATCTTGCCTGCCATGAGCGATGGCAGATCATAATGACGAATGGCTAACAAAAAATACTTATTTACAACTTCTGTTTCTGCATGGGCACCAGCTGGAGGATTTGTATCGATTTTAATCTTGATTGAAATCTTTTGTCCTGGATGTGCGGAGATACCTACTTCATTGAGAAGGTCATAAATCTTCACCCACACAGCGTGAATTGTTTTCTTTTCGCTCACAACTAAAGAAGCATTGAATTTGGCGAATTTAAGATCTCTCTCAAGTTTTGCGACCCAATCCTTCAATATGTAGTTTGTTTTAGAATCCAAAGAAAAATCAAGATCCTCTGAAAAGCGTGGAAGGCCATAAAGAAAACGAAGTGCTGTGCCTCCGACAAATGACAAGCAGGTAAACGCCTCACTTTCATGGAAGGAACGCAAAATGAATGCCTGCACATACTCCCGCAATTTATTTATTTTATCGTTAATATTTTTAGACCCTTTGGCAATGAATAATGCTTCTTCTTTCATCAGAGAAACTCCTATTCATGAGATGCCTGTATACTCAAATTGGCAGCTGCTCGTTTAAGACGAGGAGAATCCCATTTTTGTGCATAGGCATTCAGTTTTATAAAATCAATTCCATCTAAATTCTGAAACCGCATCTCTTCCAATCTCTCCTTTGTCCACTCTCCTTGATTGAAATGAAAATAATCTAACAACGCCTTTTCAGGTTCTGCAATCCATACAGGAGTCTCTTCAATCTTCTCTGAAACAAATCCCCAATAATATGTTTCTTTAATATTGGAATAGGTAAAAAAACCAAAGGGATTCTGAAATTTTCTTGTCACACGCGTGGTGGTACTTGTTATTAGTACTACCTTTTCTGGAATTAGCCCATAATAGGAAAGAGCCAAAGGTCCGCTGATATATGAGGGTCGATAGCTCTCATTAGCTATTTGGAGAATAGAAAGTGTTTTTTTTCGATAATGCTCAGCTAATACATACAGCCCGCGGCGAAGCCTGATAATCTGTCCACTCTGATTCCATTGATGAAGCTGGACAAGGGTCTGGCTTTTGGGTTCCCCAGAGAGCTGAACCAGCAAATGCGTGTCAAAAAAAGGCAAATTTCCTACATAGTTGATTAGTTTTTCAAGCTTCATTTACGTTAATATATATATTATAAGTTTTATAAATAGAAAAATAGTAGGTATAATACATAGTGATATTAACAAGTTGTCTTTCTTCAAAAGAAACTTGTCAGAGCAATAGAATAGCAGGAAGAAAAAGTCAGAAATACTTACAAAAAGTTAAAACACTAAAAAAAACTGCAATCCCTTTTCAGAGGTTGCAGTTTTTATTTTAAAAATATGTTTTTTACAATAAAGGTGCGATAATCAGCGCTACTATGCATACTAATTTGATGAGAATGTTAAGTGAAGGTCCGGCTGTATCTTTGAACGGATCTCCAACTGTATCGCCAACAACAGATGCCTTGTGAGAATCAGATCCTTTGCCGCCATATGCTCCGGACTCAATAAATTTTTTTGCATTGTCCCATGCACCACCGGCATTTGCCATAAATATTGCAAGAAGAACTCCGGATATAAGCACTCCGGTTAACATTCCTGCAAGCATCTGTTTGTCTATAAATCCGATAATTACCGGAATGGCAATTGCTCCAACTCCGGGGATAATCATCTGCCTGAGCGCTGCTTTTGTGCTGATATCAACGCATCTCCTGAAGTCAGCATCAGCTTTACCTTCCATTAATCCTGGGATCTCCTTAAATTGTCTTCTTACTTCTTTGATCATATCAAAGGCTGCTGTTCCAACTGCGCTCATGGAAAATGAGGAGAATAAATACGGAAGCATGCCTCCTATTAAAAGGCCGACCAGAACATTTGCACTGCTTAAGTTAACAACATCTATCTTAGTAGTTGTTCTAAAAGCGCTGAACAAAGCAAGTGCTGTTAATGCTGCTGAACCAATTGCAAATCCTTTACCGATTGCCGCTGTTGTATTTCCAACTGCATCAAGTTTGTCTGTTCTGCTTCTGACTTCTGGTCCAAGTTTGCTCATTTCTGCTATGCCGCCGGCATTGTCGGCAATTGGTCCATATGCATCAACTGCAAGCTGGATGCCTGTGGTTGCAAGCATGCCAAGCGCTGATATTGCTATGCCATAAAGACCGGCAGTGTGATATGAAACAAGAATTGCAGCTGTGATTGCAAGGATCGGCAATGCTGTAGATCTCATGCCATTGCTAAGTCCGGATATGATAGTTGTTGCTGCACCTGTCTGAGCATCTTTTGCGATTTTTTGCACAGGCTTTCTGACCATTGCAGTATAATATTCAGTGATTATTCCAATTGAAATTCCAGATATCAAACCTGCAATAGTTGCATAAAATATACCGTTGGCGTTTACTGCGCTTGTTGACGGTATTACAGCCTGAATTATAAAATATGAGGCTATTAACATTATAATGCCTGCGCCAAATGTTCCGATATTCAGCGCTTTTTGCGGATCGCCACCTTCTTTTGTTCTCACAAAAAATGTTCCTATGCCTGAGACTACAATACCAACTCCTGCTAGTATTAATGGAAGAAGCACATGGTTCAAAGAAATTGTGGCTCCAATCACCATTGCGCCAATTATTGAGCCAACATATGATTCAAAAAGATCAGCTCCCATTCCTGCAACATCGCCGACATTATCGCCAACATTGTCTGCTATTACAGCTGGATTTCGCGGATCATCCTCAGGTATGCCTGCTTCAAGTTTTCCAACAAGATCAGCTCCAACATCAGCAGCTTTTGTGTAGATGCCGCCGCCAACTCTTGCGAATAGAGCTATTGAAGAAGCACCAAGGCTAAAGCCGCTTAAGATTGGCAATACTGTGCTTTGTAATGCATCCAGATTGTTTCCGAATTTTGCTGTATATATCCAGAATAGAATGCCGATTCCCAAAACTCCAAAACCAACTACGCACATTCCCATAACTGTTCCGCCAGAGAAAGCAATAGCAAGCGCTTTATTTAAGCTTTGCCTTGCAGCATTTGCAGTGCGTGTATTTGCAATTGTTGCAACCCTCATTCCAAACAATCCTGATAACCCCGAACATATTGCTCCTGCAACAAAGGATATTGAAACAAGGCGTAGCCACCCTGTATTTATGAATGTTAGAAGTAGTGCAACGGCAACGATAAAAATGGAAAGCATCTTATATTCTCTGGATAAGAATGCCATTGCGCCTTCTCTGATGTGTGCTCCGATCTGCTGCATCTTTTCAGTGCCAGGATCATGTTTTTTAATGAAATGCGCTTTGGTAAAAGCAAAGACTAATCCAAAAAGACCTGCGATTGGCAGAATCTTAATTACAAGATCAAAATTCATGATGGTTTCTCCCCAAATGGTTGGTATAGTATTTTAACTTTTGGTTGGTATTATTATAGTTAAAAACTAAATAAGTATTTCTAACTTTTTATTTTTGCTATCATACAAATAAAAAGTCGAAATGCTATATATTATTTTAAAAGCGAGCTGTATTTACATACAGCTATTTTGGAATGCAATGGCAAAATATGAAATCTTTACAATTTAATTTTAAACTGGCAGCATTTAGCAGAGCTGTATTACAGATTATAGGGGATGAGTATTAATTATGAAAGAAGATGATATCGCAATTTTGTTTGAAAAAATTGCCAAACATTTTGAGGATGTTAACGATTCCACAAAAATAATGTTTTCAATGCTGGTAAGTGTGGCGCTTAAATTCAGGGACGATCTTGTTGAATTGGGTGCAGATCCTTTAACTGTTGGAGAAACCAAAGAAGCACTTGGAATTTTTATGGAGATTATAAAGACACATAAAATGCCATTAGAACTTGAAGGAAGAAAAAAGCTCTTAGTTGTTAAATGGTTAGAAGCGTTAAAGGTTAGGGTTAGACATTAGGGATTGTTAAATTATTTTTCAGTGAAGATACCCTCATTAAAAACATTTATTATAAGTTCTGTTGTAGTTGCTTTGGTTGGCACTATTGTTTTTGTGCTGCCTTTGTTTATTTCATCTTCATTTGTGAAAAATGAAGTTACTGCCTATCTTTCTAAACTTTATAATAGCGAAAACATTGTTATTGGTGATGTGTCTTTTAGGTTTTTCCCAAGACCTAAATTTATAGTTAAAGACATTAAAGTTGTTCAGAAGATAGTTGTAAAAGGGGAAGAACCCCTGCAAATCAAAAATGTTATAGGTATATTTTCTGTCTCAAAATTTTTCAAAGGACAGATTGTTCTGGATTTGGATCTGGTAAAACCGGTTGCTTTTATCACGCTGGATAAAAATACTAAAAGCTATTTAGATTCATATGAAAGCTTTTTTGGTCAAAATGACGAGGTTGGCTATAAAATAAATAAGTTGAATATAGAAGATGGAGAGATCCATCTAAAAAATCCAGATAAGGGTTCGGATTATATTGTTGAACATTTAAAATTAAAGGCGAGTTTGGTTAAGGATCAGGATGCTCTTCGCTTTCCAATAAAGTTGTCAGCTGTAATAAAGTCTATAACAGCCAAACCGGTAGTAGCAGATGGTAATGTCTTTTTTGATGCTAAAAACAAAATCCTGGAGTTTGAGAATGTCTCGGTTTTGGCAAATAACGACCGCCTAACTTTGGATCTTTCAATTAATTATCAGCAGGAGTTGCATGTTTTTGATGCAACTATTGCTTCTCCTTCAGTTAATCTGGATGACTTAAAGGTTTTTCTGCCATTTTTATTTGAAAAAGCCCCTTCTGATTTTAGCATTTCAGGTATTATGAGCATGGCGTTGTCTTTACATGGAAATAGAAACGATTTTGAGCTGAGTTTACAGACAGATATGACAGCAGCTAAGATTGATTGGGGAAAATATATTCATAAGATTAGCGGCTCTCCTCTTAAAATTGCTTTTAAAGGAAGCAATAAAGACGATATTTTAAAAGTAGATGATTTAACCCTGCTCCTTGGAAGCGATTCATATAAGCTCGAAGGTTCCTTAATGGATAAAGAGAATTATGTTGTTGATCTTAAGCTTCTGCCAACTGTTCTTCATTCAGAAGAACTTTCAAATGTTTTTCCATTTCTTTCTTTTATGCGTACTTTTGGATCTCCCAAGATATCAATGGCAGCAACAGGTCCTTTATTTGAAAATGAATTTGTAGTTAACGGCGATTTTGAATCAGATGATGTTCATTTTGCTGATTATGTATTAACAGAAGTAAAGGCGTTATTTAAATACTCGCAACAAATGTTGTCGCTTAGTCCATTGCAGGGAAAGTTGCTGAATGGTGTGTTTTCCGGCAGTGCTGATATTGACATGTCTGAAAACCAGATATGTAAAACTCAATTTGTTGTAGATAATTTAGAAGCGGGAAAAGTTATTCCATTAATATCTGGAACCGGGTCTTTGGTGGGGGATGCAGAGGTTAAAATTGGAGAAAATGAAATTGAGACGCAAGGCATTGATTTTAGTGGCACGTTTGTTCTTGCAAAAGGAAAGCTTTTGGTCGGCGATATTGGTGAGAAAGTCTTAACAGATGAAGTGTGGAATATTTTTAAAAAAACTATAGCGCAGGATGTTAATAGTAAGGCAGTAAATAAACTGAAAAAAGAAGCAGGTAATATTTCAGATTTAAAACTATCATTTAATACAAATGATAGTGAAACAAACATCACAGATATGCAGTGGAAGAATCCTGATTTTAACGCATATCTGAATGGTAGTCTGAAAAAAGCTGATGGTGTTCTGGAAGCAAGTGGCAATTTTGTTTTATCAAAACAGATATCAGCGGAATTGATTCTAAATAAAGAGGCGCTGAAAAAGATTGTAAATGTTTCAGGAGAGATATCTGTTCCAGTTAAAGTAAGTGGGACAATCTCTGAAATTGTTTTGGCGCCAGATCTTGAAATATTAACACAGAATATGGAGAACCTGAAAGACAAACCTCTGGTAAAGGATGAAAAAGAGGTTCCGGATGTGAAACAGGGGGCAACTCCTAATAAGAAAAAAAATCAGACAAAGAATGGCATGACCACAAATGTTGACCAAGATGTGTTTAAGGTGATTATAGGGGAATAGGCATACAAAACTTTCCTCCCACTTGTGGGGAGGATTAAGGCGGGGGTAGATAATTGATTGTTCATATGAAATTTATTACTATATTATGTTTTTTCTTTGTTTCATTATATACTGTTGGCGTTGTTGCAGGGCAGGATGATTCTGGAGATGGAAAAATAAGTTTTTATAATTATCAGTTGGATGAGGTGTTTGATGGAACCTATAGGCAAAATGGAAAATATGATAACAAAGTTCTAGATCAGATTAATCATGTCATGAGATCCCCTGATGGAAAGGTTTCTCCAATTTCTGTTAAGCTAATAGAGATTTTGGATAAGATTCAGGACCATTTTAATATTGATACAATTGAAATAATCTCAGGTTATAGAAGCCCTCAATATAACAAAGATCTGAAAACGCTTGGCAGAACTGTTGCAAAGGAATCCATGCATTTAAAAGGCATGGCAGCTGATATTCATCTGGATGAGATAACTGAACAAGGTATGCGCGAGTATGTGATTAGTATGAATGCAGGCGGAGTTGGTTTTTATCCTGAATATAATTTTGTTCATGTGGATGTTGGTTCTCAAAGAAGCTGGGGGGAGGCTAACAATTCTAAACGAAAACTGATTGGTACAGAGGCAAATCCAAATAATGTATGGGCTGCAATTACAGATAAAAACGTATATTTTAAAGGAGATTTGATTAATCTTGAAATAAAAAATATTTCATATGAAAGCATGAGATTAACCAAAAACCTTTGGTATGAATATTTCAAAAAAGGCAAGTGGGCAGAGCATCAGCCAATTGAAAAAAATAAACAAAGTGTGAAAATTAAACCTAATGATTCAGTGAAGATTGTTTGGAATCCAGAGGGAATGCCATTTGGAAAATATCGAATTGTGGTATTTACCAGCAAGGATTTTAGCGTTCCTCCTATTATTTCAAATGAGTTTTATATTAAAAAGACGGTCACGGAGCAAAAAGGTACGGAGCAATTGCTCCGTACCTTTTTGCTCCGTGACCAATTCTACTATGTCCAAAGATACTTTATATCTAATCGACGGTTCTAATTATATATTCAGGGCTTATTATGCCATTGGACCTTTGTCTAATTCCAAAGGTTTGCCCACCAATGCTTTGTACGGATTTTCACAGATGATCTTAAAGATGGTAGATGATGTGAACCCCAAGTATATGGTTGTTGTTTTTGATACTGAGGAGCCTACATTTCGTGACAAGCTTTATGCTGATTATAAGGCCAACCGTGAGGCGCCGCCTGAGGATCTTGTGCAGCAGTTTCCATATTTTAAGCCAATTCTTAATGCGCTCAATATTTCGGTTCTTGAGCTTAATGGATTTGAAGCAGATGATGTTATAGGTACAATAGCCAGCCGGCTTGCTTCAGATGATTTAGATGTTATGATTGTGTCTGGTGATAAGGATTTAATGCAGCTTATTAATGATAACGTAAAGATGTATGATGGTATGAAGGAAAAGCGGATCGGCAAAAATGAGGTTGTTGAAAAATTTGGTGTTGAACCAGCAAAGGTTATAGATGTCTTGGCGCTTGCAGGGGATTCTGTTGATAATGTGCCGGGAGTTCCGGGCGTTGGTCCTAAAACAGCGTCAAAATTAATAAATGAATATGGTTCTGTAGAGAATGTTATAAAAAAGGTTGATGAGTTGTCAGATAATCTCAAACAGAAAATAAAAGAAAATATTGAAAAACTTGAACTATCAAAACAACTGGTGACAATTGATATTAATGCGCCAGTTAAATTTGAGATTAACGATTTTTTAATGTCATCACCTGATCTGGAAAAGGTCAGGGATGTTTTTGGTGAATTGAAGTTTAGCAAACTTATTTCAGATATTGCGCCGCAGCAAACAATCGACAGATCAAACTATAAGCTGATTAATTCAAAATCTGATTTTGAAACATTGCTAAAAGAGCTTTCCAAAGTTTCAAGATTTTCATTTGACCTTGAAACAACGTCTTTAAACATTATGAACGCAGAGCTGGTTGGTATTTCAATGGCAATTGCGCATGGTAATGCATTTTACATACCAGTAGGTCATATAGCTGAAGGCGCTTTTTTAGAAAAAAAACAGGTCCAGAATTTTGATCTATTTAGTCAAATGGATGAGAAAAGTGACGTTCTTGTGTCTGGTCAGCTGGCGCTAAAGTTTGTTTTGGAAAAACTAAAACCAATTTTAGAAGATAATAAAATAAAAAAGATCGGGCAAAATTTAAAATACGATTGCGCAATACTTAAACGATACGGGATTAATGTTAGAGGTTTGTATTTTGATACAATGATTGCTTCTTATTTGTTGAATGCTGGTGGTAAACACAATCTGGATCACCTGTCTTTGCAATATCTTAGCCATAAAAAAATATCTTATGACGAACTTGTGTTAAAGGGTAAGAAAAAAAAGAGCTTTGCTGAAGTGGATGTTGATAAAGCTATGGAATATTCATGTGAAGATGCTGATGCAGCTCTTCGTTTAGCAGATGTTTTTTTGCCAAAGCTTAAAGATGCAGGTCTTGAAAAATTATATTTTGAAATGGAGCTTCCGTTGCTTGAAGTGTTAATGGATATGGAGCTTGTTGGCATAAGAGTGGATAAAGATGTGTTAGCCGGACTTTCTGTTGAGTTTAATGATAAGTTAGATATTCTTCAGAAAAAAATATATGAGGAAGCTGGATGCGAATTTAATATTAATTCGCCAAAGCAACTTGGTAAGGTTTTGTTTGAAGATCTTAAGCTTGGAACGCCAAAAAAGACAAAGACTGGTTATTCAACTGATGTAGGGGTGTTGGAAGATCTTGCTTCAGAACATCAATTGCCTGAACTGATTCTTGAATACAGATCTTTGTCAAAATTAAAATCAACATATATTGATGCATTGATTGATCTTATAAAAGAAGGCAAAGGCAGGGTGCATACGTCATTTAATCAGGCTGTAGCTGCAACCGGAAGGTTGTCTTCATCAGATCCTAATCTGCAAAATATCCCAATCAGGACCGAGGTTGGAAGAAAAATACGTAAGGCTTTTGTGGCAGAACCTGACATGTTATTACTTTCAGCAGATTATTCCCAGATAGAGCTTCGTGTTTTGGCGCATTTAAGTAAAGATGAGGTCTTGATCGATGCTTTTAAGAACAATGAAGATATTCACACAATCACAGCATCTCAAATATTCGGGATTAAACTAAAAGATATCAGCAAAGAGCAGAGGGCAGCTGGTAAGACTGTAAATTTTGCAACAATTTACGGGCAGGGGGCTTTTGGTTTATCAAAGCAGCTTAGTATAGATGTCGCTGAGGCTAAACGATATATAGATGCTTATTTTAAGAGATATCCAAAAGTGGATATCTATCGCGACATGGTTTTAAGCAAGGCAAGGGAAACTGGTTTTGTTGAAACTCTGTTTGAAAGAAAAAGATTTGTGCCTGATCTTAACAGTAAAAATATAATGGTAAAGCAGGCAGCTGAACGCGCGGCGTTTAATACTGTATTTCAGGGAACTGCAGCTGATATTATAAAAAAGGCAATGATAAAGCTGCATATGGAATTGCCGGATAAATGTGCGGATGCCAAAATGCTTTTGCAGGTTCATGATGAGCTGCTCTTTGAAGTTAGCAATAAGCATGTGGATATTTTAAAACCATATGTAAAAGATGTAATGGAGAATGTTGTGCAACTTGATATCCCGCTTATAGTGGATATAGGAGTTGGTGCAAGTTGGGTTGATGTGTATTGAATTGGTCGATGAACGATATGTAATGGGCGCGCATTGCTTAAAGATCGGTGTGCGTCGGTCGTCGTTCGTACGTTGTTAAAACCAAAACAACGATACATAGTTTGTCACGATGTACTATGTGTGCAAACCGCACAACGAGGAATTATTATGATTTCAAATATAGGAATTATCGGGGCTGGTAGTTGGGGAACTGCATTGGCAAAGGTTTTGGGTGAAAAGGGGCTTAATGTTTCCCTTTGGGTTTTTGAAAAAGAGATTGTAGATAATATTAATAAGAAACATTTTAATCCTTTATATTTATCAAAAGCCAAGCTTCCTTCTTCAATAAAAGCTACTAATAAAATATCAGAAGCGCTTGTTGAAAAAGAGGTGGTTCTATCAGTTGTTCCATCACGCTTTGTCCGCAATGTGTTTGAATCAGCAAGCAGCTTTTTGGATAAGAAAACAATACTGGTTAGCGCTACAAAAGGGATAGAGTTAAAGACAAATAAGCTGATGAGCGAAGTCCTTGCAGAGGTGTTGCCAAACCATCCTGCTAAAAATCGTGTTTATCTTTCAGGTCCAAGTTTTGCTGATGAGGTGGCTAAAGGTCTTCCGACATCTATTGTTGTGGCAGGCATTGATGGTCTTGTAAGAGAAAAGGTTCAGAATCTGTTAAAGACAGAAAAGTTTTTAGTATTTACCAATGAGGATATCGTTGGTGTAGAGATAAGTGGAGCAGTGAAAAACGTGATAGCAATAGCATCTGGAATGAGCGATGGTTTGGGGTTTGGGCATAATACAAGGGCTGCAATAATCACGCGTGGCTTATATGAAATTATAAAGATCGGAAAGGCAATGGGTGCAAATCCTTTAACATTTGTAGGGCTTTCCGGAATAGGCGATCTTATTCTGACATGTACTGCTGATATGTCGCGAAATCACAGGGTGGGAAGAAGGCTTGGACAAGGTGAAAAGCTTGAGAAGATTTTGTCTGAAATGAAGATGGTTGCAGAGGGAGTATCAACATCAAAGGCTGTATATGAGTTGACAAAAAAATATAAGATTAGTGTGCCGATTTGCGAAGCTGTTTATAAAATGTTGTACGAAGAGCTCAAACCCATTGATGCAGTTAAATGGTTGTGCTCATTGCCGATTAAGGATGAGTTAAGATCTATTTTAAAATAGGGGACGTCACCCCCTTGTTTAAGTAACTGATATTATTATTAAATAACAGGCGTTTTTATTTTTTTGGATACTAATAAGAGCGTTGAAATTTTAAAAATGCTATTTTTTTATCAATGATTTCATGTGGCTAATAAAGGGGGTAGTAACTTCTCAATAAGTTGAGGTAAACTATTAATTTCCTCCCCCTTTCAGCCAGAGGC
>Ga0066650_10000740_pt1 | contig 11426 bp, 7 predicted proteins | sample CryGey092014_all_FD_59539 | JGI IMG/M metagenome (GOLD analysis project Ga0066650, IMG submission 59539) | Groundwater microbial communities from aquifer - Crystal Geyser CG23_combo_of_CG06-09_8/20/14_all | ecosystem: Environmental > Aquatic > Deep subsurface > Groundwater | place: USA: Utah...
CAGACAATAACAAAGCCCCCATCGGAGAAAACCGCCACTCGGGGAGAATGTTGCTGATAGGCGCCGGCATCACTGTTCACTTTGAAATTCTTCCCAATCAGACCGCCATTCGCGCTAAGCCTCTGCCCGTAGATGTCCCAATTATGATTTCTATAATCCGACCACACCGCAATGGAAGACCCATCCGGAAACAAAGCGATATCCGGTGATTCTTTGGTTGAATCGGGAGGCTCAATCGTAACATTTAAATCCGCGTATGACTGCGAAGTGTCTGCTCTCGAAAAGTATATATCCGGTTGAAATGGATATGTACCGTTTCGATAATCTTTCCAAACGGTAACAAACTGGCCGGAATTATTTCCTGCCGCCGACGGCTCGAATTGAGGAATATCTACATCATCATCATTAATTTTTATATTAGACCCCAGCGCCTTTCCTGCGGTATCATAAAACTGCCCATAAATATCATTTTGCCCATTTCGTTTGTCCGTCCAGACGATCAGGAAATTTCCAAAATTCCCTGCCGATACCCGTGGGCTCAGTTGGTCAGTTGAAGAGTTGTCATCGTTGACAAGAATGTCATATTTGTCTGTCGCATACAATGGAGCAAGAGCTATCAACTGAACTGCCAAGATCGCCGCCGCCGTAACATATAGCAGTTTTGAAAAATATTGTCGCCTTTCGACGCGACAACAACTTCGAGAATTGATATAAAAATTTATTAGACTCATCCATATGCTTGAATAGCAAAGGCTGTACCTTGCAAGTATTCTGGCCGAAGAAAATGCTTCCATGTATCTTCAACCACAATAACAAGATGGGAAACCATAATATTAGGCAAATTGGGCTGTCGGTGAAATCCATAATAAAAAAGGAAAACCATTCCCGGATAATCAGGAATGATTTTCCTCTATGAAAAATACTATTAATCTAAGGTATAACTTAGACTATCTTATTTTCTTTTTGTGGCGATCGGCTCTTCTACGCTTTTTGCGTTTATGAGTTTTAATTTTCTCACGTTTTCTTTTCTTACCGCTTGGCATTCATCCTCCGAAACAAATCCGTCAATGGCCGGATCAGGCATTGAACTGACTACCCAGCCTAAACGGGCAATTTGATTATCATGTTTTTGAATTCATTTGAGGGTTTAAAAACGGGAACCTTTCGACCGGGCACCGGAACAACATCGCCAGTACGAGGATTGCGGGCCTTCCTTGACTTCCGCACCTTGACCTTGAACGTGCCAAATCCTCTGATTTCAATGTTATTCCCGGTCTCCATCGCCTTCTTTACTGTCTCCAAGAACGCATCGACCACAACAGCAACATCTGTTCTCGTCAGGCCGGTTTTTTCAGCAACTTTTTCTACCAGATCAGCCTTGGTCATTACATCCTCCCTCGGTAACTGCTGGTTTATATATGTATTTATTTTTTTCTGTCCGAAACACCAACTAATTTCGCCTTGCTTTATCCATTTTTAATCAAGAGGCTCTTTTTTAACCCTTTGATTGAAACGGCCTTAAACTAATTAAAATTTACCCGTAACGCAATAAAATTTATTAAGTTCTAATATAAATACATCACTCGTGGGCCGCCCAAATCGACATCGGCCGCTTCCTTTACCTTATTCATAGTCAAACCTATGAGGTCAAGTATTCCCTGTTTAGGTTTCTCATCCTTTACAATATTCGGCTCGCCTTTCAATCCGGCCAGATCCGCCGCATAACGGACAGCGTCTTCAAAGCTTCCTAATGTATCTACGAGGCCAAAACCAAGAGCCTGTTTACCCGTAAATATCGAGCCATCCGCTAACTTCTGGACTTTCTCCTTCTCCAATCCTCTTCCCTCCGAAACCGCCGCAACAAATTGCGCATAGGTATCCATAACGACCGCAGAAAGCATCATCCGCTCATTATCCGTCAGTTTCCGGTCGAACGAGCCGACATCTTTTAGTTCTCCGGATTTCACCCGTTCAATCTCTATGCCGATTTTTTCCATCAGCTTTCCGGCCGTGTAAAATTGTATGATCACTCCTATAGAGCCGGTTAATGTGCCGGGATTAGCCATTATTTTCTCGGCTCCACAGGCTATATAGTAAGCCCCCGATGCCGCCATCGAAGACATTGAAGCCACCACGACCTTATGTTCACCTTCTCTGACGCGAAGTACTTCGTCATAAATTTCCTGCGAGGGAGCAACCGCTCCGCCGGGTGAATCAATATGGAGGACTATCGCCTTAACTCCGGATGACTTCCCCCATTTCTTCAGTTGTTTGACAATCGACTCGGATTCATTGATAGCGCCGTTAATCTCTACAATAGCAACTTTGGAACTCAACCCACTGAGAGACAACCCATCTTCAGAGACAAAAGCCCCAAAAAACATCATGGCAAAAAATATGAAGGTGACCAGAAAGGAGAATCCTATCAGAATGCCTATGACAATATCTCTCTTCTTGGCCATATTTTAAGCCTAATAGGAAAGCATCTTCGACTGACCGCCCGAACTGCCGAATTCCTGTATTTCATGCGCTTCAGTATATATTTCGGAACTTCCCACTTCAGCATTTTTTGCGGAGATAAGCAATTTCTGGCCGGGGAATATCTGGCTCTTGCTGGTTAGATTATTCATCTTGAGCAAATTGGCGATAGAAACTCCAAAGCGACGGGCAATGTTCCAGAGCGTGTCTCCCTCTTTCACTATATATACCCCAAGGCCGGATGAGCCCCCATCTCCCCCGGTTTTTGTCTTAGTTCCGCTCGATCCAACTACTAACTTTTCGCCCACGAAAATCTTCGATTGACGCCCGAGATTGTTGAGCCGACGAATCTCCGCGGGAGTTGTTCCGAAGGCCTTGGCGATATCAGAAACTGTATCGCCGCCTCGCACAACATATGAATCCCCGTCTGCGTCCCGCGTTGGATCCTTCTTTTGGGAAGACAAGGCATAATCACGGCCACTCTCTACTGGAACAACCAAACTCTTTCCGGCAGACAATTTGGATCGCTTAGACATTCTGTTGGCTTCAAGAATGGAATACTCCGATACCCCATATTTCCGGGCAATGGACGCAATCGTCTCCCCCCGGCGAATCTTGTGTTGAATGAAGTTGGTCTGGTTGGCTGGAGGCATTTCCTCATAGGCCGCCAGAAAAGTTTCCCTCGAGCCCCGCGGAATTCGCAGATTATAATGTTTTAAATTCGGTGGAGTGAATGACTTCAAAAGCTCGGGATTCAATTCCTGCAGAGTTGCGACCGGACATCCCAGGGACAAGGAAATAGTCTTAAGATCCAGGCTCCTGTCGATTCTGACTTCATCATACTCCCATTCCGGCTCATAGACAACATCTGTAAAACCAAATCTGACCGGGTCTTTGCAGAGCATAATCGCGGCCATGAAAAATGGAACATAATCCATCGTCTGCTTTTTCAAACGCAACTTCCAGAAATTTTTCGTCCCTTGTTTCTTAGTCTCATTACGGATTCTTTGGGGGCCGCCGTTATAAGCCGCAAGAGCCAGTTCCCAACTCCCAAATTCATTATAAAGATCCTTTAGAAAACGGGCGGCGCTGTGGGTAGCCTTGACCGGGTCTTTTCTTTCATCATACCACCAAGTTCGCTCCATCCCATATAATCGGCCTGTTTCTGCAATGAACTGCCACATTCCCATCGCCCGCGCCCAAGAATAGGCATGGGCGTTAAATCCCGATTCCACCAGAGCAAGATAAGCCAGATCAGACGGCAAGCCATATTCTTGAAAGATTTTTTCAATCATCGGCAGATATTTGGATGACCGACCGATATACTTAACCACGGCATCGCGCGCAACCGTCTGATAATAAAGCATACAAGTCTTGACCCTGTCATTAAAAACTACCGGAACATTATAGGAGGCTTTCTCCTGAGCATAGGTCTCCAACTTGGTGAATTCTGAAGAATCTATCTTTATATGATTTATATCCGAAAAACGAGAAATCACGACATCGGGGGAAACATCGCTTGGCAACCGTCCAAGCGAAACAAGTGTCGTTCTATAATTGGCAACCACTTCTGCAAGGATTTGGTTGTATTTTGCCGCCTCTTCAGAGAGTGTGTCCGCTTCCGTATCGATGTCGAGTTCGCCCAGAATCGCCAGGCTTTTCTCAAAATAATACTCTGCTTCCTCCCAGACAGTCTCCCGATTGGCCAGTACCCCCATGTTGCAGTATTCTGAGGCCAAGCCAAGTTGCTGCCAAACATAATCATCAATCGCCACTGAGACATCTCCGACCGTCGTGTCAGAAGAATCGGAAGCCAATATGGGAGATTGATTTATCCTATCAAGTTCAATTTGAATTTCGCTACTGTCGGTGACCCCCGCCCCCTGATTTGCGTTTGAGAGTTCCGTCGATCCTTTGATCTCTTCGGCCGTCCGATCATACCCCGGTCTGGTGCATGAAATGGAAAGCAATCCCCATGTGCAAAATATCAATTCAGCTACAATTAGTTTTCTCATCTTTACCCGGCAAATTACAGGTTATTTCCCTATCTTTAGTTATCGGCTTTTGAAATAGCCGACTTTATCTCACTATTTGGCTAACTCATTGCCATATATATAAAAATGCAGGAGTCCCTGTCAAGTTTTAATTTTGGGCGGCCAGAAACCAAGAAGATATTGGAGGGCGGAATCCGATGTATCAAACATCTTTAGATTTCGCATCCCCCGAAACCAGGTTATCTGCCGCTTGGCGAACCTCCGACTGTTCTGTTTTATAAGATTTACAGCGACCGATAGCGATATTTGGTCGTCAAAATATCGGAACAACTCATTATATCCAATCACATTAATTCCCTTTACTTTGTCCGCAAACCCCAAATTATATAGAGACTCAATCTCCGCCATCAGGCCGTCTTTCATCATGTTATCTACTCTCGCATTAATATTTTCATAGAGTCTCTCTCTTGACGGCATAAGGCAAATAATGTCAAAGCGATACGGATAATCGATTTCCCTTTCGGCAGTAATTCTTGATTTCGGACGCCCGGTTAGATAATAAATCTCAAGCCCCCGGATTACTTTCCTGATATTATTGGGGTGAATCCTTGAAGCCTCATCAGGGTCGATTTCCTGAAGCTTTTCATATAAGAACTTCGGACCTTTTTCGACCGCCTCATTCTCCAGATTCCGCCGAATCGCCAAATCATCATCGGGCAATTCGGCGATTCCCTCCGCCAACGACTTGATATAGAGCCCCGTGCCTCCACAGATTATGGGAAGAGTCTCTTTTTCCAGCAATTCTGAAATGATTTCTCTCGCATCTTCCACAAAATCAAAAGCAGTATATCTTTTACCCGGAAGGACAAAATCGACGAAATGGTAGTTATGTTTATCGAGTTCGCTTTGCGGGGGCTTATCGGTACCTATATCTAAATATTTATATATCTGCCTCGAGTCGGCGGAAATTATATGCAATTCGGGGTTAACTTCCAATAGTCTATTAACGACGGCGGTTTTTCCGGAACCGGTGGGACCGGTTAAAATCGGGATGATAGGCTTATTTCCGCCCAAATTTGGCATCCAGTTCATGTCGCGGAATCTTGAGGATAAAAGGACGCCCATGAGGACAGGTCTGTTTATTCTGACAATCCATTAGCCTGCGATATAAGGCCATTGTCTCTTCCCCGTTCAGCTTGTCGCCGGCCATTACCGCCGCCCGGCAGGCAACCGATTGCGCTATCTCCTTCTTCATATCTTGGCCCGTCTTATTTGAAGCCTCAATATCGTCAAGGATATTAGAAAATATCTTTTCTGGCGACCGGCGCGCCAGAATCGAAGGAACCGCCGAAAGCAAAATTGTACTCGGGCCAAATTGTGCAATATCGAATCCTATAGATTTCAGAATTTCCGAAAATTCCTCAAAAATCGCAAACCGGTCAATTGATAATTCTATAGTCGCCGGAAACAGCAGACTTTGCGAAATGCCATTCCCTCTGTCAATAATTCGCAAAGTTTCTTCATAGAGAATTCTTTCATGCGCGGCGTGTTGGTCGATAATCAGAAGCTCCTCGCCCGTCTTAAAGAGAAGATACAGTTCCCCAAACTGCCCAAGATATATTGCGTCGCTGAGTGGGAGCGCCTCAGTTTCCGCCATTGCTTTGGCAGACCCGGCAATTTGCGATGATTGCGGCGTAAGCGGTATTGCTTCCTGCGCCGAAGATTGATTTCGATTTCGACTGTCAGCGCCATATAATTTCTCCATTATTTCCGGAGCAGACAGTCTTTGCCCCTGACCGGCGCTATGCACGGGATGCCTTAATGATGATTCATTGCTTCGACCTGCTAACATTGCCTCTGGTCCTTCCAAGACTCTTGCCACGGGAATATGCGTCAAGCCTCGCGCCGCCTTTTTTACGCTTTGATATAGCAAATCATGCACCATTTTATCTTCAGACAGCCGGACTTCCGCCTTTGTGGGATGAACATTCACGTCGACTTTCAACGGGTCAATAATAAGAAAAACAGCTCCCGCCGGAAAATGTCCTCGAGGCAATAATTCCCCATAACCGGAAATTATAGCATGAGTCAGACTCTGCGATTTTATATGACGATTATTGATGAATAAATAAAGTCCATACTGATTTTGACGGCAGTTTTCAGGAAGCGATAGGTATCCCGAGATGCTCAGATCTGAAGCCTCAGAAACCACTTCATAGAAGGGAGTATTCTTATCTCCATAAAGCAAGGCGCCTATGCGGGAAGCCGGATTCGAGCTCTGCTCATCAAGGGAGAATAATTTGCGGCCATTAAGCGTATAGCCGAATCGCACCTCTGGCGCGCTCATTGCCATAGCAATCGCATTGCGGCTGAGATGGCGAGCCTCTGTTGTTTCCGCTTTCAGAAATTTACGTCTGGCAGGCGTATTGAAAAAAAGATTCTCAACTTCCACTTTTGTGCCCATCGACGCCGCCACCGGCTTAAGACTTTGATGCACCCCTCCTTCAATGATTATTTCCATCCCGTTTTCGGCCTCAGCGGTTTTGGTAATCATTCTGGTCCGGGATACCGAAGCGATTGACGGCAGCGCTTCGCCGCGAAAACCGAAACTTTGAAGTTTCTCCAGATCAGAAAAATCGTTGATTTTGCTGGTGGCATGCCTCGAGAAAGCTACCTCAACCTGCTCCGCCTCGATGCCGCATCCGTTATCAGCGACACTAATTAATTTTGTCCCTGATTTTTCAATTACAATTTCGATATTGGCCGCTTCCGCATCAAGAGAATTCTCCACTAATTCTTTAAGGACAGCCGCCGGCCTTTCTATAACCTCGCCCGCGGCGATTTTATTGACCAACCTTTCCGACAGCGGCCTGATCCAACGTTTCTTCCTTGCCAACTTGTCATTTGTCATCAAGCTTTTCCTTTAACTTACCCAATATACGAAGAGCATCGAGCGGCGTCAGAGAATTAATATCCAATTGCTTCAATTCCTCCTCGACCGCGGAAGGGGCGGCCTCAAAAAGAGAGCGCTGATTGATACTTTTGTGGATTCCTCTGGCCAATTCTGATTGAGAAAATTTCCCCGATTCCAGGAGCCTGAGTAACTCTTTGGAGCGAGAAATGGTCATTTTCGGTATTCCTGCCAGCCGGGCAACTTCAATGCCATAGGAATCATCGCATCCACCGGGGATTATTTTATGAAGAAATATGATTTGATCTTCCCATCTTTTGACAGAAACCTGAAAATTAATTATTTTATTATACAACGCGGCCAAGCCGGTCAACTCATGATAGTGCGTGGCAAAAATTGTGCGGGCCTTAATTTGCTCATTGATATATTCCACCACCGCCCAGGCTATCGACAGTCCGTCAAAGGTCGAGGTTCCCCGCCCTACTTCATCGAGAAGAATCAGCGATCTCCCTGTAGCGTTATGCAGTATATTGGAGGCTTCAATCATCTCCACCAAAAATGTCGATTGCCCGCGAGCCAGATAATCAATAGCCCCGACCCGGGTGAATACTCTATCAACCAGTCCTATTCTTGCTGATTCAGCCGGAACAAAAGAGCCAATTTGAGCCAAAATGACTATCAACCCCATCTGGCGCAGATAAGTTGATTTGCCGGACATATTGGGACCGGTTAATATCATTATCCGGTCTTTTTCAGAGGACAGCGATAGGTCGTTCGTGATAAAGCTCCCCGGCGGAAGAATATCTTCTATCACGGGATGCCGACCATTAACAATATCAATTGCGGTCGTTTCCTCTATTTCAGGACAGCAGTACATCTTTTCGGCGGCCAGATTCGCCAACGAAGTAACTAAATCAATCTCCGTAAGAAGACCGGCGGAGAGCATTATGTCTTCTATTTGACCGGCAACCTTATCCGCCAATTCACCAAATAATTTCTCCTCAAGCGAAAATATCTTCTCCTCGGCGGCAAGTATCAAATCCTCTTTTTCCTTCAATTCCTGCGTGATAAACCTTTCGCCATTTACCAGAGTCTGCTTCCTGATATATTCTTTGGGGACTTTATCAGCATGAGAACGGGATATTTCGATATAGTATCCAAAGACCCGGTTATACCCTACCTTGAGCGATGGTATCCCTGTCCTTTCCCGTTCGATTTTCTGCAGAGAAGCAACATACTGCCGCGCTTCTTTTATGGAATCCTTCAGATTATCCAACTCAGGTGAGAACCCTTCTTTTATCACCCCGCCTTTATTGGCTAAATGCGGCGGTTCCTCAACAAGGCCTCGAGCAATAAGTGATGATATCGTGGTGCAATCAGGATATGCTTTCACCATATCCACAAAAACAGGAGCCTTAAGCTCCTTTATGGCATTGATTATTTCATGGCCGATAATTAATCCTTCGCCGATTGAAGCCAGTTGGCGGGGGTTGATCTTTCTCATCCCCAGACGACCTGCCAGCCGTTCCAAATCAGGGAGTTTGCTAAGAATCTGCGAAATAGTCGCGGCTGAATCGCGATTGCGATATAATTCATTAACCCCCTGCCGACGATACAGGATCGGCTGGAGTTTTATATAAGGCCGCAGGAGATTTTCCCGCAATTTCCTGGCGCCGCCGGCGGTTGAGCTTCGATTTATCGAATGAAAGAGAGAATCCCGCTCTGTCCCTTCCGATAGATTGTTGACAAGTTCGAGATTCCTGACCGTACCATAATCCAAAAGCATATATTCGTCGGATTCTGCAGGTACGATTTTTCTTATATGATCAAGCTTGGTGCGATTGTTCTCACGAAGATAACGAAATATCGCCCCGGCGCAGGCTAAACCAAGCTTCATATGGCCGATTCCGAAGCCATCAAGAGTACTGACACCGAAAAAATCAGATAGCTCGCGCTCGGCAGTCCTATGATCAAAATTCCATTCCTCGAAACCGGTCAATTGACGCTTGTCATACATTTTGAGTAAATCATAATCGGTCGCAGTTTCTAAAGATCGCGGATACAAAATTTCCTTCGGAGAAATTACTTTTAGGCGCTCTAATACCGAGTCTGTGTATCCCTCATCAAGACAGAATTTCCCTGTCATCAGGTCAATGTACGACAACCCCAGCCGCTTTGAATCGTTGGCATAAACTGCGGCAAGATATATCGGCGAGGTTTCACTTGTGACACCGTCAATTGTCGCAGTACCAGGAGTGAGTATTTCCACCACTTCCCGTTTGACAACGCCTTTGGCTTGCTTGGGATCTTCGGTCTGTTCAACAATGACTACTTTTTCCCCTGCCGCAAGCAGACGAGGCAGATATTTGTCAAGCGCATGATATGGCACACCTGCCAGAGGGATTTTTTCTCCATTCATAACCCCTCTTGAAGTCAACGCAACATTCAGAATTGGAGCCGCCTTGACAGCGTCATCGCCAAACATCTCATAGAAATCACCCATCCGGAAAAAAAGAATTTTGTCGGGATATTGGGATTTGATTTTATTGTACTGATGCATCAGCGGGGTCGCGCTCCCGCCTGTCGAAATTCGCGATTTCATCTGGCTACAACCTGAAATGCCTCTTTTTCGGAAATTTCCAGACGCGCCTTAAAGGCCATCGCTTTTTCAGCAGATTGAAACTTCCCGACATAGACAACATAATAGTCTTTACCGGAGATAGTCTTCTCGCCTAACTCTACCGGTTCCCCATATTGCTTCAATCGTTTGACCAGATTCTTGGCGTTATTCTTGTCCGAGAAAACTCCCGCCTGAATCGCATAACTGGTGCCCGTGATTTTCTCCGCTTGCAGATCTTCGCTCTTTTTCTCGAGACGGCTTAAATCATCCATGAGGTCATCAAGGCCGACCGCATCCGGATAAGCCTCTTTAAGCAAATTATACCGGAAAATAGCATCATCAACATGGTTCTCTTCAAGCGCACAATGGGCCGTCATAAAAATCGCCGGAGCGGAAATTGCATCATGCTTCGAATCCGCAAGCTTTTGATAAATCTTCAGCGCCTCACCATATTTTTTCGCATGATACAACTCATTCGCCCGATCCAGCTTTCCTATCTGGCCCGATTCGTCTTCCGGATTCTCTTTTGACAATTGATTCCGAAGCCTTGTTACCCTTTCGCTTTTCCCTTCATGTTCATAGGCTATAGCGGCCATCCGAAGTATTTCGGGACGATATCGTCCATTCTCCCATCTCTTAAAATACGACTCTGACATTGCTATTACACTTCTATAATCGCCATTCGCAAAATTGAATAATATCTTCAGATCTGCAATATCTTCTTCATACTCCGCAGAAACTCCCGATTTTTCCGCCGCCTCCAAAAATTGTAAAGACCTCTGACCGTCAGATTCAAGCAACGCCCGGGCATAAAGAAGTGTCCCGTCACGGTGTGACACTGATGATGATTGCTCTAATTGCCGGCGAGCTTCGTCAATATCACCCCGATTGATCAGGCCAACAATCTCTGATGCGGCGCAGAATTGAACTAAAGCCGCCGAGGAAAATATGGCGATGATTGCGCGAAGCATTAGATCACAAAACTATCGACAGCTTTGCAGTTCGGACAGAGCCATTTCTTGGTCTTCGATTTACTGCCGCATCGGGTACAGTGATATTCATTCTCGACCGCCTCCCGTCGTTCATCAAGCCGGCTGATAAGCTCGCCAAGCTTTTTCTTATCTCCAATGGTTAAATATAGTTTGGCCAGATCAAGAATGGGGAGATATGAATCGGGATGGTCATCCGCCGCCTGCGTCAAATTCTCAGACGCAACCGAATATTCGCCCTTCTTAAAATGATACTCCGCCAGCGTCAAGCGGGCGCCAAGATTCTTTGGGGAAATCTCCAGAATTTCAACGCAGATTCGCGCTATCTCGCCAAATTTGCCGAGATCAAAAAGGGCGCGCTTGAGTCTTCCCAGCACAAAATGAGAAGCTTCAGGAACGGCTTTAATCAGCTTCCTCCAGAATTCGACAGCGTC
>Ga0066650_10000742_pt1 | contig 11422 bp, 8 predicted proteins | sample CryGey092014_all_FD_59539 | JGI IMG/M metagenome (GOLD analysis project Ga0066650, IMG submission 59539) | Groundwater microbial communities from aquifer - Crystal Geyser CG23_combo_of_CG06-09_8/20/14_all | ecosystem: Environmental > Aquatic > Deep subsurface > Groundwater | place: USA: Utah...
TTACGGATTGGGAGCATGACTTCGTTAACGATTTTCAAATCAGAGTCAAGAAACATGTCCAAGGTATGATTAACTATTCCTTCGGTAGAATTTTCGACTGGTACGATACCATAGTCAGCCTGCCTTTTTTCAATAAAACTGAATACGGAGGGTATGCTCTTTTGGGAAAAGTATTCTGCCTGGGTCCCAAATGTCTTTAAGGCGGCCTGATGAGTGAAGGTTGCCTCCGGTCCAAAATAGGCGATACGCAGGGGGTATTCAAGAGAGCGGGAGACGCTGAATATTTCCTGGAAGATGGCGTTAACCGCCTCTTCGGCAAGGGGTCCCCTACTCTCTCCCTTCAATTTCTCTAAAATCCGGCGTTCCCGGGCCGGGTCATAAATTGCCTTCCCCTTCTCTTTCTTCAGAGCCCCAATCGTAACCGTCTCCTGTACCCGCTGGTTAAGAAGTTTTAAAATCTGACCGTCAATCCGGTCTATTCTTTCCCGGACCTGTTCAATGTTCTTGTCCATTGTCCTTAACACCTCCCATACCGTTTTTATTTCTTTCAATAATTCCTTTTGTTATCTCCTTTTTCCAGATGCCAAAAAAATCTTTGAGTTCTTTCATGGTACAGGGTCGTATAAGAAGATGGGCATCAGGATTATCATCCGAAAAACTGTTTATTCTTTCCAGGGCAACTCCAAACCAGTAGAGGTCAAAACCGGCGTCTTTTTGCGACGCTTTTTCAAGAAGTTCCTCTTTAGTGAAAGGTTCCTTAAGAAGAAAATAGATGTCTATGAAATCTCTTAATGCGGCTCTGCCAAACAAAGCAAGAATTTTGTTAGTGGCTATGTCCACCAAACTGTCGATCTTAAGACCGGGTATTTCCTCTGAAATAAATGGTTGTTCAAACCTGAATGGAGAATCCCATCCGAGATGGATAATGGTTGAGTCGTCCGAAGAAGTTACCACGATTTCTGCGAATGAATGTAAACTTCTCAGTCTTTCGGTTTTTAATCCTGCTTTTTTCAAAGATACTTCCATCTTTTGACTGAAAGCAGGAATTACTTCTTCAATATTAGTAAAAAAATCAAGGTCTTTACTTTTTCTGTGTCTGAGAAAAAATGCCGATAAAGCGGTGCCACCTGTAAGATAAAACGCATCCTGGTCTGGCAAGCGACTAAACAAAAGTAGCGTTTCCTTCTGAAGTTTACTCAGGATATCCAAGACCTTCCTCCCAAAAATTTCTTACCTGCTGGGGTAGGAAATTTTTGACCCGAGCAAAAGATCGGGTAAAATCTGAATGGCTCACCGTAATTAAAAGTTTTTTGATGTCCGAGGTTCTTCCTCTGGTAATTATCTGCTGAACATACATATCAAGATGGTCCCTCCTGGACAGGTCCAACTCACTTCCTTCTTTTAGAAACCAGAATAATCTTTTATCTATCAGAACCTTCATATCAATCCACCAAATCCAATTGTTCTTAATTATAGCCCAAAGGTGAATAAACGGTCAATTTTTTTGTGGCAATTTCCAGGCCGTCCGGGCAAAACTGAATTTGACGGGAATGATTTTTGGGTGGGGTGAGACAATGATTAAACCTTTATTTTCCAGGGATTTTTTTTAACTGGTCAACCAGAAAATCATTGGCTTTATCAGAAGTGCAGAAATAGGGTATGGAAATGAAGAGTCCTTCCTGTAACCGCTCCTTGCCGATTTGTTTTTCCATCTGGCGGCGCCAGTCCTCAATGGCTACTTCATCCGGACCTTCCCTATATTTTACCATTACGGAAGTACCGACGTATTTCTTCCTGAACCTTTTCCGGAAGCGGTGATTTAAATTTAGAAATCAAATCTTCTGCTTTCTGACAACGGTGCAGAATTTCTTTGTGGTGGACCTGAAACCCAACGTTTTCCATGATGTCTTCGGCGGCTCTTTTAATCTCTTCAATCTGACCTTCGGAAAGTCCTTTAATTATCTCCATATTGTCCTTGTATGATTATGTAATATACTTCTTTTCCTTCTCCCAGATTTCCAGAGATTTTGGTCCAGGAACCGGTCGTCAAAAAAAAGTATTTTCTTTATTCCCACCAGAGTGAAAAAATCTCAGCATTTGTCAATTTGACGTTTATGTGAACACGCTTCCCCTTAAGTCGCGATAATGACAGATTATCTCGCCAGCATATTACAGAATCAAGGGCAGCCTCACGTAAAGGCAGACAATTCCTATATTCAGCCCCCTTTATTATCTGACCATTTTCTCCGGTTATGCTCACCATAAGAGTGCCTTTGTTTGCATTTGCGTTTACATGTAACCTTCTCCCATTGACCACCGAAGGTATACTGATTTCTCCGCTCTTCTCTCCGGCGCTAAGTCCTACAAACCTGTCTTTCTGCCAGGTTGCCATTCCAATAGATATTCTTTCCGGCGCCTTATTAGGGTTATATCCATTATGGGTACAATTTGTTCCGCTAAAATATATATGAACGTTCTCATTTTCAATAACGAGAGAATTTCCGGTCCAAACCATACCCCAATCCCAGGAGTCATCTCCACCACGCTCTAAAATGGGTTGCCTATTACCAACCCTCTGCCAATTTTTCCCATCACGACTGCATGTAAGTTGAACATCTATTGTTCCATCAGATGATGTATGCCCATCTGTGCACTTGAATATCTGGAGGAATCCTAAAATCAACTCTTCATACCTGAAAATAGGCATGCCATAAAACTGGGTGTAACAACCTTCTTTCCCTTCTGTCCATTTCTCATCTTCAAGATCAGGTATGAGTGCAGGTTTTGGCAACAACCAGTTAAATCCATCTTCACTCTCTGTCCATAATACTGACCGGCGTGAGTAGCCACGTATATTAAGAAACGTTTTTACTATCCCGCAAAATTTTTTATCCTTTTCGTCAAACATAAACCAGCCCACATCTGCATGACCCGGTATGACTGATTCCTGTGGTCCATCTGTCCATTTGATACCATCTCTTGAAAATGCAAGAAAATAACCATCATACGCAGAATATCCTGAACGACCATAGTCATAGGATAACATAGTATATTTCTTATTCCTGCCAAGATGCGGCGTGTAAAGGACACTCTGGTTATGGTCCTGATTCACAGGGACAGGACCGAGTTTGTCTGACCTTAAAGCCAGCCGGCTTAAATAGATATTGTTTTCTAAACTGCCGGTGAAATCTTCATACTGCCTCAGAATGGGCTTTGTCCATTTAATTCCATCTTGGCTCTCGGCATAGAGATTGGGATAGGTTACTTCTTTTACCCCCTGATACCACATCCTGTAGAGGTTACCTTCCTTGCGAACTGTGCTAACAATGACACTACCTTCCCAGGTTTTATCTGCGACAACCACAGGATTGCCTTCATATTTCTTCCCGGGATGAATTACACGTTCAACACCGCGCATTAATTCTATATCACCGTCATCTATAAAAAGGATTTTTGGATTACTTTTCATACGATTTGCCCCCTTTTCCAATTTCAGACTTTCTCCTTTGACTTAAAAAACCCTTTTTCTATTTCCTTAATCCACCCCAGAAATTCTTCGTATTCAGCCTTTCTTATCTTCTTTTACTACACCTGGATAGTATATATCCTGGCAGCGTACATCCGGAAGGTTATTGTTATCGGCTTACCAGCAGTTTGTGGCATATCGGGATTACCCCGCCAGGTGACCGCTACCTCCGGATGATCGCCTCTTATGGGGTCGCAATTTTCAAAACTGTATCCCTTGATGATTGTGTTTCCCTCCTCATCGCTTAATTGAACGTATACTTCGCCGACCTGCTCCGTCTGTAGATTGAGCAACAAGCGATTCTGACGGTGTATCAATGGTTGTAAGCTGAATTCTCCTCGAGCGTGGGCACAGAGCGCTACCAAACGGTCCCTTTTCCAGATGGCCCAACGATATTCCCCCATATAGGGAGTGGGCAAAGGGAAGTGATTGTGGGTTGTTGGGTAAACAGCATAAGGCAAGGCAATGGATTTTTCGCCGACAGGAACAAGCCCGCACCCAGCGTAGATAGAACCAGCGCCCTCCTCAAGAGCGATAATGGGTTCTTCCCCAAAGTAGTGCCAGCGAATTCCGTCCCGGCTAATGGCCAGATGAACCGCCATAGTATCAATCTCTCGGTTGTATTGGGCGGGGAACATAAGGTGTACGTCTTTTGAATATTTGATGTGAGCATTAGTATAAAGGTCATGAGATGGATGCTCATGAGGGCCACCAAGGGCTAACACAATTTCTGGTCTCGGCCATTTACGGAAATTTGTTGTGGTTGCTCGAGCAATTGTTCGTCTTCCCTGGTCCCAGAGTCGGAAATACCCCACGTAGCAGTTTAATTCCTCGTCGTAGTAACAAGTGGTTTGGCTATCACTAACGTAGTCCTCTATCAGAGGCTTTTCTATTGGTTTCCAATGAAGGCCATCCGGCGAGGTTGCCCCCCGGACCGCATACTTAGGCGTGTCCGATTCCATCCAGGCCATGTAAATCAGTTTATATCGCTCATCCGCTAAAGCTCCTGGGTCACGGAAGACAGTTCCTCCATGGTAAGCGTAGGGACCGGCAATGCTGGTGTCATAAACTATGTTGTTTGTCTTGCTCCCCTGGTGGGTTACTATTCCTAACTGGGGTTTATTCCAGTCGGTGCCGTTTTCCGACTCCGCGTAGCACAGTTTGGCAGTGAAGTCACCCATTGGGACATTCTCATAGTAACTGGAGTCGTAACTCTCGTACCAAAGCCGATGCCGGCCCTCCTCGTAGGTGACTGTGAGATAGGCGCCGAGGATGAAATCCTCCCATGGCTTATCAGCTTTCAGCCAGGCCGGAGAGAATCTTGGTTTTTCCACAACAATCTTCACTCCTTGGGGGGTATATCGCGGACGAAAAATACGGTGGTCAGGGATAAACTCCATGCCCCCTGCCTTAACAGGGATCCAGTCAATAAGGAAAATTTTCTGGACATCAATTTCACGGGTCATCGTTTTTCTCCTCCTTTTTGTAACATATTAGCTTCAAATGTTAAAAATTATAATGAATTTGTATTAATACCGTTTCGTTCAAGTATTTCGTCTAATTTTTCTTCCTGTTCTCTGGTGATGGCTTTCGGGTTGCAGGAAGACAGGATATCGGTTACTCTTTTTTTGGCTTCTTTCAGCATATCAGGTTTTTCAACATTCCAGGCGCTGGGATTCAGTCTCTTTATAATCGTGGGGAACCACAGTTCTTTTCTGAAATGGCGTGCCGTATGTTCTTCCGAAAGGTAATTGCCCTCAAGCCCCACTTTCTTTATCAGTTCAAAGGCGATGGTCTCTTCGTTCACTTCAATTCCCCGGACCATCCGGTTGAGAATGCTGATTACTTCGGCATCGATCACTATTTGTTCGATACTTCCCACCAGGCCGCCAGGACCAAGTTCCCCCGCATTGTTGATTGTTGGAGGAAGGCCCGCCAGAAGGAAAAGCATAGCGGTGTAGGCCTTCTCTATTCCTGCCTGGATACCGGGTTTACATTCATCGCTCTGGGTTAAGTGGCCTATTCCACCGCCAAAACCCAGGTAACGGAGAAGGTCACCCACTGCCATCGAAAGAAGCGCTTTATCCGGTCCGCAATACAGGGTAGCACCTGTGGTCTGGTCCATAACCACCGGAGCACAACCAGGTTCCCATTTCTGTCCGGTAGCATCTGCCAGGATAAGCCCGGTATAAGATTCTGCCAGAGTAAGAGCCAGAGTTCCTGCCAGGGTAACCGGGCCGGTCGCTCCGGCAATGGTCATCGGCGTCCCGAACCTTACCGGTAGCCCTTCATCAAGACAGACCAGCGCAAGTTCCAATGTTTCAAAATCGTATCTGAGCGGACTTATCAGAAAGGCATAGTAGATAAGCATTTCTTTTCTTAAAACGTCTTTTTTGCTACCAGATACCACCTGGCACATTTCCATCATTACCGAAATGGAACTCTTGTTGTGAATTTCATTTCTTCTTGTATTCTCAACTCTCCTTAACATCACATCCAGCATCAGGATATCTTCCCGTTTGGGAAGGTCTTTAGGTTCAAAGAGCGGATTGACTCGAGCAACCTCAGGTAGAGAAAGACCGACGATGGTGGCTTGGTCCAAGTCTTTTTTCGTTGGGTATCTTACCGTATCCGTCTGGGCATCGTATATCTGATTGGCGAAGTATCCAACAAATATCTTCCCCTCCTTTGGTTCTTTTATTACCTGCGGTCTCGGGATAGACTCAAGAAGGTTTTCTATCTGAGCCGGAGCGACCTTTACGACCTCGCCATTCATTCTGTACCCTTTCTTCTGAAGTATTTTCTGCATTCCGGGGTGCATCACCTTGAAACCGACCTCGGAGATAATTTTCCGACTGGCACCTTCTATCTTCCGGCAATCATCTTCACTGAGAACCAAATAACCGTCTTTTTCCGGAAGCGCCGCTAACTTTTCAAAAATTTTAAGCATTCAGTCCCCTCTGGGCAAGACGTTAGTACTAAGTAACTCATTAGCCGGGAATAGTGAGTGTATCGAATAATACAAATGGAAAACAGTATGAATAATTTTTCAGCAACTTTTTGACGCTAATATGATACTCCTTTTTAATTATAAGAATAATAAATTCTCTATCTTTGAAGTAAATCTTTTATATGCTCGATGGTCAGCATAACTTCTTCTCTGTACGAAAGCAACGCAGATGGATCTCTGTTAAACTTAAATTGACTCTCTATTAAATTATCTGGAATGACAAGAAGTTTTTTGCCTTTTAAGATAATTGTTTCCTTCGCGAATCCCTTCTTTGTTGCCTCCTCAACCAAATTATCTAAAATCCAGAAGCATTCGTTATCTTCTAAGCCATCCCTTAAGAGGAGGGCGCGGCTTGAGGGGTATATTCTGCCCTGTTCGTCTTCATAGAACAACTCTCCATCTCCATCGCCACTACTATACTTATTTCTATCATACTTCGCCACAAATGATGCCCAATTTAGTGTGACAGGAATTTTCCACTTCCAATTCATCCAGGGATAAATTCGAATGTCAATCGCCGGATGAGGAATACACAAAGAAGGGTTATTGAGGTTTCCGCAGCTATACCACCAGAGTTCAATATTCGACTTTCTCAATCGGTCTATACTTTCAGGTTGAAAATGGTTCATCATCACAGTGTATGAAGTTACATAAGGGAGCATTGCATCAGTAAGTTCACCACCGATTATCGCTATCTTTAGAGGGGGGGCTGCTTGTTTTATACACTTCATTGCTTCTTCTAACATCTTTACATATTTTGGCTCCCGCACTTCATCGCTGAGATAGATATAGACTTTATCAAGCCAGCCTTTTTCCTTAAGATGTTTTTCAAATTGACGCAATACCGAAGCCAGATTTTTCCGCTCTCCTTCTCCTTCCAGAGGATTCAATGATATAGAGCATTTCTCCCCTGTTTTCTCGTTTATGGCGGCCCGATTCAAACGTCCGAAGGTAGGACCTGCACCGTCAAAAAGACACATTCCTAAAGATATATATTTATCTCCTCTAGCCAAAAGTCTTTCCATTTCTCTGTCATAAGCCTCAAAATTCACCTCAATTTCTCCATTTTCTTTAAGTATATATTCTGGCTGTGGATCACCTTCACCACAAGAAAAATTAAATAGATGGTAGGAAACCGGAATCCTTTTATCCACACCCAATCCAATTATAAACTGTAGGTGAGTCGCATCAGGAATTTCAAAGTTGAGTACTTTTACCATTAAAGATATTTCACTGGTTTCAAGATTATCAGGAACTATCTGAATAAGACCCTTATAAATTCCGGCAGGAGTGGATTTAGGTACATAGACAGTTACGCAGAAAGGTTGGATCTGCCCTGGCATAATAGTTGCGGCTCCATCATAGGAAACCACATCAGGCCAAAAGTTATCACTTCCCGAGTTGATATAATAGATTGGTCCTCCTTCTATGCAAGTCGCTGGGATTTGACTTTTTCTATTCTCTGTTACAAGATCGGAAAAACAAAGGTGAACCCGCGAACTCTTCTCTTTACCAATTACAACAATCTGAGCTGATTCATATTCATTGGTTGCTGATAGAAGATTTATCTCTTTCTGGTAAGTTCTCTGGTACGAAGAAGGCAGAATCTTTGTGAGAGAATTTACTGCTTCAAATGAATAGCCCAATCTTTTTTCAATTGAGACGTCTTTCCTTTCTGGAGAACTTGCCAATTTAAGACTAAGGCGAACCATCGGAGAATTACACTCATCTGTACCTGTTTCTAAATAGTAATCCTTGGGGTTGGCAGGTAAGTTGTTATTCCAAATTGTTAATGTATTAATTCCCTTTTTTAATATACCGCCGGGGAAGGGAACTTCAATACTACTCCAGTAAGAACTACTCCAGTCTGCCCACTTCCCTTTATTTTGGACTAAAGGGAGATCTTCTGGCTTTACAACCCACTGGTGCCCATTCAAGTCGAAAAAGATCCATTCCCAATTCTTAAAAGATATCCCACCACCTTTTAAATCAGTCAATGTTGCAAAGAGGAGAACCTTTATCTTCTCTATTTCATTATCTAAATTAGAAATATAGAATTCTTTAGTTATGGTGTTTTCCTTTGTTTGTTGTGATAAAGCCGGTAATCTAAGGACACTCTTGCGAATCCCGGTATCGGTAGAAACTACGATTTCTCCGGATTCGTCTTTATATACTTTAGTAGAGAGTTCGGGGTTTTTAATCTCTTCTTTAATTTCTAAATTTTTAAAAGAACATACGTTTCTACACCCTATCCCCAATTTCCCACTTTTTGGTAATTCTGGGATTATGCTGTTTATTTGAAATTCATCAGGTTCTAAAGTTTCTGTTTCCCATACCTTTAAACTAACCTGATTGTCTATTACTTTCAAATAGACGTCATACCACTGTTCAGTTTGCAGAGAAATTTTTTCAAGAGAATATTTGCCTCTCAAACTAAAATCTGGGCCAAGACTCAAACCTTCATTTCTTGAAATAAAGGCAGTACATCCATCTGAACCATAGGGTCCAATTAATCCTGTTCTGCAGACGAGAAACACTGGATACCAGCCGTGTTGAAATTTAACCTTCAACCTCAAAGAGAAATCCGCAAGGTTGAGATTAGAAACCAAGTAATAATAGGAATCTCCGTCGCTTTGTGTATAAACTCCTTCCTTCAATTCCCATTTTCCTCCTTCAGTAGGTGTCCATAGGATTTCTCGTTTCTCACCTAAAACTGGGTAAAAAGTGCCAAAATTCTCTACCTTAAGAGGTTCCTGGCCTCCCAGGGTGCTGAAAGAAATCACCAACAACAAAAGCGCTTGCCATCCAATATTTTTTTCATTTGGATACTTCATCCCTTTAGTTGTTCATTTTTCAAAGACTGAGTAGTCCCACGCCTTCCCCTGATATGTGGAGAGGGGTATCCAGCTTACATGACCATCGGCATAAAGACAATTTACTCCGCCAGTATGGACAACGTTAGTGAATGCACCCGCATCATCGAGAACAAACACTTGGTTTTGTCTTATGGTGCCTAATCTTGTTAAACCTGGATATGGAGCGTCATAATCAGAAATGGTGCCATCTTTCTGAAAATTATTACCCTTTGGACAAAAAAATGCTCTAACATGACAAGGCCACCATCCAGGTATAGGATTTCCAAGATAGCCACATGTTGCTAAGTAACCTAAGCCTCTGGGCGTCCAGTTGCCAGTGTTCCAAACTGTCCTGGTTCCTGCGCCGTCCCTCGGTGGAGTGTAGTCATCGTAATTGTTGGCGTACATACAAAATGCCAGCCCAATCTGCTTTAGATTATTCATACAGACTATCCGTTTCGCATTTTCCCTTGCCCGGGAAAGTGCGGGCAGTAACATCGCCGCCAGAAGACTGATGATGGCGATGACGACCAAAAGTTCAATTAGGGTAAAGGATGTCCGTGCCTTGATTTTCCTTATTCCTTCCATTGTTTTAGCCCCCTTTCGTTTTGCCCCCTACCTTTTTACTTGATCTGGGTCGGCTGGTACTTTCGCGAAGAATAAGTTCTACCGGCAAAACCGACACCTTTTGTTTCTTTTCCTTCTTTCTCTCAATCTGCTCCAAAAGAATCTCGGCTGCTTTCTGACCCATTTCGTATTTGGGCTGGTTTACCGTGGTTAAAGGCGGTTCCAACTGACCAGTAAAGTTCAGGTTGTCAAAACTAACCACCGAAAAATCTTTCGGAACCTTGATACGGAGGTCGGCAAGACCTTTTAAACATCCCCAGGCAATATCATCATTACCACAAAAAGCCGCGGTTACTTTTGGATATTTTTTATTTACTTTTTGAATAAGGGCATAACCATTTTCAAAACCTCTTTTTTCTCCTTTTATAATCAGGTTCTTCTCCAAAGGAATGCCATATTTTTTAAATGCCTTTTGGTAACCTTCAATCCGCTCTGAAAGAGAAGTGGCCGCCGGTTCACCTAAAAAAGCAATCCGGCGATGACCAAGTTCTAAGAGGTGTTTAGTGGCCAGGTATCCACCCTGGAAGTTATCAGAAACAACTGCATCAACGTTGAATTCCGGAAGATAGCGGTCAACAAAAACAAACGGGACTTTTTTAGCCAAAAGTTCTCCGTAATAAGCGTGGTTCTGGTTACCGGTGGCTGGTGCGATGATAAAACCGGCTATTAAATCCTGGAATTTGGCTAAATATTCTCTTTCCTTATCACTTCGGTTTTCGGTATCATAAAGGAGTAATTTGTAACCTCTGTTATCAAGGGTTGTCTGGATACCCTTTACGATCTCCGAAAAGAATGGCCGGCTAATATCTACCATCAGAACCGCTACCGCTTTCTCATCCTTTTGGGGTAACAGATGATAAGAAATTTCGGTTCCGTAACTTCTCTTTCGGATAATATAGTTTTCTCTCTGGAGTTTTCCCAATGCCTGACGGATGGTAACCCGGCTTACCTTAAGTTTTCTGGCTAATTGGTATTCAGAAGGAAGGATGTCTCCATTTTTCAAAAAGCCTTCTTCAATCTGAGCCTTTAGAAATTGGTAAATTTGAAGATATAACACCCGTGGGTCCTTTCTATTTATTACCTGTTGTTCTTTTATCACGCTTATGTCCATTTTTTTAATTTTAATATTATTATACCCCAACTTTAATACTTTGTCAAGTCTTAAATGGAACTTAAATAATACAGGGCGCAGTAATCACAAATGGGAAATTAGACTTCAGTTTTTAAGAGCAGGTCTTACCAGTAGATGTAGCGGGTGAAGAGATATACCTCAAGTTCCGCCGGTATTTTTCAGGGAGTAGAACAAAAGGAGGGAGCCGGGTGCCTCAGGGATGGTAATCTTTATCCGGGAAAGTTCTGCACCGGACATAGCCTTTCGAGGTGGGTCCTTAAATGTGTCGGTGA
>Ga0066650_10000761_pt1 | contig 11357 bp, 13 predicted proteins | sample CryGey092014_all_FD_59539 | JGI IMG/M metagenome (GOLD analysis project Ga0066650, IMG submission 59539) | Groundwater microbial communities from aquifer - Crystal Geyser CG23_combo_of_CG06-09_8/20/14_all | ecosystem: Environmental > Aquatic > Deep subsurface > Groundwater | place: USA: Utah...
AAAAATCACCGGGATTTCCAAATCCGCCATGGCCATCGTCTCCGGCCAGACCAGCCGAACCAAGCAGATTGAAATCCAGTGCGAAGAGCCCGGCCTGACCAGGGAGGCGGTCATTGAAATCATCAATCAACTGATTAACGCAAAAACTTCTTGACACTCCCCCTCTTGAACGCATATAAAGTATTCCTTTTGATGCGGGGTGGAGCAGTCTGGTAGCTCGTCGGGCTCATAACCCGAAGGTCTCAGGTTCAAATCCTGACCCCGCTACCATAATAAAAACAAGGACTTAGATATAATTACTAAGTCCTTTTTTTATGCCCAAAATTATCGTACCCAACACTATACCCAACACCCAACAAAAAAACCGGATCAACCATTTCGGTCAATGCTTCCGAAATGATCCGGCCATTGATCAAGAAGAAAAAAGCGGGCGCCATCGGCCCGCTTTTGGTCTTATCAGGCCCGAGGATTAAAAGAGAGCTTCAACCGCATCACAAATAAGCTTTGAGCGATCCAGGCCCTTTTGATCCTTGAGCATGTCAATTTTTTCCAGAAGGTCCGCAGGAATCATGACATTGACTCGTTTTTTAGGCCGGTATGTGTCCATGTTCTTCTCATTCGGCATCACAGGGAAAACCAATTCCCCGGCTTTGGCTTCCGCTAAAATCGCCTCATATCCCTGGGGCGCGTTATATTCCCGCCCTTTCCGGCCCATCACCATAAGCCCGGATAGGGCATCAACCGCCATTGCCAGGGCTTCATCAAGATTTTTGCCGCCGGTGTGGATTGCCGGGGCGTCCGGGAATTGAACGCCCCATCCTGTTTGAATTGGATAAAAAATAGCGTAATAAATTTCCATGACCTGCCCCCTTTATTTTTCGGCCTGTTTTAAGATTTCCAGGGCCAGAATTTCATCAATTTCCACGTGCCTGGGGACGGGAAACCGGAAGCCGTTTTTACTTTCCCAAAATTCATGGCTTCCGCCCTGTCGAATGAAAAAAGCGCCCTTATCTCTTAATTTTTTTATGAGAAGTTTCTTTTTCATAAATCCCCTTATGGTGAATAATTTACACCCGTGTGTAAAATTGTCAAGGGGGATGGATTTTCAGGCAAAAAAAGAGGGGTTCAGAACTTGTCTGAACCCCTTGATTTTCTTATGGAGGCGGCATCCAGATTCGAACTGGAGAATATCGGCTTTGCAGGCCGTTGCCTTACCACTTGGCTATGCCGCCCTAAAATAGTCCTTAAAAAAAATGGAGCGGGAAACGAGATTCGAACTCGCGACTTCGACCTTGGCAAGGTCGCACTCTACCACTGAGTTATTCCCGCTCAATGAAATCAGATAAATAAATGTCGGGGGTTTTTTTGTCAACAAAAAAAATAATGTTTTTTGGGTCAGACCGGAATAAACTCTTCCGGCCGGACAGCCTTTAAGGAAATGGCATCTTCCGGACACGTCACCTGGCAGAGCCCGCAGCCCATGCATTTATCCGCGATGATATGCATGGAATTCGATTCTCCGGCTTTTTTCGCCGGTTCGATGGCGCTGAAAAAACACCGGTCGATGCAGGTTTCGCATCCGCTGCAAAGGGAAGGATCAATGTCCGCGACATAGCGGCTGGGATCTAAAATCTTCAGGCCGTCTGAAATGACCAGGGGCATGGCCTGGCAGCAGCACCGGCAGCAATTGCAGATAAAATGACCGGCATGGGCCTTGTTCATGGTGACGTGCACCAGCCCTTTTTCCTCGCAGTCATGGAGAATTTTCCAGGCCTCCTCTTTTGAAATCTCCCGGCCCGTGCCCCGGTCGATGGTATATTTAGCGGCGTTTCCCACTTGCAGACATACTTCCAGGGGCATATCGCACTTATGGGCGATGACCCGGCAAGTGCATTTGGTCACGGCAATGGTGTCCGACGTCTCTATGATCCGGTTGACGCTGTCAATATCCAAAACCTTCTGATTTCCGGCGTCAATGACCTGCTCCACGGGAATCACCCGAGTAAAGGGCTTGGGGAAAAACTGTTCGGCAAGACGCGCGAAATCCGGCCATTCCTCTTCCATGAACCGCTGCCACAGGTCATAATATTCCCGGGTCGCGCCCGGCCAGAGGATGGTCGCGTCATGAAACTGGATCATGTCCCGGCACATCTTGTAGCCCACCGCGCCGCCCTTGAATGACTTGAAGGCCAAACCCTTCTGGTAGAGGGTTTTGCAGGCCGCGTCCACCCCATCCACCGGCCGGCCGATTTTCTCCGCGAGCTGCGCCGGTGTCCCGGGCATGGCCAGAAGCAGGGCTGCTTCGGTTTCATCCGCAATCATCTTAAAAAGCGCGGGGATAATTTTTGATCCGGTCAGCATGATCCGGTCGGTCATTTGCTCGTAAATATCCTTGGCCATTTCAAACCCCCTTTGAAAATGAATAGGTCAAAAAATTGCGGAACCTGACAAAATAATCCGCACGGCCAGGGAAAATACCAGGGCCTCGAAAAATCCGCTCCATTTCAGCCCTATTTTTTCCGTTTTTCCCAGTCCGCCATAAACGCGGCGATGCCTTTGTCCGTCATGGGATGGGTCGCCAACTGGGACAACACTTTAAATGGAATGGTGGCGATGTCCGCTCCCATCAGCGCCGAATCCAGCACATGCAGGGGATTCCGCACACTGGCGACGATGACTTCGGTGTCATAATCATAATTATCATAGATGGTCACAATCTGTTCCACCAGCACCAGTCCGTCCTGGGACAGATCATCGAGGCGGCCCACAAACGGGCTCACATAGCTTGCGCCGGCCTTGGCCGCCATCAGGGCCTGAAGGGGTGAAAACACCAGGGTTACGTTGGTGCGGATGCCTTCGGACGCCAGTATGCGCACCGCCTTGAGGCCGTCGATGGTCATGGGAATTTTGACGACGATATTTTCATGAATTTTTGAAAGCTCCCGGGCTTCAGCCACCATGCCCGCAGTTTCCAGGCTGATCACTTCCGCGCTGATGGGGCCGTCCACGATATCACAAATTTCCGTGATGATTTCCTTGAAATTCCGGCCTTCTTTTGCAATCAGCGACGGATTGGTGGTCACGCCGTCCACCATGCCCATGTCATTGGCTTCTTTGATTTCTTTAATGTTTGCAGTATCAATAAAAAATTTCATGATCTCTCCTTGAATTGAGTTTTGTTTGATTCATTCAGCTATCTTAAAAATTTTCGCTGTGTTCTGGTTTGTTTTTAATCTTCAATTTGCCAGGGCCTCCACTGGAATGCAGCTCTGTCCCGAGGATTTGAGGGCATATAGAAGTTCCCGGATGGTTTTTTTGAGCACCGGATGCACCATTTCCGGGGCGAGATCGCAAATGGGCCGCAGCACGAATTCCCGCAGATGCATGCGCGGATGGGGAACGATCAGATCCGGGATATCAATAACCCGGTCATCCAAAAAAATAATATCAAAATCAAGAGGCCGTGGGCCGAACCGTACACCCGTATCCTTACGGCCGTATGCCGCTTCCAGGGATTTAAGTTCCGCCAGAAGTTCCGCCGGCCCAAGCCGGGTCCGGATGCGGGCCGCCGCGTTCACAAACCACGGCTGATCCGTGTAGTCCATCGGCTCAGTGAAATAATACCGGGAAATGAATTCCACATGAACCGAATCCAAAGCATCCAGGGCCGCCATCCCCTGCCGGCAGTTTTCCAGCCGGTCCCCGAGGTTGGAACCAACGGATATATAAACGGTATGGAATTTGTCTAGTGTTATGGTATGGGTCATGGCATTCATCAGTTTTCTTCGGGCCCCGGAAAATCAACTGCAACAACTACCGACGCCGCGCCTTCATTTCCGGTGTCCATATAACAGGATACCTTATAACCATACCGGAACCCTTTTTTCAGCAATTCCATATACGTTGTCCGGATTCGACGGTTTTCCACGGGAATATCCGCTGCTTTTTGAAACCGCTGGGGACAATTTTCGCACGCCGGTGCGCTCAAGGCGCTTTGGGAACGATACACCCAAAAACCGGCCGGTATGAAATCCGCTTCCCCGTCATGGCCCGCAACCCGCCATGTGAGGGTCATCAGATTTTCGTCAAGGGCTATTTTAAGGTCTACGATCTCCGGCGGAATGGGAGACGACGGCGGCAGGGGCGGGCCTTTTTTGCCGCAGGCCGACAGCGGCAGGATCAGGGCCGCGAAAATCGCAAAAAAAATCGCCGTTCTATTCAAATTTCTCATCCGTTATGGCTGAAAGTTCCCCGGCGACCTGGTCTTTGGCCCTGGCCACGGCCGCCAGAACATTGCCCGGAGACGTGCCGCCATAAGACCTGCGACGGTCGATCATCTGGCGGACCGTCAGGGCCGGGAAAATATCTTCATCAATGAGGTCTGAAAACGACCGGAGCTCATCGGTGGTGAATTCATGAAGCTCTTTTTGGTGATCCAGGCCGTAGCTCACAGCTTTTCCTACGCAACTGTGGGCTTCCCGGAAGGGCATGCCCCGGCATACCAGATAATCGGCCATGTCCGTTGCATTGATATATCCGGTTGAAACCGCCGCCGCCATCCGGTCACGATTAACCCGGAGGTTGGGGAGCATGCGGATATAAATATCAATACATGCGGCCAGGGTGTCCACTGCGTCAAACAGAGGAACCTTGTCTTCCTGCATGTCCCGGTTATAGGCCAGAGGCAGGGATTTCATGAGCGTCAGCACGGCCATCAGACTGCCGAAGACCCGGCCGGTTTTGCCCCGCACCAGTTCCGGCACATCCGGATTCTTTTTCTGCGGCATGATGCTGCTGCCGGTTGAAAAGGCGTCGGACAGCTCGATGAATTTAAATTCCGAGGACGACCACAAGACCAGCTCTTCGGAAAACCGGCTGAAATGCACCATGCAGATGCTGGCCGCAGCCAGAAATTCCATGATGAAATCCCGGTCCGACACCGCGTCCAGGCTGTTTTCGGAAACTGACGGAAAACCCAGAAGAGAGGCTGTATAGGCCCGGTCAATGGGATACGTGGTGCCGGCCAGGGCCGCGGCCCCTAGTGGCATGACGTTGATGCGGTCGAGACCGTCTTCAAACCGCCGGGTGTCCCGGGTAAACATTTCATAATAGGCCATGAGATGATGGGCAAACAGCACAGGCTGGGCCCGCTGAAGGTGGGTATATCCAGGCAGAACTGCATCCATGTGCGCTTCGGCCATTTTCACCAAAACGGTCCGCAACCGGACAAGCCCGTAAATGATTTTCCGGCTCATGTCCCGCAGGTACAGGCGGATATCGAGGGCCACCTGATCGTTTCGGCTCCGGGCCGTGTGCAGCTTCCGGGAGACAACGCCCACGTGGGCCGCCAGCCGGGTTTCAACGTGCATGTGAATGTCTTCCAGCCGGTCGGAAAATTCAAAATTTCCGCTTTTGATCTCATCCCGGATCTTTTCCAGCCCTTCGGCAAGTAACCGGGCTTCATCGTCGGTGATGATGCCGGCTTTGGCCAGCATCCGGCTGTGGGCGATGCTGCCGTCGATGTCATAATCGTAAAGCCGCCGGTCAAAATCAATGGAAGACGTGAATGCTTCCACGGCGGCGTCGGTTTTCTGGGAGAATCTTCCGTCCCATGGTTTTTCAGTCATGTCAGTTGTCTCGTGGTCATTATCTCAGATGCCGTATTACGCCACGCAGGGCGTGGCTAATCCAGTCTACGGCCGGCCACAGGGGGCCGCCCCCTGCTCCACCTTAAACCTTACACCTTCTATCTTTCCCTCCTGTCCTGCATCATCTTGCGGATCCTCAGCCGAAGGGCGTTTAAGCGGATAAATCCTTCCGCGTCAAACTGCTGGTAAACCGAATCATCTTCAAAGGTCGCGAAATCCACATGATAGAGGGAATCCTCTGATTTCCGGCCGATGACCCGGCAGGTTCCCTTATAAAGTTCCAGGCGGACGACGCCATTCACGTTTTTCTGGGTATCGTCAATCATTTTCTGCAGGAGTTCCCGCTCCGGCGCAAACCAGAACCCGTAATAAATCATTTCCGCATATCTCGGAATCAGCGAATCCCGCAAATGCATGACCTCCCGGTCCAGGGTCAGGGATTCCAAGGCCATGTGGGCGGCCCGCAGAATGGTGCCGCCGGGGGTTTCATAAACACCCCGGGACTTCATCCCCACAAACCGGTTTTCCACGATGTCGTCCCGGCCGATGCCATGCCGGCCTCCGAGCCTGTTCAGCTCCGCCAGCAGGTTCGCCGGAGACAGGTAATGATCATTGACGGCCACGGGGTCTCCGTGCTTGAAGGTAACCTCAATGATTTCCGCCTCATCCGGAGCGTTTTTGGGAGAAACCGTCAACGTGAACATGTCTTCAGGGGGTTCGCTCCAGGGATCTTCGAGGATGCCTCCCTCATAGCTGATGTGCAGCAGATTCCGGTCGCTGCTGTAAGGTTTTTTAACGGTGGCGGTCACGGGAATCCCATGTTTTTCAGCAAAGGCCATCAGCGCGGTCCGCGAATTCAGGTCCCATTCCCGCCAGGGCGCGATGATTTTAATGTAGGGGTCAAAGGCGAAATAGGTGAGTTCAAAGCGAACCTGGTCATTGCCCTTGCCGGTGGCCCCGTGGCTGACCGCGTCAGCAGCCTCCAGTTTGGCGATTTCCATCTGGCGTTTGGCGATCAGGGGCCGGGCCAGGGATGTGCCCAGCAGATATTTCCCCTCATAGATGGCATTGGCGCGGAATGCTGGAAACACATAGTCCCTCACGAATTCTTCCCGCAAATCATCGATATAAACATTGACCGCGCCGGTTTTCCGGGCTTTCTCGTCCAGATGGTCCAGCTCTTCGGCCTGGCCGATGTCTGCGGAAAACGCCACGACCTCACAATGGTAGGTTTCAATCAGCCATTTTAAAATAACGGAGGTATCCAGGCCGCCGGAATAGGCCAGGACCACCTTGTTCACCTGTTTTGCCATCGAACTTCTCCTTTACATATTTTTAGGGATTCCCCTTCAACAATACATCCAGAATCGTCTTGTGCATGTGCAGTTTGTTTTCCGCCTGGTCCCACACCACGGACCGGGGGCCTTCGAGCACATCCGCCGTGATTTCCTCGCCGCGGTGGGCCGGCAGGCAATGCATGACAATGGCGTCCTTGCGGGCGACGCCCATGAGCAGGGCATTGACTTGGTACGCCTGAAACGCTTCCCGGCGCTGGGCCTGTTCGTCTTCCTGGCCCATGCTGGCCCAGACATCCGTGTTGATGACATCCGCATCCCGGGCCGCTCTCATGGGATCCGTGGTCACCGAAATGGCGCTGTTTTTTTCACGGGCTTTCGCCAGCACCTCACGGTCCGGATGGTAGCCTTTGGGGCAGGCCAGGGTCAGGGTAAAGCCTAAAGCTGCGGCTGCGTTGATCCATGAATGGGCCATGTTGTTCCCGTCCCCGATCCAGGCGATTTTCAGGCCCTCGTATCCGCCTTTGTGTTCCACGACCGTCAGCAGATCACTTAACACCTGGCAGGGATGAAATTTGTCGGTCAGGGCGTTGATGATGGGAATATCCGACGCGGCGGCAAAGTCCTCGATCAGTTCCTGAGAAAAGGTCCGGAAGGCGATCCCATCAAGATACCGGGACAGGACCCGGGCTGTGTCCGCCACCGGTTCATTCCGGGACATCTGAGTGTCCGCGGCGCTGATGAAAATGGGCGTAGCCCCGAGCTGAATGGCCGCGGCCTCAAATGAAATCCGCGTCCGGGTGGATGGTTTATTAAAAATCAGGCCAAGAGATTTGCCGATAAGGGTGCGGTCCATGATCCCTTTTTTATGCCGGGCCTTGAGTTCCGCGGCCCGATCCAGCAGCAGCGTAAAATCAGACGGTTCAAGGTCCGATAAGGTCAGAATATGGTTTTTCAATTTTTGTTTCCTTTCTTCAAATTTCTCCACGAAAGACATGCCGTATGATCGAGCAGCAACGGGATGTCAATCGGTTACTTCCGTGCCCACTCCCTTGTCCGTAAAAAGTTCCAGCAGCAGGGCGTGACGTTTGGCGCCGTTGATGATCTGGACTTTTTTTACGCCGTTTTTCAGCGCATCCAGGGCATATTCGATTTTCGGGATCATGCCGCCGGAAATGGTTTTATCCTCCACCATCGTTTTGATGGTCTTGGCGTCAATGGATGAAATCAGATTTCCGGACCCGTCCAGAACCCCGTCCACGTCGGTTAAATAAATCAGCCGCCCGGCGCACAGGGCCCCCGCCACCTTGGACGCCACCAGATCCGCATTGATATTATAGGTCTCCCCGTTTGCACCCACACCCACCGGCGCGATCACCGGGATAAATCCCTGCGCGCTCAAAGTGTTGATAATGGCGGGGTTGACCCGGGTCACCGTACCCACAAGACCGGGATCAATGATTTTCGGCGGCTTGGTCTCATCCGGCTGATACATGATCTGGAGCTTTTCAGCGAGCAGCAGTTGCCCGTCCTTGCCGCTAAGGCCCACGGATTTGCCGCCCTGACGGTTGATCTGAGCGACAATTCCCTTGTTGACCTTGCCGCCCAGCACCATTTCCACCACATCCATGGTCTGTTCATCCGTAAACCGCATGCCTTGGACGAATTTCGTGGTAATGCCCATCTGATCCAGCACCTTGTTGATCTGGGGCCCGCCTCCATGAACCACCACCGGGTTCATCCCGATGAATTTCATCAGGGTGATGTCCCGGGCGAAATCCGTTTTCAACTGCTCGTCCACCATGGCATGGCCGCCGTATTTCATGACAATGGTCATGCCGGAAAAATCCCGGATATACGGCAGGGCTTCAATCAGTATATCGGCAACGTTGGGGGTCATGGGGTTCCTTCTACCTTCTACCTTCTACCTAATCAAAGGATATACCGGCTCAAATCCTCGTTGTGCCGGATGTCGTTAAATTTACCGTCCACATAGGCCCGGTCGATCATAATCTTTTTCTCAGCGATATCCGGCGCGTCAAACAAAATATCTTCCAGCAGATGCTCCATCAGGGTGTGCAGACGCCGGGCCCCGATATTTTCAGTCTGGCTGTTGACGTCCTCCGCCACCTGGGCGATGGTCGCCACGGCGTCATCATCAAACGATACATCCACCCCTTCGGTGCGCAGCAGGGCGATATACTGGAGCAGCAGGGCGTTTTGCGGTTCCGTCAGAATGCGGATGAACTCATTTTTCCCCAGGGACTGAAGCTCCACCCGGATGGGAAACCGGCCCTGGAGTTCCGGAATCAGGTCCGACGGCTTGCTGGCATGAAATGCGCCTGATGCGATAAACAGAATATGGTCCGTGCGCACCGGCCCGTATTTGCTGGTCACCGTGCTGCCTTCCACAATGGGCAGCAGATCCCGCTGGACTCCTTCCCGGGATACATCCGGCCCGGTCCCCCCCTGTTTTCCGGCAATCTTGTCGATCTCGTCAAGAAAAATAATGCCGGACTGTTCGGTCTTTTCAATGGCTTCCTTGACCACCTTGTCCATATCCACCAGGCGCTGGGCCTCTTCCTGGGAAATAATTTCCAGGGCCTCGGCCACGGTCACCTTTCTTTTTTTCGAAGGCCCCCGGGGCATAAACCCGCTGAGCATGTCTTTAAAATTAATGCCCATCTCTTCCATGCCGGCGTTGGAAAAAATCTCCACCATGGGCATGGACCGTTCCGGAACGTCCAGATCCACATAGCGGCCGTCCAGACGGCCGTCATGGAGCATCTTGCGAAGCTTCTCACGAGTGGTCGGCGCGATTTTTTCCTCAGTCACGGCCTTGAGTTCCATTTGCCCTTCAGCGGCGCCATGCCCCTGGGCGTTGTGCCGGTTTCCGGCTTCCGGCAAAAGGATGTCCAGGATCCGTTCTTCGGCGATTTCCCGGGCCTTTGCCCGGACCTTCTCCTTTTCCCGGGACTTGATCATGTTAATGGAGAGTTCCAGAAGGTCCCGGACCATGGATTCCACATCCCGGCCCACATAGCCGACTTCCGTAAATTTAGAGGCCTCCACCTTGATAAACGGAGAATCCGTGAGCCGGGCAAGGCGACGGGCGATCTCGGTTTTGCCGACCCCGGTGGGACCGATCAGGATGATATTTTTGGGCGCGATCTCGTCCCGGAGTTCCGGGGGCACATTGCGCCGCCGCCAGCGGTTTCGGAGGGCGATGGCCACCGAGCGTTTGGCCCGGTTCTGCCCGATGATGTATTTGTCGAGCTCCCCGACGATTTCAGATGGTTTTAAATCACTCATATATCGCTTTTATCTTTCACCTTTGAACTTTCACCGCAAATCTCTTCCATACTCACTACGTCATTGGTAAACACGCAGACATTGGCTGCGATTTTCATGGATTCCAGAACAATGTCCCGAACGCTCAGATTCAGGGCGTCCGCATGGTTTAAAAGGGCCGTGGCCGCGGCCTGGGCTGCGATTCCCCCGGAGCCGATGGCGATGACGCCTTCATCGGGTTCGATCACATCCCCGTTTCCGGAAATCAGCAGCATCTGGGTGGCGTCCACGGCAATCATCATGGCTTCCAGTCGGCGCAGATATTTATCCGTGCGCCATTCCCGGGCCAGTTCCACGGCGGCACGGATCAGATTCCCGTTATAGCGCTCCAGTTTCTGCTCCAACTTTTCAGAAAGGGTCAGGGCATCTGCGGTGGCTCCGGCAAATCCCACGACAATGGTGTCGTTATAGATCCGCCGGACTTTTCGGGCATGATGTTTCACCACGGAATTATTTAATGTGATCTGACCGTCTCCGGCAATGGCCATCCGCCCGTTGTGCCTTACCGCCAGAATGGTGGTGCCGTGAAAATTCATCATTTTATGATATTCCAATCTTTACTTGCGCGGATGGGCCGCGTCATAAGCCGCCATCAGGCGGTCAATACTGACATGGGTATATTTCTGGGTGGTGGAGAGTTGCCGGTGTCCCAAGAGTTCCTGAACCATCCGCAGATCCAGCCCCGCATCCAGCATATGGGTGGCAAACGTGTGCCGCAGATCATGGGGCGCCACGGGCTGCGTCAGCCCGGCTTCCCGGGCGCATTTATCCAGTATCCGGCCCACGGACCGCGTTGTCAGCCGGCCCTTACTCTTATTTAAAAACAACGGCCCCCTGGAGCGTTCCGGCACTATTTTCCGCAGGCTCAGGGTGTTTCGATATCCCTTTATAAAACCCAAAGATTTTTGGCCGATGGGAACAATCCGCTCCACATTGCCTTTGCCGGTCACCCGGATGGTCTTGCCCGAGAAATCCACATCCCCGACATCCAGGCCCACCAGTTCGGAAACGCGGATACCGGTGGAATACATGGTTTCCAGCATGGCCCGGTCCCTTTTGCCGG
>Ga0066650_10000786_pt1 | contig 11206 bp, 8 predicted proteins | sample CryGey092014_all_FD_59539 | JGI IMG/M metagenome (GOLD analysis project Ga0066650, IMG submission 59539) | Groundwater microbial communities from aquifer - Crystal Geyser CG23_combo_of_CG06-09_8/20/14_all | ecosystem: Environmental > Aquatic > Deep subsurface > Groundwater | place: USA: Utah...
CTTCATTGCCATATGAAGATTTTTTAACAAATTCATCAAACTCATTGCTCTTAAGTATACGATTTAAATTTATCTTATAACGGCTACATGCCTTTTCAAGCATATCCTGTCCCAAAAGCTTGCTTTTCTCTTTTTCCTCTTGTCGCAAAAATTGTCGTATCTTTGCTTTTGCACGTGAAGTTTTTACAAACTGCAACCAGTCTTTGTGTGGATGTTTTGCTTTTCCTGAAAGAATTTCTACTGTATCTCCACTATGCAGTTGGTATCTTAGAGGAACTATCTTTCCATTAACTTTGGCTCCAAGAGTTGAATGACCAAGATCTGTGTGAATACTATAAGCAAAATCCAAAGGAACCGAACCTCTGGGAAGTTCCCGAAGCTCTCCATTTGGAGTGAAAATATAAACATCATCTGCAAAAAGATCCAGCTTAATTGTTTCTAAAAATTCAGCAGAATCAGATATCTCATTCTGCCATTCAAGCAAACGCCTTAGCCACTTGAATTTCATTTCATCTTTATCGTTGATCAGCTTACCTTCTTTGTATTTCCAGTGAGCAGCAATTCCATGTTCAGCTATGTCATGCATTTGGTGAGTCCTTATCTGAAACTCCACACGATGTCCGCCCGGTCCTATCACTGTTGTATGCAATGATTGATAGTTATTTATTTTGGGCATGGCAATAAAATCTCGGAAACGCCCGGGCACCGGTCTCCACAATGCATGGATGCAACCCAATGTTTCATAGCACTGCTGCACACTTTGAACAATTATCCTAAAAGCCATTATATCACAAACTTCACCAAACGGTATTTTCTGGCGTTCCATCTTTCGATATATGCTATAGTAGTGTTTTATTCTTCCATAAATAGGACAATCTTTAATATTCTGTTCTTCTAATTTTTTACCAACTGTATTTTTTGCCTCAGATATATATTTATCTCTCTCGCTTTTGTGTTTCTTAATCTCCTTATCAATACTTAACCAAACATCTGGTTTTAAATATTTCAGAGACAGATCCTCAAACTCAACTTTCATCTCTTGAATACCAAGCCTATTAGCAATCGGTGCATAAATATCTAAGGTCTCTTGCGCAATTACGACCTGCCGATCCTCTGGCATAGCAACCAAAGTCCTCATGTTATGTAATCGATCAGCTATTTTAATTAGGATTACACGAATATCCTTGGCCATTGCCATCAGCATCTTTCTAAAATTCTCTGCCTGTTTTTGTTCTGCTGATGAAAATTTTATTCGTGAAAGTTTGGTTACACCATCAACCAATCCTTTAATTTCCGGTCCGAACAATCGTTCTATTTCCTCAAATGTTGCAACTGTGTCCTCTACTGTATCATGCAATAAAGCTGTTGCTATTGATGGCACATCAAGTTTCATTTGTGCCGATATACCTGCAACTTCCATTGGATGAACAAGATAAGGATCACCAGAACGCCTTGTCTGCCCCTGATGTGCCTTTGCTGAAAAAACATAGGCTTTCTTTATTACGTCCAAATCTGCATCAGCATTATAAGCAGAGACTGTATCCAAAATGTCATATAATCTAATCATATTATAGACCTGAGACTAGAGACCAGAGACTAAATCAGTGGTTAGTCAGCAGTAAAACCCTCGACTGTTTTCTGCAGTCTCAAGTTTATTCAATATTCTGCACCTGCTCCCTCAACCGCTCCAGCTCTGATTTACATTCAACCACTAAACGGGAAATTGTTGCATCAGAAGCTTTAGACCCAATTGTATTAATCTCTCTGTTAACTTCCTGAAGAAGAAAATCAAGTTTTCTTCCAACGCTCCCTTTACTTGCCAACAATGTGTTATATTGCTTAATGTGGCTCTCTAGTCTAACAACTTCTTCTGTTATATCTTGGCGTCCACCTATTAATGCAACTTCCGTTATCAGCCTTTGTTCATCAAGCTGTCCTACTCCATTCATTTTTTTTCTAACTCTGTCTTCATTTTTAACTAAAGAATGTTTTGCTCCTGCTCTTATTTTACTTATCAGTTTTTGTATTTTCTCAATTCGTTTTTTTTGATCATTTTTTATAAAAGCCCCTTCTTGCATACGCATCTTATCAACCTGTTTACAGGCAATACCCAAAAGTTTCTTTATTTGGATCCAAAACTGTTCATAATTACCAATTTTCTCTCTTAAAGTAACAAACCGGTCAACGTCAATATATTGTAAGATATTATTACCAACCGGTTCCTTAAGTTCCTTAGACAAAGCTTTTAATGCCTTTTGATATCTTTTAGCTAATTCAACATCTACATTTATCTCAACCCCACCAAACAATGAGCCTATTTCTTTAATAAAAACATCAAACTTGCCTCTCATGTATTTGTTTTCTAAGTATTTTGTGATCTTTGGTTCAAGCACCCCCATTTTAGGAGGATTCTTAACTGATATTTCACAAAAACGATGATTCACAGATTTTATTTCAATAAAAACCAATCCTTTGCCAACACTCCCTTCTGCTGTTCCATATCCTGTCATTGATTTCATAATTTATACCTTTAATAATATTGTTTTTATTTTATGATAGACACAAGTGCTTATATTCAATGCAATCTTGTTCAAAAAATCCGAACAAACTACTAACCCTCAAAAAGAATCTTTGTTTCACCCATATCGATTACATCCCCTTTATGAATAAGCCTCGATTCCACTTCTTCTCCATTAACATATGTGCCATTTTTACTTACAAGATCTAATATACCAACGCCTGTTTCATCAGCCAATATCATAGCATGCAATCTGGAAAGGCTATGATCTGTAAGCACTATGTCTGAAGCACGTTTAAATAAACCCAGCTGTTCATTATTTTGTTTGTGAATAGAATCTGGAGATGATTTTTTAAACTGCCTGCTTATATATTTAAGTATCAATGCTTTTGTATTCTCATCAATTGATAAAGCAATATCAACATTAAATATCATTGTCCTGTCCATTTGAGCTTCGCCACGACCAATCGCTCTACATGTTTGCCTCTCGAGATTAAAACCAAGCCCAATATCCAGACCATTTATAACTTTAAAAAATACTCTGGGCATAATACTAGAAGCAGCAGATCTTTCCATTTTTTGACCTATTTTTCTGCTTTCTGCTGCATCTAACCGTAATACAGGAATGTTTTCACGAATCGGATATCTTAGAGAACATTTATTGCAAAGGAGAGCTTTACCGGCATCTGCCGATTCCAGCTCTCCTTTACATTGAGGACATGCAAGAATATCAAGGAGTCTTTTATCTAACAATTCTCATTTCTCCTTTACTATTTTTTTGGCTTGGTCTTATTACAAATCTGAATCACTCTGTCTGTTAAATCATCAATCGCTGGCGCAGATAAAACTACATGTTGGGATTTTTCCAAGATCATTGTATAGTTTTCTTTTGCTCCAATATCTTTAACTATATCTTTAAGTTTATTTAACACATTTAGAGTTAGGGTTGTTTCTCTCTGCCCCATCTCCTGCTTTGACTGAGCTAGCTTTTGCTGAAGCTCCATAAATTTATTTCTATATTCCTCTTCCTTTTTTTGCTGAACATCAGCACTTTGAATAAGCCGGTCTTTATCAATTTTTTCTTTCATCTTCTGCAAATCATTTTGGATAATATCGAGCTTTTTCTGCATCTCATTAAACTCTGCCTGCAAAGTTGCTTTTGCGCCTTTCCCCTCTTCTGTTTCATTTAGAGCCCTGTTAAAATCAACATATCCAAATTTTAAAGCACCTGCGGACGCTTCTGACTTCTTCTCATCACCTGCATAACTATTTATTGAAACAGCCAACAACAAAACAAATACCAGCAATCCAGCCAATCTCTTCATATTACTACTCCTTCCTTTTGTAAGATTTAATTTTAAAAATTATTTTTGATTTATATTATGGGACAAATTAAATAACAAGAGGAAACTCTATATAATTAAAGATTTGTACCCCCAGTTCTATAACCCGCAAGGTCCAATGTAATAAATTTATAACCCAAAGCTTTTAAGAAAGAAACTATTTCAGAACTATTTTCAATAAGTATATTCATCTGTTCTTTATTGACTTCAATGCGCGCAGTATCTTCATAATGTCTGACCCTAACCTGCAATATGCCAATGCTTCTAAACATCTCTTCTGCCTGATCTATCTTTCTTAGCGTATCAGAACAAAGCCTTACACCTGTAGGTATTCGTGATGAAAGGCAAGCACTAGCTGGTTTATCAGCTACTGACAGATTCAATTTTTTTGCTATTTCTCTAACTTCGGGTTTTGTTATCTGACATTCAATCAAAGGAGTAACTACCGAGCCTTGTTCTAAAGATGCCTGATACCCTGGTCTATGACCGTTTAGATCGCTATAATTTGTACCTTCAACAATGTATTTAAATCCTTTTTTAAGAGCTTCTTCAGCCAATGATATATACAATGCTTTCTTGCAAAAATAGCATCGGTTCTCTGGATTTGAAACATAGTTAGGATCATCAAACTCATTTGTTTCAAAATAAAAATGATTAATATCAAAAGTAGCGCATAGACGTTCAACTTGAGCTTTATCAGAAAAAGGATAGCTCGGAGAGCTCGCTGTTGCAGCACACATGCTAGCCCCCAGCTCTTCACGTGCCAAAACAACTAAAATAGCAGAATCAACACCACCTGAAAAAGCAACAACGGCGCTCTTCAATTCACGAAGGCGCCGTCTTAAATGCACTATTTTTTGTTCTAAACTCATCTTATATATGCTGCAATAAGCACTGTCTTAACTCACCAACTGTTTCTGCAACAACATCTGCACCTGCTTTAACCAGCTCATCTTTTGTGCCATATCCATAAGCCACACCAATTGATTTACAACCACATTTCTTTGCTGCTTCTATATCTGCTCCTCTATCTCCAACTATAATACATTCCTTAATACCTTCTTTTTTCATAGCAGTCTTAATAATTTCAGCTTTATCTTTTGTTTTTCCATCAGAATCACTTCCATAAACACCACGAAAAATCGATCGAATACCAAGGTGATCCATTACCATTTCGCAAGAGACCTGTGGTTTAATTGAAGCAACAACCATATTGGAACTCTTTGACACAGCTTCCAACAATCCAACGATTCCTGGATAAAGTCGATGTTCAGCTATTCCTTCTTTATGAAATCGCTCACGATAAGCATCAATACATGACTTAATAAGCTTCTTATCCTTTGTGCCTGCAAATTGGCTAAGGATATTTTCAAGACTAAAACCAATATATCGTTTTAATCTCTCGATTGGAACTGCCTTTATATTATGCTTCTTTAAGGCATAATTAATACAGCGCGGTATTGCCGTGCCTGGGTTAATTACTGTTCCATCTAAATCAAATATATATGTTTTTGTAGTCATAGGGCGAGCCTTATACACAAAAAACCCTCCATAATCAAGTAAATTCGTAAATAACTATATTTTTCAATATATTACAAACCGTATATTTTTTCATCTTTAATAAAAAACATTGGTTAATTGCTGTATTTGCCTTATTTTTCAATTAAGTACAGATAACTAGGTGAACCAACACATTGAATAATGTTATTATTCTCCGGATTATATGTGAATAAATCCATAATACTTATAGCTTTTGCATATAAGAAGAAAGATATCCACTCAAAGTATCATCCCCTTGGCTATTACTGGCATCATATAATAACGATCCTATCCAATTATCTGCCAACGCACCTAATCCAACACCCCCAATCAATAAAGCCCCTATTCCAACACCACATAATATACCAAAACCACTACTAGCTAACATGCTTGTACCTGCGAGACTAGCAGCTGACACACCTCTGATTCCAATAAATGGAGCTATGGCTGCTAATGCGCTTGTAATAACCATCCTACTACCTGTTGTTAAAAAGGAATTTGAATGTATACCCATTATTCGAAAAGAACCTGCAACAGCAAAATCTATCGGCATTATAGCAAGCATGCCCAAAGGAACATGAGCTAAACTAGCTGCAATAGCAGCCCCTCTGATCAGCTGATATCCAACAACCCCTGCAATTGGAAGAAAGCCAGCACCAAACCTCTCAAACTCTGTAATTTCATCTCTTCCAAATATGCGCATTGCTGCATATTCATATCCTCTAACACAAAGATCACCCGCCAACATGATCCCTAAATTGGACGCAAATCCCACACCAAAACGTGCAGGACTAAGTCCCTGCAATTGGCTTCTTCTTGAAGGAGTTGAAGAGCTGTCAGTTTCTGAACCTGAATCTATAATAGATATCAACTCTCTTTTTATATCCCGAACATAATCTGGGATTCTAAAATAATGATCAGTAATTGTAGCAGTGTTCTCGCTGGAAGATTGAAAATCAAATACATCTAAAACCTGCGGCATTGATCTGGGATTTATTCCCTGCCTTACAAGTATATAATCACCTCTTTGTGAGGGTCTTGCTTCAGCACTCTCTACCAATTCATATTCAATTTCCTGAAGATAATTAATAAAACCGGAAAAATTTCTGTGTAGGTCTGGTAAAACAACATATGATTTTATATCTATACCCTCTGTGGAAAACACCTTTACACCTGAAAGATTTATGCCTCTTTCCCTTACATGCGCAAACAAATCCACAGCCATGAAATTTTCAATATCTGGATATACGACAACTAATTGTCCTGGCTGTTCATTAAAACATCTTATCCCGGGCTTAACCTCCTTGTATCCAAGACGTGTAAACTTATCTCGAACCCAGTCTTCTCTAGTCAAACGATGCCTAAACTCCTGTACTGTTTGTCGTATCTCTGCAGGATTCGGATTTATCCCGGCCATAAGACTAGACGTACCTTGACCAACAACAGCTGCAAGAGGGGGCTCTTTGCCGGGGGCAAGAAAAAAACCATATGTTGACCAGACACTGCGTCGTCCTGATAAATTATGTTCACATGCATCATAAACCTCAAACTCACCGCTACTTGAATGAAAGACACCAAAAACCTGACCATTCTCTGTTACTTCACCAGTAAAATCCAAACGTGTAAACCCTCTATCACCTAATCTCTGAGCAACTTCGATCAAATCTGAGCCACCAATTCTTGATATTAAGTCTTCCAAACCCCAATCAGAAAATACAGGCTGAGAAACAACTGACCCATCATCCACTATATATATTCCCGACCCTTCAGTGGAAGGACCTACGCGGTTATTTCCTGATTCACCAATACCTAACATAAAACCCTCTCCTTGATAGACCATTTATTGATAATCGACCTACCAATCTTATTATCGCCTTATTTGAAAAAAAGTTGCGTGGTTTTTGACTTTAAGAATTAGCGGCTATTTAAACCTTTAAATAGATCTCTTCTGCTGGCTCTCTCATATTATACCGTGAGCTCATTACCCTGCCATATGCACCAACAGTATCTATAAGTATTATATCTCCATCCTTTGGACTGGCAATCATTCTTGACGAGCCTAAAATATCACCAGATTCGCAGATCGGTCCTACAATATCTGCTTTCACCATATTTTCTTCATCCATCTGCGTCAGGTTTACAATCTCATGATATGAACCGTAAAGAGCAGGTCTGATAAGAGAATTCATACCTGCATTGATACCAACATAATAATATTCGTTTTTATTTTTTGTCTGGGTAACTCTTGCAAGCAAGACACCTGCATTGGCTATAATATAGCGCCCGGGTTCAATCCATATCTTCAGTTTAGGATACTGAACCTTAATTGTTGCAAGAGCAGAATCAACTGCTTTCAAATCCAGAGGAGCCTGACCAGCTTTTTCAACAACACCAAAGCCACCTCCAACATCTAACACCCTTACATCCGGAAACCTTTTGGAGATCTCAGCCAAACACAATCCAGTTTCCTTCCATGTATCAGCGCTAAAAATATTACTTCCAACATGAGCATGCAGACCTATTACTTTTAAATTATGTTTTGCAACAAGAGCACATACCTTATCAATTTCAGAAATTGAAATGCCAAATTTTGATTTACTTCCAGCAGTGTGAACATATTTATGATGTCCTTTTCCCTGACCTGGATCAATTCTTAGAAAAAGCCTTTGATTGGCAAATATTTCCGACCATGTTTCCAGTGGATATACATTATCCAGAGTAACATTTACCCCTTCATTAAATGCAGACTTATACTCATCTTCTGAAACAAAGTTCGGAGTAAATAAAATCTTTTTAGAATCCAAATCCGGAATTATCTTTTTTGTATATTTTACCTCTTCAATAGAGACACATTCAAACCCTAAACCAGATGTCGCACATTTTTGAAGCACCTCTGGATTAGAGTTAGCTTTTATTGCATAAAATAGCTGATCCACAGAGGTAAGCGCACACAAGCTTTTAATTTTTTCACCAATGGTTTCTTCATCATAAACATATAAAGGAGTTTTTTCAGATGCCAACTCCAGCAACTTATTCTTTTTTTCCACCCACCAGAAAGATGCATTAACAAAGCTCTGCTTGATTTTCTCACCAAAGGTTTCCTGCCATGTTGGACCAAGCACATCAGTTAGCTGAGAATCTTTAAAAAGTTCCTCATGAATCTTTAAGACAAGCCGTTGCACCTGACTATCATCTACCACAAATGTTAGATTAAGATCATTGGCAGCCTGCGAAACAAGATATATCTTCTGCTCCTCAAACAATTTTAAAGCAGGCGCTAATTGATGCAAAATAGAACGTATGTTTCTGCCAACAAGGCTTACAAGAGCACATGAATCAACAATCTCAACCTTACAAAATAAACTCAAGTCATTGACCAAATTTTTCAGCGCATGCTTATCAAGCGTATTAATCTGACTATCTAATGTTACAGTAACATTGCTTTCTGAAGTTGAAACCAAATCTATAGAAAGTCCGTGTTCTTTAAAACATTTAAAAATATCTGCCAGAAAACCAGCCTGATGCCACATCTCAATTGATTCCATTGATATCAATATTACATTCCGCTTTGAGGAAATAGCTTTTACAGATGCGTGCATCTTCTCTTTTTTAGAAGATATGCAAGTACCTTCAAGATGGGGAGCACTAAGACTGTATACATATAGAGGGATATTGCTCTTTTTAGCCGGTCCAATGCATCTTGGATGCAAAACCTTAGCACCAGTTGACGCAATCTCCTGCGCTTCATCATAATCTATCTTTTTTATCAAACGGGCAGATGAGACCTCACGTGGATTTGCCGTATACATACCCGGAACATCTGTCCAAATTTCACTTCTTTCAGCACAAAGCTTGGCTGCAAAATAAGAGCCGGATACATCAGAACCTCCACGCCCCAAAAGAACTGTTTCTCCTTCAGGATTACTGGCAATAAATCCCTGTGTTAATATTATCTCTGATTTTTCTTTTGCAAACAAATCTCTTAGTTTTTCATCTGCTCCATAAGCACATGAAGCTGATAAAAGAGATCTTCTTTTGTTTATCTCCTTTGGCTCAGAAATAAGGCATTTTCGTGCATCATGCCACCCAACTGCCATTCCCGATTTTTCAAGATAATGCCACGCTAATTTCGTCAGCATTATTTCACCCAAACTCAAAATTTGTGCATGAACCTTAGGAGACACGTCTTTTACAAGAGAGATTCCTGTAGCTAGATTATTCAGCATTAGAAGTTCATCTTCTATATTTTTAAATTCAACGCCAAGTGATTTTGCAAAATCTGCATGAACTCTCTCAATTTCAAACAAAACCTCCTTATGCTTTATTTCCAAACTCTTTTTGATAAGCTCCTCAAGAAGATCTGAAACACCACTTAAAGCCGAGCAAACAACAACCGGTCTTAAACCTTGTGCACACCTATCATTAATAATCCCTTTAATAGTCTTCCAACAATCAAGAGTTGAAACACTTGTGCCACCAAATTTTAAGACAACCCATCTTGGATTATTATTACAAGACTTCTTTTCGCTGCCCACAAAACCTCCTCATTTTAAACCACTCGCATAGCGGGAAATCACTGTTAAATCGTATTTGGGTCATATACCTAACTACTTTTCATAAATATAACAAGTTATGAATTGATTGATTAGAAAATAAATACATGCTAATTTAGCGTGATTTTCAAAACCAAACAATTGTCGGGGAAAAACATTAACTTTATGGAGTAAAAATGATTAAATTTAAGAAAAAAAGCTGCGTAAAATTATCAACACTCATCTTGGTCATTATCAGCATGTGCCTTACAAGCGCTTCTACCTCTTGGAGTAAGGTTGAACACCAAAAAGATCCAAAGATAAAAACCATAAGGCAAAAACCAAATCGAACAAATTTAAAATGGGATATTAAAGTAAAAGAATCTGTATACAAAAAACAATTAGAGATGCTTAAACAAAGCAATATTCCAATAGACAATGACAAACAAATGGTTGCCCGCCTTAACAAAATACTTGATAACCTTAAAACCAATGCCCTAATACCAGATCTTCCATATGAAGTTCATCTTGTTGACCATAAAACAGTCAATGCCGTATGTTATCCGGGCGGAGGCATACTATTTTTTAAAGGAATATTTGATTCTAAAGAAGGCCTGATTAACCCCAAAGATAATGATGAAATTGCAGCAGTGATGGGACATGAAATGGCACATGCAACATTAAGGCATGCTTATAAAAAACAGCAAAAGGCAAATACAATTGGTTTTCTCGGATCAGTTGCCAGTGTTGCAGTTGGTGCTGGAGCAGGAGCTGATGCCAGTGACCTTTTTGATCTGGCTTATAATGTTGGAACTGGTTTATATTTCCCTTCTTATTCCAGAAAGCAGGAATCAGAAGCTGACCTTGAGGGATTGTTTACGCTTATTGGAGCTGGATATAACCCAGACAAAACAATTTCTCTATGGGAAAGAGCTGCAACAAAAAGCAAGAGCAGCGACAAAACCAGTGTGTTTTCATCTCATCCAGCTGATGGAAAAAGAGCCGAAGATCTTAAAATTCACCTGAACAATATAAAACAACAAAAAACATCTTGATCGGTATTTTAGATGCTTGTCTACATAAATTATTTAGTGTATTTAATGTTTTAAAAAGGGGGGTATATGAATTTCAAAAGAATAATCTTAACAACAATCATAGTAACAGTTTTAAGCGCTCTGTATTCAATGTTAACTTGTGGATGGCTATTTAGCTGGGTTTATATGCTAGAGCCCACCCTAGTATGGATTCCAAAAGCCTCTATGACCGGAAATTTT
>Ga0066650_10000804_pt1 | contig 11112 bp, 7 predicted proteins | sample CryGey092014_all_FD_59539 | JGI IMG/M metagenome (GOLD analysis project Ga0066650, IMG submission 59539) | Groundwater microbial communities from aquifer - Crystal Geyser CG23_combo_of_CG06-09_8/20/14_all | ecosystem: Environmental > Aquatic > Deep subsurface > Groundwater | place: USA: Utah...
CTGGTTGTTTGAGTATTCGAATTGGGTATAAATGGCAGGAAATTGGTTTTTGAAAATTAATTTTCTTTTCAATAAAAGCTTTTTCAATAGCACACAATGCAATATCATTGTTATGATAAACAAATGCACATTGTTTATTTGTAATTAGAGGTGTAACATATACTCCTTCGATATCAAACTCAAAAACGCCATTATTATCAATTACTGCAATTCCTTCAGGGGTCATAAAAGGTTTAATATTCTCTATTTCGTTTTCTATAATAGATATTTCTTCTTCTTCTAATGGAGCACCATAATCGCCTTCGATACAACACTTGCCCTTACAATGTTTTAAATCGCAAGAAAAATATGCGTCACAAACATCTTCTGAAATAAGAGTTTTTTCAATAATTATCATAAACAATTAATAAAAAAAGCCCACAAATAAATATTTGCGGGCTTTATAGTAAAAATAAATATTAGTTACCTCCGCAAGATGTGCATTGCAGGGTTTTAACGTCTGGGTTTTCAAATACGAGCATTGAGAATCTCTCTCCATTAAATAAATCACAGAATCGCTTTGGATTTTTCTTGCTTGCCACACCCATTGCGTAAGCAAAACGATTTGTAAGTATTCTATCTTGTAATTGGCTGCAAAGTGAAACATACAAGAATGCAAAGTCTTCAGAAATATCTTTGTTGTAAACATAAGGGTCTAAAAGACTCATTGCATAGGTATAATTCTTTTGCTTTGACATTACAACAGCCAATTTATATGAGTTTTCCCAAGAAGAATCTCTAACGCCCAATATAGTTTTGATTTTTTCAACACTTGACTTTACTATTGCACTTGAGGTTTTAATGGTATCAAAAGTTTTAATAATTTTAAACTGATATTCTAAGTTTAATGCGTCTAAATCGTCTTTGTTTATCTTTGATTTGTATAACCCATCAATTTGAGCTTGCATTTCATTAATTTGAGCATCAGTGCCAAGCGGGGTATATAGTAATTGACAATTCAAATAATCGAAAATAATGTAATTATTAGGAGTTTTGTTGCCTTTAGCAGTTTCGAGTTTATATAATTTTGCTAAGTCTGAGCAGAATCCAGAAGAGGTATCTTTCTTCAGTTTGTTTTCCATCATTATTTTATTGAGTAGAAGAATAGAATTTTGCTTTTCGTAAGGAATAGTCATTTTTGATATCAAATCGGAACTGTATTTGTTGGCGTTTACTTTTTTGAAAATAAATTGCTGAATGTTATAAGCGGTTTTAATATCTTTTTGTTTTACAGCCTTATTAAATTTGCTAATAGCAAAAGTTTTTTCTTTATCTCCAGATATATCATAAGAAACGCGCATTACTATTTGTGCATAACGATGTAATTGCAGAATTGGCTCGAGCTCTTTAAGCAATTGATGATTCATAATATAATCTTTTGCTTCAGCTTCGGTTTTGAACAAAGCGATGGTATCGTATTTTGTGTTTTTAATATCTTTTTTCAACATATCCCAACTGCCGCTGGTTATCACCTTTGTTTTGATAACATCTGTCTGACGTTCTCCAATTGCAGTTACTATGCTTTCTGCTCTCTTTTTCTGAAGCATAGTATTGGTTTCGTCTGAGCCTTCTATAGATGAATAAGCAGAAATAACTAAATCTTTGATAATAAAATCGGGTTCATCCAATGAATCGAGGAATGGTTTGATGTCTTCTTCTTTATAATTGTATTTACCTTGTTCAAAAGGAATTTTGAAAGTTAACATCCCTGAGTCTGGCTTTATAACATAAGGTGTATATTTAAATGTGGTGGTATCATTTAAAAAATTTGATTTTTTTGCAAAATCGATGCTTCCTTCTTCAATAAATTTTTTATTTAAGGTTTTGCAAACAATTTTATTTTGAATGATAATTAAATTCAGCTCAATGTTGTTGTCAATACCAGAAGGCAACTTTCCCAAGCAAACTTTTAATTTATTTGCATCTTCTTTTTTTAGCAGGTTTTTTTTGTATATTTTTTTATAATACATTCGCTTGGTCATAACTCCCTTGTTCACTAAATTGTAGTCAATAATATTGCTGCCAGTACAAGGGAATTGTCCTTTTTGGATAATATCAATCGCCAAACCATCCTTTTTGTTCTTAATAAGTTTTTTGAAGTTTTTGATATAATTATAAGACAAATATATTTTGCCATCTTCAATGTTAAGCCCTTTTAGTAGGTTATCATAGTCATTAAATTTTTCACAATCTTTACAAATGGTGTTATCATAAGATTTTAGTTTGTATTGCTTTTTGGTGAATGGAACTGCAAGCACATTCCTTTCTTTTGCTCCAGTATTTAATGAGGTATAATTACCAAAAATCACTGATACATAAATATCTTTTTGCCTTTTGCCAATGTTAGCACCTATGCCAGCAATATTATACTTGGGGTCATTAAGAAAAACTTTTTGTTTCGAATCTCTTAACCATTTACTAACTATTTTAAAAGCCAATTCTCTATAAGTAAAAAATGTTTTTCCTTTGCCAATGGCTTCTTTTGTAATTAATTCGACTACATTTTTAGAACCACCGTATTTTTTTACTCTTAATACGGTAGTTTTTTTCTTTTTTGAATTATCGAGTGTTAATTGTTCGTTTTCTGCCATATAATCTGCCTGAAACATTGCAGCAGATGTAAGAGCATTGTCTTTATCTGACTGAAACTCATCTAAACCAAATAGAATACGATTCTTGTTCAGTTCAAATGTAAGTACCTGAGAAAATAAATTAAGGTCAAATTTCTCTGGGTCAACGGCTTCATCGTAGATGTCTTTTGTTTTGTTTTGAGCCTTTATATGGTATGGTTTTAAAAAGGCAACAATCATAAAAATGCTTAATAACAATAGTAAATGTTTTTTCATGTCTTTTTTTTTAATTGTGTTTTTTTTTGACAAACAATATTACAAAAAAAGTTTGTTAAAAAACATTTTAATTTATTTTTTTTTTTAACATTGTAATTAATTAAAATAGTTCTAAATCAAAAATTTATTCAAATGGAGACTACTCATTTTCATCCAATGCTAGTGCATTTTCCGATAGCACTCCTAATTGTAGGGTTTTTATTCGATGTTGTAAGTGTTTTCTTTAGAAAAGAAAAATGTTTGTCTAAAACTGGTTTTTTTCTTATGATTCTTGGTACCATTGGTTCTGTGGCTGCTTATTTAACTGGAGAATTTTTTACCAAAGAAATGACAGGTATTGCTGGCGATATGAAAGAAACCCATGAACTTTTTGCCAAAATTACTATGTTTACGATGATTATTGCTTCTACACTTAGAATATGGATAGTCGTATTAAAGAAAACAGAAACATTCTGGCAATGGATAACCTTAGCATTATACTTTGGCGGAATGGTTGCTGTTGGTTATACTGGTTTTTTGGGTGGAAAATTAGTATATAATGTTTTGATAGGATATTAAAAATCGCTTGATCATACTAATCATCGAAATGTAATACTTACTAATAATCAATATCTAAATCCAATTGTTCTTTAAGCTTTAATAGGTATGCGTTTTTCTCTATCATACTATTGAATTTCTCTTTGGTGGTATAAGGGCGGGCTTCACTAATTATTTGCTTTACAGTCAATATAAGCGATATTTGGAAATTGTTTAGTTCTTTTCGTAAAAAACTTAACAAATCGGTTTTTTTGTTATTAATTTCATCTTCTTGCACCACATTGTCAATGATGAGTTCTAATTGAAAATTATCATTTATTACAGGCATGTTTTTAGTTATACTGCTGTAGAAGTTAGGATTTTCTTGCTGAATTGACTCCGCATAAATATTCCATGCTCTATTTAATTGCTCTTCGGTAAATGTGTGGTTGGTTTTGGTATATTCAGATTGAGTTTCGTTTACTTCAGATTTTTTTTTTTCATCAGCGTTTAAATCGCCACCCATTAATTCGCTTAATGATTTGGTTCCTGTAATTATCTTTTTTACCGTGTCTGATTTAGGTTTTTCAATATTGACAGTATTTTCTGCTTTATTTTCGGGCGTATTTATAGGTTTAGGTTGTGGTTTTGGTTCTATAGGCAATGGTTTTGTTTCATCAATATTTGTTTTAGAGTTAACCGGAGCTGCAATTGATGGTTTAATTTCTTGTAGTGGTTCAGTTTTGTTAGAAGTTATAGAACATAGCATCATTAAAGCCAATTCTAATTGGAGTCTTTTGTTTGTAGTGGTTTTATATTGTACATCACACTTGGTAACTATTTCGAGTGATTTTAATAAAAAATCTTGTGGACAAGCTTTTGATTGTTGATTATATTTTTCTTTGACACTCTGGCTTACTTCTAAAAGTTTTAATGTTGAAACATCCTTACAAACTAGTAAATTACGCATGTGATTAGCTAAGCCAGCAATAAAATGTTGTCCTTCAAATCCTTTTTCTATTATTTCATTAAGTAATAAAAGGATATTTGGAATGTTACCTGCAATTATATGGTTGGTTATATCAAAATAGTAGTCATAGTCCAACACATTCAAGTTGTCTATTACGGCTTTATACGTAATATTGTTGCCAGAAAAGCTGACAATCTGGTCAAAAATAGAAAGGGCATCGCGCAAAGCACCATCTGCTTTTTGTGCTATAACGTGTAAGGCTTCTGGTTCAGCCGTTATATTTTCATTTCGTGCAACATAAGCCAAATGTTCGGCAATATCATCAACAGTTATGCGGCTAAAGTCAAAAATTTGGCAACGTGAAAGGATAGTGGGAATAATTTTATGCTTTTCGGTAGTGGCAAGTATAAATTTTGCGTAAGCTGGCGGTTCTTCCAACGTTTTTAAAAATGCATTGAAGGCTGCCGTTGATAACATGTGAACTTCATCGATGATATATATCTTGTATTTGCCAATTTGGGGTGGTATTCGCACTTGATCAACTAAACTACGAATGTCTTCAACCGAATTGTTGGAAGCAGCATCCAATTCGTGGACGTTGAAAGAATTAGAATCATTAAAAGACTTGCAAGATTTGCATTCGTTGCATGCTTCGATGTTTTCTGTAAGGTTTTCACAATTTATTGTTTGGGCTAATATTCTGGCACAGGTAGTTTTGCCAACACCTCTTGGACCGCAAAAAAGAAATGCCTGTGCAAGGTGATTGTTCTTTATGGCATTTTTCAGCGTGTTGGTTATTGTCTTTTGTCCAACAACAGTATCAAATGTGGAAGGGCGATATTTTCGTGCCGATACAATAAAATTATCCATTCTAAATATTAAATCTTTTAAAATCTTAAACGACAAACGTACAAGTTTTTTTCTAAATATGCAATGGAAAAGCTATTTAACTTTCAACAATTAGGTTATTAAGTTTATAATATCTAAAATATTTAAAGTTAAGAAGTGATATATATGAAAATTTTTATTTCTTTATACCCAAAAGTCATTGGTACCTTTAAATAACTTTATTTTCTCATACCCAAAAGTTTTGGGTATCAACCAATAACACTATTATCAATGCTTTTGCATTTTCACCTTCGCAAATTTATTTTCTTGGTGAATTATTGCATACAGCTATTATACCTTTATTTATTTTTTGCCATTTGCCAACAAAAGGGTAACTTCACTTTGTTCTTTAAAATTGCTAAATAATAACTAATTTTGCATTTCTTTTTTAAATAGTAAATAATTCATCACTTTCAATGGATCAATACAAGCCAACTGGATTTAAAATGCTACCCGATGTAGTAAAAAATCTTCTCATCATCAATGGTTTACTTTTTCTGGCAACCATCGCTTGCGCCAATGTTTTTAAAATTGACCTTGCAGATACTTTAGGATTGCATTATTTTGAAGCCGAAAAGTTTAGACCCTACCAGTTTATCACTTATATGTTCATGCATGGAAGTTTTATGCATATTTTTTTCAATATGTTTGCCCTGTGGATGTTTGGTAATGTGCTCGAAAACTTTTGGGGACCCAAAAGATTTCTCACTTATTATCTAATTACTGGTATTGGTGCTGCACTCACGCATTATGTGGTAATGTATTACCAAATATCACCAATTATAGATACTTTGAATAATTATATTGCCAATCCCGATGTATATAAATTTAATGAAATAGGGAGTTCAGGTCTATTTGCTGCTTCAAGCGAAATAATGAACCATTACACCCAATTTAAAACCACTATTGCCAGCATGAACGATACCCAATCTTTGGCAGCTTCGGTAGAATTTATTCAACAGGTTAAAATTGATTATCTCAATGCACCTAATGTAGTTGGTGCATCAGGTTCGGTGTTTGGTTTGCTACTTGCTTTTGGAATGATGTTTCCAAATTCCCTCATTTATGTTTATTTTGCTATTCCTATAAAAGCCAAATATTTTGTAATGATTTATGGTGTTATAGAATTATACTCAGGCATTTCTAATAGTGCTGGCGACAATGTTGCTCATTTTGCTCATCTTGGCGGCATGTTATTTGGCATTTTTCTAATACTATACTGGAAAAAACGAAGAATTTTATAAAAAATGCAAGCAAATCGTATTGTTAATCAAATAAAGAGTTTCATCACCAATCCATCAATCCTCAACCGATTGATAGTAATCAATATTGTCGTTTTCTTATTGGTAAATATTTTAACTATCGTTTACAAATTAGGAAATATGCAAGCAAATGCCGTTATATGTGGCACTAATCTTAACGAACTTACTTATTTTCTGGCATTGCCTGCCGATTTGCATTTGCTTTCGTTGCATCCTTGGACAGTATTCACTTATATGTTTTTACACGAACAGCTTTTTCATATATTCTTTAATCTTTTTATGTTATATGTAGGTGGACAGATGTTTATCTATTTTATTGGCGAAAAAAAGTTGCTATCTGTTTACCTACTTGGTGGTTTGATGGGTGCCGCTTTTTATGTAATTGCCATTAATCTGTTTCCAATGTTTGCATTAACAAAAAACTGTTCTATTGCCATTGGAGCTTCGGCATCGGTGTTGGCTGTGTTTATTGCTATTGCCACTTATTCGCCTAATTATAGTGTGATGTTATTTTTAATAGGCAAAGTTAAACTGAAATATGTTGCCTTAATATTTGTAGCTATTGATATTATTAGTATTGATGGCAAAAATCCTGGTGGCAGTATTGCCCATTTGGGAGGAGCTTTATGGGGTTTTTTATTTGCAATGCAATACAGAAACAAATCCAAAGCACTTTTTAATATTGACTTTAGCAAGATAACAGCCATTTTCAATAGGAAGAAAAGCAAGATGCGAGTTAACTATTCCGAAACGCCCAAACGCCCTCTTTCTGATGAAGAATTTAATAAAGCAAAAGCCGAAAAACAAAAAAGAATTGATATCATTCTCGATAAAATATCAAAATCGGGATATACCAGTTTATCAGCTGAAGAAAAAGCTTTTTTATTTAGTATAAGTAAGAAAGATTGATTAGAAATTTAATTATAAAAAAAGAGAGCCTATTTTTAATAGGCTCTCTTTTTATTTAATAATGGTTTTTTCTAATTGCTTTTAATTCTCATTTTATAGAATGAGCGGTAAACGAAATATAAAGCTACCACAAAAAATACTCCACCAACAATAGGAGCTATCTCGCGGAAGCTTGGAGAAATTGCTATTTCCATAGCCAATAAACCAAACAGGGTCGTAAATTTAATAATTGGGTTTAAAGCAACTGAAGAAGTATCTTTAAATGGGTCGCCCACAGTGTCGCCAATAACAGTAGCATCGTGCAATGGGGTACCTTTTTGTTTTAAATCAACCTCTACTACTTTTTTAGCATTGTCCCAAGCACCACCTGCATTTGCCATAAAAATAGCTTGAAATAAACCGAATACCGCAATAGAAATAAGATAACTCACAAAGAAAGAAACTGGAGCATTCGATTCACTAGGTGCAGAGAAAAAAGCAAAAGCCAATGCGAAAGAGAATATACCAATAAATATATTTAACATTCCTTTTTGTGCATATTGGGTACATATTTTAACAACTTCTTTAGATGCTTTGATATCCGCTTTTTTAGGAGCATTGGGGTCTAAGTTTATGTTCTTCTTGATATATTCTACTGCGCGATATGCACCTGTTGTAACAGCTTGCATAGAAGCACCTGTAAACCAAAAAATAACAGCACCACCACAAAGAAAACCAAGAATAGTATAAGGATTTAAAATGTTTAGCACTGCTTCTGGCTCAATTCCCAATGTATTTTTGATAACTAAAATAAGTGAGAAAATCATGGTGGTAGCACCAACAACTGCGGTGCCAATAAGAACAGGTTTTGCAGTAGCTTTAAAAGTGTTACCAGCCCCATCGTTAGCTTCTAATAAATGCTTTGCATTATCAAAGTCGGGTTTAAACCCAAAATCTTTTTCAATATCTTCAGCAATATTGGGGGTTTCTTCTATCAATGATAATTCATAAACAGATTGAGCATTGTCTGTTACTGGACCATAACTGTCCACAGCAATGGTAACTGGACCCATCCCCAACATACCAAATGCCACCAAGCCAAAAGCAAAAATTGAAGAATATATCATGTATGCATCAAGCCCGTATGTACTGGCAAAATAAGCAATAAACATCAAAAAGAAAAATACCATTCCTTGCCAGAAAGCACTAAAATTACCAGCAACTAATCCAGATAATATGGTAAGTGATGCCCCACCTTCTTTAGAAGCTTGCACTACTTCGTTTACGTGAGCCGATTTTGGACTGGTGAATATTTTAGTAAATTCAGGAATTAAAGCAGCACCTAATGTACCACAACTAATGATGGTAGATAAAACAATCCATAAATTTGAAGAATTTTTACCAATATCAGAAGTAGGACCAACCATTAAATAACTAACAGCAAAGGTTACGGCGATAGATAAAATTGAAGTAATCCAAACTAAATTGGTTAGTGGTCTTTCAAAATCAAGGTCAGTTTTATTTGCATATTTAGCTTTACTGAAGATATCGTTAATCCAAAATGCACCAATAGAAGTAATAATCATTAAAACACGCATCGCAAATATCCAAGTAATTAATTCTGCTTGGTTTCCAGGAAGAACTGCTAAAACAATAAATGAAATTAAAGCCACACCTGTTACACCATAAGTTTCAAAGCCATCGGCAGTAGGACCAACTGAATCACCAGCATTGTCACCAGTACAATCAGCAATAACACCTGGATTACGAGGGTCGTCTTCTCCAATTTTGAAAACAACTTTCATTAAATCGGAGCCAATGTCTGCAATTTTTGTAAATATACCACCTGCAATTCTGAGAGCACTTGCTCCCAATGATTCGCCAATAGCAAAACCTATAAAGCTTGCTCCTGCATATTCCTTTGGTAATAGAAGTAGAATGATAAGCATCATTATCAATTCAACACAAACCAATACAACACCAATACTCATACCCGCATTTAGTGGAATTCTTAATAATTTTAATGGTTTTCTTTCTAAAGAAGCAAAAGCCATGCGACTATTAGCAAATGTATTCATTCTTATACCGAACCAAGCCACTCCATAAGAACCAAGAATACCAATAACAGTCCAACTTAATATTAAAGCAACCCCACCAAATCCCGTATCCTTAATACCTCCAAAATAAAAGGCAATACAAGCAGCAATAAATATGAAAAGTACAATTAAGAATTTTCCTTGTTGCAAAAGATACGTTTTGCAAGTTTCAAAAATAACATTTGAAACTTCAAGCATCGATTGATGTGCTTTTAATTTTTTTACACGAACATATTGATAAAAGCCAAAGCCTAAGCCTAAAATACATATAATAAAACCCAGCATTAACAAGTTTGTTTGATTACCAGATAATTCCGGCATTTTCAAATCTGCCTCGCTTGCAAAAGTAAGCATTGGAAATAATGCTAATATTGAGAAAATTAGTTTTTTCATAAGTTTATTTTTTAAATTATTGATTTATGGGCGTAAAAATACAAAAGAAATTTTTTAAAAAAGAAAAATATCTTGACATAAATCAATAAAACATAAATCTTTAGTCAATAGCATTGATTTCAAAAGATATACGTTTATAATTTTCGCTTTCTACCAATATTCAAAAAGGCAAGTGATTTATTTTCATTGGTGTATTAATCCCAACGCTTAGTCTATTGGTATTTACAAATCATTCAAAATATTGTTCAAATAGAAACAGTGTTAGTTTTTAGGTTGCAAATTTTAAATTAAAACATTTTGTTAGTGGGTTAATTTAATGTATTTCAAATTTATCTCATAAAGTTAGTTGTACTATCGAAAGTGTTAATTTACTTATTTAAATCTTTTTTAGAAAAAACATAATATTCCTTAAAAAATGCGTAGTTTTGCTCAAAGTAGATTAGTTTTTATCGGACAATATTGATTTTAATACAATATGAGCATTACTGACAATCTAAACCTCATCAACAAAACTTTACCGTCAAATCTTAGTTTGATAGCTGTTTCTAAAACGAAACCGATTGTAGATATAATAGAGGCATATAATGCTGGTCATCGCTCCTTTGGAGAAAACAAAGCACAAGAAATGACTGACAAATACAATGCGTTGCCCAAGGATATTCAATGGCATTTTATTGGACACCTGCAAACCAATAAAGTGAAGTTTATTGCACCTTTTGTTCATTTGATTCATAGTGTTGATAGTTATAGATTATTGTTAGAAATTAATAAGGAAGCACTAAAAAATAATCGATGTATTGATTGTCTTCTACAAATGTATATTGCAGAGGAAGATTCAAAATTTGGGATGGATTATCAAGAAGCAGAGGATTTATTAAAGAACAAAATATTCGATTTAAATGGCATTAGAATTGTTGGTGTAATGGGAATAGCTACTTTTACTTACAATCATGACCAAATCAGAAAAGAATTTTCTATACTTAATGCCTATTTCAATAAAATAAAAGCGATATATTTCAATAATGTTGGTTATTTTAAAGAAATTTCAATGGGAATGACTGATGATTATAAGATAGCAATAGAGCAGGGGAGTACTATAGTGAGAATTGGTAGTGCAATTTTTGGTAATAGAAAATACAATAAATGAAAAAGCTGCCCAAATAGTTTCTTTTAAAACTATTAAGGCAGCTTATCTATGATAATAAAATTATTTT
>Ga0066650_10000805_pt1 | contig 11110 bp, 11 predicted proteins | sample CryGey092014_all_FD_59539 | JGI IMG/M metagenome (GOLD analysis project Ga0066650, IMG submission 59539) | Groundwater microbial communities from aquifer - Crystal Geyser CG23_combo_of_CG06-09_8/20/14_all | ecosystem: Environmental > Aquatic > Deep subsurface > Groundwater | place: USA: Utah...
TAGTTTCTTTAAATTCCTCTATAAACTTACTTTTAGGAAGCTTTAGAAGCAAAAGTTATTTCTTTTCCTTGACAGGAAATAATAGTATATTGTAGTATTTTATAAACAATTGCGAGAAATTTCAAAAATAGCTGTTAAATTGAGTAAAATAGGCAATTTAATATTGTTATAATGTTGTTATAATGTATAATTTTCAGAGTGGAAGCTATAACCGGGAGGGTTAAAAAAATGGGAGATAATAATAAAGCTATAGTTGTCAATGAATTAGATTTTAGTTTCCGTGAGGAGATTACTTCTCAACCAGGTGGAGAAAATATAAAAAGATGCTTTAACTGTGGGACATGTGTTGCCGGTTGCCCCATTACTGAAATTGATGAGGAATTTAATTGCCGGAGAATTGTGCGCCAGATACTTCTGGGCATGCGCGAGGAGGTTCTTTCTTCTCCTGCAATCTGGCTTTGTTTAGAATGTTATCGTTGTTATGCACGATGTCCACAGAAAGTAAATTTTACAGATATTATGAGAATCTTAAGATATTTAGCTATCAAAGGTAATTATGTCCCGGCTCGGACGTCAGCACAGATAGAGGATTTAGACCGTTTTATTCAAGAAATTCGCTGTAGCTTTATAAAACATACCTTTAAACCGGAAGAAAAGATAGCTAAAGAAATAAAATCAAAAATTGACCAAAAGTTAAACACCATAAAATCTTATCATAGAGGAGAAAGTATACCCCTCTCCAACGGGAGAGGAATTAATGAGAATAGAAAGATTTAAAGGATAATTTATGCACAAGAGAGTCCTTGTTGTCGGTGGCGGCATAGCTGGAATTCAAGCTTCTTTGGATTTAGCTGAGATGAATATTGAGGTGTATCTGATAGAAAAGGGTCCAAGCATCGGTGGAAGGATGACCCAACTGGATAAAACTTTCCCTACAAACGATTGTGCTATGTGTATCCTTTCTCCAAAATTAGTAGAAGCAGGAGCGCATCCCTATATTAAGATTATTACCAATGCTGAGTTAGAGAATATAGCTGGTCAGGCTCCTTATTTCGAAGCAACTATCATTAAGAAACCCCGTTATATCAATGAAGAAAAATGTACAGGTTGTGGTATTTGTATGACTAAATGTCCGGTGAAAATACCGGATGAATATAATAAAGGTTTAAGCAAAACCAAGTGCATCCATATCCCTTTTCCTCAAGCTGTTCCTGCAATACCAATAATAGACAAAGAGAATTGTCTTTATTTCAAAAAAGGTAAATGTAGAAACTGCGAAAAATTCTGTGAGATGAAGGCAATTGATTTTAATCAGAAAGAAGAAATTATAAAAATTGATGTGGGGAGTGTAATTCTGGCCCTGGGTTCGGAAGAGTTTGATGCTACACTTAAGGACGAATATGGTTACAAAACTTTTCCCAATGTAATGACTTCAATTGAATTTGAAAGAATTCTAAGTGCTTCCGGTCCTACTCAGGGACATATTCTAAGACCCTCTGATGGGAAAGAACCGAAAAGTATCGCCTTTATTCAGTGTGTTGGTTCCAGAGATATGCAGTTAGGCAATGAATACTGCTCTGCTGTATGCTGTATGCAGGCAACCAAGGATGTGATACTTGTCCAGGAGCATCTTTCCGGGGCAGAGACTTCCATATTCTATATGGATATAAGGGCCTATGGTAAAGATTTTGACAAATTTGTAGACAGGGCAAAAAATGATTATCAGGCGCGTTTTATCCATGCACGTATTTCTTCAATAGAGGTTAATCCAGATACCGAGGATTTAATCATTCAGTATGCTACCGATGAAGGTAAAATAAAAAGAGAAGAATTTGAATTAGTAGTTCTTTCAGTTGGATTAGTATCTTCGGGTAGAATTAAAGAAACAGCTGGTAAATTGAATATCGAGTTAAATGAATGTGGTTTTTCAAAAGCATCCTCATTTACGCCGGTTTCTACTTCCCGGGCGGGTATATTTGTAGCAGGAACTTTTTCCGGGCCAAAAGATATACCGGAAACAGTAATGGAAGCTTCGGGAAGCGTATCTGGTGCTTCCTCTTTACTGATGAGGTTTCCAGTTAAAGAGATAAAGGAAGAACTGCCTCAGGAGATAAATATTGAAGGACAGCCGCCGAGAATAGGTGTTTTTGTTTGTCGGTGTGGAATCAATATTGCTGCTACTGTTGATGTACCTGAGGTTGTTAAATATGCTTCCACTTTAGGTGGGGTCGTTCATTCTCAAGAGTTTATGTTTGCTTGCTCGCAGGATTCACAGAAATCAATTAATGAAAAGATAAAAGAAAAAAATCTGAACAGGGTCGTGGTTGCCGCTTGCACTCCAAGGACCCATGAACCTCTGTTTCAGAAGACTCTTCAAGCTTCAGGATTGAATCCCTACCTTTTTGAGTTTGCTAATATTCGTGAACAGTGTTCCTGGGTACATCAGAAAGAAAAGGATTTAGCTACCCAAAAGGCTTGTGACCTGATACGCATGGCGGTTTCTAAGGTAAGATTATTTAACCCTCTTTCCAAATCAACACTTGCCATAAATAAAAAAGCTCTGGTTATCGGAGGTGGAGTAGCTGGTATGGTTGCCAGTCTTGACCTGGCTAATCAGGGGTTTGGAGTTTATTTAGTAGAAAAAGAAGCCGACTTGGGAGGAAATTTTCGCCATATTCATTATACTTGGAATGGTGAGGAAACTCAAAATTTCCTTACCACGCTTATCCAGGAAGTAAAGTCTAATAAAATGATTAATCTCTATACAAAGAGTGAGATTAAAGAAATAACTGGCTATGTAGGTAATTTCAAGACATTATTAGCTGACGAAAGTGGGAGGAAGAAAGAAATTGAACATGGAGTAGTTATTGTGGCCACAGGGGCTGAGGAATATGAACCCACTGAATACCTTTATGGTCAGGATGATAGAGTTGTTACCCAGAGACAGCTGGAAGAATGGTTAGGGGTAAGTGAAGAGAGATTAGCGGTTGACGCTGAGCACCATGCTCCGGCAACCGATCCCCTTGCGTCGAACACAGGTCACCGGCAGCTGGACATCCACTCTCAGCTCCAGGGCAAAAATTCTCAAATAATGACTTCCAATCCCCGAGTGCTGAATACTGTGGTTATGATTCAATGTGTAGGTTCACGTGATGAAGAGAGGCCATATTGTAGTCGGGTGTGTTGCTCTCAAGCCATAAAAAATGCCTTAAAGCTCAGGGAATTTAATCCTAAATTAAATATTTATATTCTATACAGAGATATAAGAACCTATGGAATAAAAGAGCTTTATTACTAAAAAGCCAGGGAAGAGGGAGTAATTTTTATTCGTTATGAAGAAGAATCTAAGCCAAAGGTAAGAAATAATGATGGCAGGCTCAATATAAAAGTAAAAGACTTAATTCTAAACCGGGATCTTCTTATCGGTACAGATCTTTTGGTACTCAGCCTGGCAATCGTTGCCAATAAGGGAAACAAGAATTTATCCCAGATGCTTAAAGTACCATTAAATGCTGATGGCTTTTTCCTGGAGGCACATGTTAAATTACGCCCGGTAGATTTTGCTACTGATGGGATTTTTGTGTGTGGATTAGCGCATTATCCTAAAGATATCTCAGAAACGATTACCCAGGCTAAAGCTTCTGCTGCCCGAGCGATGACTATCCTGACTAAAGAATATTTACAAGCCGAAGGTAAAATTTCCGAAATACGCAAAGATAGATGCTCGGGCTGTGGGCTCTGTGTTGAAATTTGTCCCTATAAAGCGATAGAACTTGATGAAAAGGAGAAAGTTGCCGTGGTAAACGAGGCGTTATGTAAAGGCTGCGGTGCTTGTGTTTCTTCTTGTCGGGCAGGCGCTATAGATTTAAAGGGTTTTAAAGATGAGCAAATTTTAGCGGCGTTAGAGGTTGTTTAGAAAATGGAAAATAAAAATAACTGGGAACCTAAAATAGTTGCTTTTCTCTGTAACTGGTGTTCGTATGCGGGGGCCGATTTAGCCGGGGTCTCGCGAACCCAATATCCGTCTAATATACGGGTTATTAGAGTGCCATGTTCAGGGAGAGTAAATCCTTTTTATATTATAAAAGCATTACAAAACGGTGTTGACGGAGTTTTAGTTTCCGGTTGTCATCCCGGAGACTGCCATTATATCAGTGGAAATTTGATTGCCCGCAGAAAATTTGCTTTACTAAAAAGTTTCCTGGAATATATTGGAATTGAGCCGGGCCGGGTACAGTTTTCCTGGGTATCAGCAGCTGAAGGCGGACGCTTTGCCCAGATTATAGAAAAAGTCACCGGGGAAGTGAAAAAGTTAGGTCCTATTAAAAAAATGGTAAAAGAATTTTAAATCTATAAAAATTGTTATGTTTGTTATTTTTAAAATAGACCTGAATAAACTAATTATATTAACGGATAAGCGAAATGATTGAAAAAATAAAAGAAGTAGTAAAAAAATTATTCAAAGAAGATAAAATTGATATTTTTATCGGTTATGGTGAGGGGACTTTACCTTTGAGGACAACACCCTGTTTTATTACAGGGCCTGATGATATAGAGAAATTAGTTTGGAATTCTTATTGTCTTAATAATCTGGCTGTGTATCTCCCAAGATCTTTTCTCCCTCAGCTGCAAAAGAAAGATTTAAAATTTCCCAGAATAGGCATCCTTGCCAAAGGATGTGACGGCCGTTCCATAGTGGGTCTGATTAAGGAACATCAAATACCAAGAGAAAACCTTTATATAATTGGGATTAACTGTAGTGGGATGATAGATATAGAAAAGGTACAAAATGCTGTATATAAAATGCAGGAAGTTGAGATAGTTTCTGCCAAGGAAAAAAGTGGCAAAGTGCTGGTTGAAAATGAAGATAATAAAAAGGTGGAACTTAAAAAAGAAGAGTTACTGGCCGAGGTATGTAAAAATTGTCAATATACTGCTCCACTTATTTACGATGTTTTAATTGGAGAAGAAAAAAGAAAAACTAAAGAAAAAGAACGGGCAGCATTTATTAAAGAGTTTGAAAAAAAGCCTCTTGAAGAAAGGTGGAAATATTTTCAGGAACAGGTTTCAAAGTGTATAAGATGCTATGCCTGTCGTCAGGCATGTCCTAATTGTTATTGTAAAGAATGCTTTGCCGATCAAACCAGGCCAAAATGGATAGGGGCAACCGAGAATATTTCGGATATTATGTTTTTCCAGATTGGCCGGATATTACATCAGGCGGGACGTTGTGTTGATTGCGGAGCCTGCGTTCGTGCCTGTCCGATGGGAATAGATCTAAGAATTTTTACCTACAAATTGATAGAAGATGTAAAAGAATTCTTTGGGTATGAAGCGGGGATTTCCCTGGAAGAGGCTCCACCATTAGCAACTTTTAAACCTGATGATAAACAGGAATTTATTACTGAGCCATAAATTGAGTTAAGAATGGAAAATGCAAAATTAAAAATTATTAAAAAGAAAGACGTGTTAAAATTTTTGGATAGTCTAAAGAAAGAATACGATATCTTTGTACCTATAGAGAAAAATGGTGATATTCGTTTCTCTAAATTCAATTCTGAAAAAGATATCCCCTGGAATTATCGAAATACAAAAATCCCACCCAAAGAAATATTCTTTCCTCAAACAGAAACCTTATTTTCCTTTGAAGCAGGAACTTCGACTCTGTCCAATGGGAGTATGACGTTTACACCTATAGACGAGTCTAAAAGCTCTGCTCCTGGAAATAAGAATTATCTAATTTTTGGAATCCGGCCCTGTGATGCCCAGGCTTTTTCCTTACTAGATAAACTTTTTGGAGGAGATGATTTTCAGGACCCTTACTACCTGGAGAAAAGGAAACAGGCAATTATTATCTCTCTGGCATGCAATAAACCGCAGATTACCTGTTTTTGCACTTCCTTGAAAGGAAAGCCGGACAATGAAGAAGGAGCTGATATTATTTTATTTGATCTGGGGGAGAATATTCTTACCAAACCAATAACCAAAAAAGGCGAGGAATTTATTGAAAATTTAGATAGTTGGTTTAAAGAAGCTAAGAAATCTGATGTGGATAAGAAAAATGAACTTATGGATTTAAGTTTGAAGAAAATTTGTTCCGGGGTCAACCTTCAAAATATAAAAGAAAAATTAGATGAAGCTTTTGATATTTCTTTCTGGAATGAAATTCATCAGAAATGTTTAGGCTGTGGTATTTGTACTTATCTTTGTCCTACTTGCTATTGTTTTGATATTACTGATGAAATAGACCATGTAGCAGGGGGTCTGGCGCCATCAAGAGGTAAAAGGATACGTTGTTGGGATTCCTGCATGTTCCCCTTATTTACCTTACATGCCTCCGGACATAATCCACGGCTAACTTATAAAGAAAGAATGCGGCAGAGGATTATGCACAAATTCAATTATTGTCCGGAAAATTTTAAAGAAATATTCTGTGTAGGTTGCGGCCGTTGTATTAGAAATTGTCCGGTAAATCTTGATTTGAGAGAAGTGTTGGTATCGTTAATGTCGTTAGGATCATTGTGTAAAGATAAGAAGATTTAAGGAGTTACATTGTTGGAAGGAAGATTATGAATAATCCATATCTACCTATGCCAGTAACAATAAAAAAGATAACAATTGAAAATGAAGCCAGAGATATTAAAACATTTGATCTGGTATTTAATGTTAAGAAAGATAATGAAAAATTTAAATATACTTGCGGGCAGTTTGCAGAGATATCTATGCTGGGTATCGGTGAGGCACCTATAGGGATTGCTTCATCACCTATGGATGAAGATTCAGTACAGTTCACTGTTAAGAAATATAACACAGGTGTAGTTACCAGTGCTCTGCATAATCTTTGCCCGGGGGATATGATTGGTATAAGAGGTCCTTATGGGAATGGATTTCCTATGAAAGATTTTGAAGGGAAAAATCTTGTAATCATAGGTGGAGGATTTGCTCTTACGACTTTAAGGTCGCTTACCAGATATATCCTTCATAAAAAAAACAGGGACCATTTTAAAGATGTCACTGTACTTTATGGTGCACGCAGTCCTGGCGAGCTTATTTATAAATCTGAATTGAGAGAGTGGGAAGAAAGAGATGACATCAATGTCTACCTCACGGTAGATAGGGGAGATGAAAACTGGAAGGGCCGGGTTGGATTGGTACCGAATGTTTTAAGTGAGGTAGCACCGAGCTCTAAAAATAGCGTTGCTCTTATCTGTGGCCCTCTTATAATGGTAAAGTTTACTATGCTGCCAATAATAGACCTGGGCTTTGAGCCAGATAAGATCTTTTTTTCTCTGGAGATGCGTATGAAATGCGGGATTGGCAAGTGTGGAAGATGTAATATTGGAACTAAATATGTATGTAAAGATGGACCTGTATTCACTTACCAGGAATTACAGGGATTACCTAATGAGTATTAATGCGAGGTATATGATACAGGATACAATATGGAAAAGATAAAAAAACAACGGGAAAATATTATGAATAATAAATCGGATATCATGAATCAGAAGAAGGTTGGGGCGGCAATGGTCGTTGGTGGAGGGATTGGCGGCATGCAGGCTGCACTTGATCTTGCCGAGTCCGGGATAAAGGTATATCTTGTAGAGACAAAACCCTGTATTGGTGGAGTGATGTCCCAGCTGGATAAGACTTTTCCCACTAATGATTGTGCTATGTGTACCATGGCTCCACGATTGGTTGAGATTGGCCGTCACAAAGATATTGAAATAATTACCTTAGCTGATGTAGAAGATATCAGAGGTCAACCGGGTAATTTTACTGTAACTTTGAAAAAAGGAGCGCGTTATATTGACGAGGAAAAATGCACAGGCTGCGGACTATGTGTTGATAACTGTCCTGTGAGAAACATAATCTACATTGAACCGGAAAAGGAAGAAGTAAAACTTTCTACAGAAAATCTTGAAAAGACAACAGAGATAATTAAAGAATATAAAGATAAAAAAGTATCTGTAGTGTCTCTTTTGCAAGATATCAATGCGGTCTACAATTATTTGCCGGAAAACATACTAAGATACATCTCTCAAGAACTTGACATTCCCTTGAGTTTGATATATAGAACGGCAACTTTTTACAAAGCCTTCAGTCTCAAACCCAGGGGGAGATACTTAATAAACGTTTGCGTGGGCACAACCTGCTATGTTAAAGGTGCATCAATGATTATTAGTGCTTTGGGAAGAGAATTAGGCGTAAGGACAGGTGAGACTACTGAAGATATGAATTTTACTCTGGAAACAGTTGCTTGTCTTGGTTGTTGTGGTTTGGCTCCGGTAATGATGATTGGTGAAAACATACATGGCAAACTAACTCAGGCAAAAATCCCAAAAATTATTGGAAAATATAGAGAACACATAAAATTAAATAAAGAGGTAATCTATGCCAAGAATAAAGATTGAGGACCTTGATAGAATAAGTGAAGAAATAAAAAAAGCAACGCTTTTACGTGAAGGTGCTGGCAGGGCAAAGATAACTGTACATATGGGAACTTGTGGCATATCAGCCGGGGCAAGGGAAATAATGAATACTTTGTTAGTCGAGATTGAAAAAAGAGATATAAAAGATATTATACTGACAACATCTGGATGTGCCGGGTTATGCAGCAAGGAACCTATGGCTACAGTAGAGTTGAAAGGAGAGGCACCGGTTAAATACATTGAGTTGACCCCTGAAAAGATTCGTAAGATTCTTTTAGAGCATGTTCTTGGCGGTAAAATAGTCAAGGAATATGTACTGGCTATAGGAAGTGAGAGGATATCCTAGAAATGAAAACATATAGAACCCACTTAATGTTGTGCGCAGGGACAGCATGTGTTTCAAATAACTCCTTTAAGATAAAAGAAGCCCTGGAAAAAGAAATTAAAAAACATGGCCTCCAGGATGAAATCCTGGTAGTGATGACAGGATGTAATGGGTTTTGTGCGGTTGGGCCGATTATGGTAGTTAAACCGGATGGGATATTCTATCAAAATCTAACTGAAGAAGATATTCCATATTTAGTAGAAGAGCACTTTTTAAAAGGACGGCCTGTCCAAAAACTAATGTATTTCCCACCCAAGGAAAAAGAAGTAATTCCAAAGATGATGGATATTGGTTTTTTTGCTCATCAAACATTGATTGCTCTTAAAAATAGGGGCTTGATAGACCCTGAGAAGATAGATGAATATATTGCCAGGGATGGGTACAAGGCTCTGGCCAAGGCTTTGACATCAATGACTCCGGAACAGGTAATAAGAGAAATAAAAGATTCAGGACTTCGAGGCAGGGGTGGAGCAGGATTTCCTACAGGTCTTAAATGGGAATTTTGCAGGAAGAGTCCGGGTGATGAAAAATATATTATCTGTAATGCTGACGAGGGTGATCCTGGTGCGTTTATGGATAGAAGCATTATTGAATCTGACCCTCATCTGGTATTGGAAGGAATGATTATCGGAGCATATGGCATAGGGGCAAACCAGGGTTATGTATATATCAGGAATGAATACCCGCTGGCTATGAAAAGATTGGAGATTGCCATTAATCAGGCAAGGGAATATGGTTTGTTTGGAGAGAACATATTTGAGAGTGGTTTTAACTTTGACATCATGATTCGGAAAGGAGCAGGAGCATTTGTGTGTGGTGAAGAAACTGCATTAATTGCTTCAATTGAAGGAAAACCTCCCGAGCCGAGACAGAGACCTCCTTTTCCTGCTCAATCGGGAGTGTGGGGTAAGCCAACCAATATTAATAATGTTGAAACATGGGCTACTGTACCGACAATAATTCTTAGAGGATCTGAATGGTTCTCAGCAATTGGAACAGAGAAGAGTAAAGGAACAAAGGTATTTTCTTTAGTAGGGAAGATAAATAATACTGGTCTGGTTGAAGTTCCTATGGGTATAACTTTAAGGGAAATAATTTATGATATTGGTGGCGGAATTCCTGGTGGAAAAAAGTTTAAGGCTGTGCAGACAGGGGGTCCTTCTGGTGGGTGTATACCGGCAGACCTGATTGACCTTCCTGTTGATTACGAACAATTAACCAGAGTAGGTTCTATAATGGGTTCAGGTGGAATGATAGTAATGGATGAAGATACCTGTGTGGTCGATATTGCCAGATATTTTATAAAATTTACCAATGATGAATCCTGCGGGAAATGCACTTCCTGTCGGGAAGGTTCAGAAGCGCTTCTTGAAATTCTTAACAAAATATGCAATGGGGAAGGAGAGGAAGGGGATTTAATACTCCTTGAAGAATTAGGAAAAGCAATTAAAGATGCTTCTTTATGTGGATTAGGACAAACCCTTCCCAATCCAGTATTAAGTACATTGAAGTATTTTAGAGATGAGTATGAGGCTCATATCAAGGATAAGAAATGCCCGGCTGGAGTATGCAAGGCATTAATTCAATATTCTGTGGATAAAGAGAAATGTACCGGTTGCTTATTATGTGTAAAAAGTTGTCCACAGAATGCAATTAGTGGCAAGAAAAAAGAACCGCAGACTATAGATCAGGATAAATGTATCAAATGTAATATGTGTTATGAAGTATGTAAATTCAACGCTATCCTGAAGGGATAGAAAAAAATTAGAGGACGCAAGATTTTAATTGTAAAAGGAACAATTACAGTGGAATTAAAAAGATGTTTAAGGTGTAACCTTAAAGGGGAGAAAGAATGATTCTTGAAAAGATAAAGAAGATACTTAAAGCAGAGATAATTACCGGAGCCGAGAATTTGCAGATGGAAATAAAGATGGGCTGTGGATGTGATCTGATGAGTGATGTTCTGGCTTTTATCAAACCGGATTCTCTTCTTCTAACAGGACTGACAAATCCACAGGTTATCCGCACAGCAGAGATGGCTGATATTAAAGCAATATGTTTTACCAGGGGGAAAAAGCCGGATAAAGAAACTGTTAAACTGGCAAAAAGCAAAAATATACCCCTGCTTTTAACAGATCTACCACTGTTTGAAGCATGTGGAAGATTATATAAAGAAGGACTGGCTGGCTGCTCTGAAATAAATGAATAAAAAAATTACCAAAGTTCAAGAACTTATTTATGAGTTAAAGGTTAAACAGGCAATGACAAAAGATGTGATTAAGGTTCAACCCAAAAA
>Ga0066650_10000814_pt1 | contig 11065 bp, 8 predicted proteins | sample CryGey092014_all_FD_59539 | JGI IMG/M metagenome (GOLD analysis project Ga0066650, IMG submission 59539) | Groundwater microbial communities from aquifer - Crystal Geyser CG23_combo_of_CG06-09_8/20/14_all | ecosystem: Environmental > Aquatic > Deep subsurface > Groundwater | place: USA: Utah...
CCAAATGCCGATGACTACGTCGTTACATTTTCTAACACAATGGCTGCTCTTTGATCAGCTGACAAAGAAAAAGTAGCAAAGAAATGGGAAGAGATTTAGGGAGTTAATTTCGATTTGAACGATCTGCTTGTATTCGGCCGGCAATACTGTCATTTGGTCGAAAGATAATAGTACTATGCGGCACATAGAAAATATGGCCGCTTTTTTTTATTCCGACAATCGGCTATAATTGGAATATAAACACTAATTTACAAGGAGAGTAATGGTCAAAGGAAGTGATTTTGAGATTGATAAGGAAAAATGTATTGGCTGTGGAACATGTTTTACGACTGAACTTTTTCATCCGGACAAACAGGGGAAAGCCGAGCCGATCGCCGATGCCGAAACCGAGGAATATACTGCTAGCGAAGTAGTTGAAATTTGCCCGCAAGAGGCAATATCGGAAAAATCCTAATTTTTAATATCTAATTTCTAAACAAATCCAAAACCCAAATTTCCCAAGTCAGAAAAAATTTTATAATTTGGTGCTTGGGATTTAGAGCTTATATTATGAGGGAGGGGACAAACAGTTTATTAATTCTGTATTTCAGCTGGTGGTATGGTTATCTGCCTCGCCGGTTGTTTTTGGCGTTGCAGGCCTCAGTTATCACGTCGCTGGATTTATTTTCGGTTAAAATTCTCTTTAAAACTCTTTTTTCGCCTTGGAAGCGAGATTCAATTTCCACCGAAGGGCTTTCGATACAAGAGAAATTTCATGTTTGGACACTAAATTTAGCATCAAGGTTTATTGGTTTTTTGGTTAAAACTTTTGTCCTTTTGACTTTTATAGTTGTTTTTACTGCGACGATTATTATTTATATCGGACTTTTTGGTTTATGGATTGCATTTCCTTTGGTAATTGTTGGCCTTATCATCATCGGAATTAGTAATTTGGGAAGCTAGAAATGAATATTTCCTTTAAAATGAATTTTTCCGGATCGCGAATCGCCAAACTGGTTCGAGTCAATCAGCTGTTTTCCAGTATTTTTGGAAAATTTATTTCGCTAATATTTTGGATTTTTGGTATCGGCGTCGTTATCATCTGGTTTTCATATCTTCTAAATATGAGCTTTTCCGAGTACTTTGGTTTGGATCAAATTCTGTTGGCGTTGTTTTTAATTTTTATTTCGATCCGAAGTTTTTTGCGTTTTTTTGTCCACAGTCCGGAGATTCTAACTCCTAAAAAATTCAAAGAAATGGTTGCTTCCGGTGTACAAGTTAATATTGTCGATGCTTTCTCAGTGTCTTTGGCACGAGCGCTAATATCACTTGGTAATGATTTAGAAGAAGCGAACATTTCCGAGGTTCTAAAACAAATTGTCAAATCTGCCGACAGCGATTTTATCTTTTATCGAATCGGTCAAAATAAAGAGCAAATTTTGTCAATGTTGGAAAAAGAAAAAAGTCCTTCGGGTGTTCGCTTTGCAACTTTGGCCGAACGAGCATTGGAGATTGCCATTCTTGAGGATCATGAACAAATTGAAATCGGCGATATGTTGGTCGCTTTGGCAGATGCCGAAATGATCTTTTCATCCTATTTATCTTTATCGGAGATAAATATCTCGAGCGCCGACTTAGCAAACGTGGTTTATTGGAAAACCGAAGTGGTAAAAAAATATGAAGAACGGCACATTAGTTTTGATCCGAAACACTTGCATTTAACTGGCGGAATCGGCAAAGATTGGGCATTCGGTTACACACCGGATTTAGATCATTTTTCAGTGGATATTACCACTTCGCTTGAGCGTCAAGGGTTGGGTTTCGAACTTGTCGGCCATGATAAAGAGATTGGCCTTTTGGAACAAGCCTTAAACAGAAGTGTTGGTGCAAACGCAATTTTAGTTGGCGAGCCGGGAGTTGGAAAACGGACAACAGTTTTAGGTTTTGCCAAAAAGATTGACGAGGGTAAGAGCCTGCCGAATTTGGCTCATAAACATGTAATCGAACTCAATGTTGATCTATTAATTTCCGGTCTCTCCGGACCAGGAGAATTTACCGAGCGAATTACCCGGGTTTTTACTCAGGCGGCGAACGCTGGAAATGTGGTAATTTTTATCGATGGAATTGAAAAAATTTTGTCTTCCGGCGAAACCGGAAAAATTGATGCGACTTCGGTTTTAGTGCCGTTTCTTTCATATCCGGAGATCAGTTTTATTGGCGCGACCGATATTTCCAGTTTTAGCAATTTGATCGCTGGCAATACTGCCCTTTCTCAACGTTTTGAAAAAATTGATATTACCGAGCCGACAGACGAGGAGATGGTTCGAATTTTGGAAGATGTCGCTCCGGGGATTGAAGCCCATTTTTCAATTGCTGTTACTTATCAGGCGATAAAAGAAATCGTCAAATTGGCCAAGAAATATATTCTTGACCAGCCAAATCCGGAGAAATCAATCTCCATTCTCGAAAGCTCGGCCAATACCTTGTCGAACAGCCGAGATAAAATTTTATTGGCAAAAGTCGTTGATGAATACGTAACTCAAAAAACTAATATTCCGGTTACCGAGGCGTCCGGAAAAGAGAAAGAGGTTTTAGTCAATCTTGAAACACAGTTGCGAAATCGAATTGTTGGCCAGCAGAAAGCGGTCAAAGCGGTTTCCGGAGCATTGCGGCGAGCCAGAGCCGGAGTTACTGAAAGCAAAAAACCGATCGGCAGTTTCCTTTTTCTTGGGCCAACTGGTGTTGGAAAAACAGAAACTGCCAAAGCTCTGGCAGAGGTTTATTTTGGTTCGGAAAGTTCAATGATTCGTTTTGATATGAGTGAATATCAAAACAAGGAAGACGTCTATCGATTGATAGGTTCGCCAGCTGGTTATAGTCAAAAAATAGAAGGCGAGCTTGTGGCCAAAGTTAGAAATAATCCATTTTCGCTAATCCTTTTTGATGAAATTGAAAAAGCCAGTCCTGACATTCTAAATCTCTTTTTACAGATTCTCGATGAAGGATTTATCACCAGCTCTGCCGGTAGAAAAGTATATTTCAAAAATACCATCATTATTGCCACTTCAAACGCCGGTGCCAATTTAATTCGCAAACTGACCGGCCAGAATATTGACTACGATTCGGCCAGAAAACAAGTTGTTGATTTTGTTCAAAATCAAGGTATATTTCGTCCGGAATTCATTAACCGTTTTACCGAGGTGGTTTACTATTCGCCGCTTTCGAAATTGGAGATTAAGGAAGTGGCGAAAATGATGATTCGTAAATTGGCCAAAGAAATTGGAGAAACTAAAGGAGTGATTTTGAAAGTCGAAGTTACTGCGCTGGAAAAATTAGCCGAACTCGGTTATGATCCGGAAATGGGGGCCAGACCGATGGCCAGAGTTATTGCTGAACAAGTTGAAAATTCTTTGGCGGAAAAAATTCTGCGCGGTCAGGCAAAAAAAGATTCGGAAGTTGTTTTTCGTCTATCAGACATTAAAGCATAATTTCAACTAATATTTTGTTCACCTAATGTCGAAAATAAAGATTATTTTGGTTACTTTTTTTGGCTTGATAATAATTGCAGTTGTTTTTTTTACTGTTTATAAATTGCAAAAATTAAACAGAGAGAGCCAAATTAATATTCCAGCAATTTCTCATAATCAAACTAAATCAGGCGGTCAGACAGATCAGGCAAATTCCCAAGAGTCAACTTTGGAGTCGGGTCAAATTGCCGAGAATCTGTCAACAAATTATCTGCTGAAAGTTCCGTTTCAGTCGCAAGCGCCATTTATTGATTGGTCAGAGCCTTACGAAAACGCTTGTGAAGAGGCATCAATAATTATGGTCGAGCACTATCTAAACAATCAGGATTTGTCGAAAGAACAAATGAAAAACGAAATCGACAGAGCGGTTGATTGGCAAATTAAAAATTGGAAGAAACACACAGATTTAAACGCCGATCAAACACTTAAATTGGCCGAAGATTATTTTAATCTAACTGGCCAAGTTATTCGAAGTTATTCTCTAAACGACATTGAAAAGTATATTTCATCCGGTTATCCGGTTTTGGCGCCAACGGATGGGCAGCTGCTTGGAAACCCGAATTTTCGCGGAGTCGGCCCGGAATATCATATGTTAGTCTTAATCGGTTACGATGATTCGCAGGAGATTTTTATCACTAATGACCCGGGAACACGAAAAGGCGAAAAATATATCTACAAATATCAAACTGTTCTCGATGCTGTTTCCGGTCCGAAGAAAAATATGGAAAAGGCAGTTATTGTTTTGGGCAAGTAAATTCAAAGTTGAATGTTAGCCGATATCATTTACCAGATAACTAAAAGAGCCGTTTTTAACCGTATGGGTACTTTGCCCATTTTTTTATATTATTTAATCGACATTAATTAATTCATCGCTATCAAATAAGTTGTAAACACTTTTCGATCGAAAAGTGTTTACAACTTATTTTAATCATTTTAATTAGTTTTTATAAAATATCTTTCTTAATACTATGGTCAAGATATTCAATGTTATGTCTATGGTATATCTGGTGTATATCTAAAATCGAGCGTTGCAATTAACAGCCAGCATTTACAAGCTAGTTATTACATTAAAAAAGACAATTTAATTTATTTTGATACCAAAATCAATCCGTTTAATCGGATCAATTTTTAATAATACTATTTGTGTTGTATTTATTAAAAATAAATTATTTATGAATATATACCTGTGTGCCATCGGGAGTCCAGTTGTAGACGAACTCGGCCGGACCGATTCCAAGCCGGACACAACCGTGAGAAACGGGAATTCCAAGGTGGTTGGCTCCTTCTTTGTATCCACTTGGCCACTCTGGCAGTTCATGAATTCCGTAGCCACCACCCATACTTATCCACCACGGCATATAAAGTCCATAAGGAGCTGACCATGCTTTTGGATTGTGACCATCAATTGTTCTAGTTCCAGTTGGTGTTGGAGTGGATGCTTTTCCGGAGGAAACTATAAATTGTCCTTCTTGGTTTGTGCCGTTAAAAAGGGTTAGAAGTTGTTTGGTTAAGTCAATGTCAATATATTTGCCGGGGAATCTGCCGGGGACAATTCCCTCATCGGGAAAAACTTTGGTCACTTGCGGATCTTTGGTTGTTTGTTGTAAGGCGATTGTAGCTGTCCCGATTGCCGTCCCGATTGCCGCCTTTATTTTGTTTAAAGCATCTGCTTGGTTAATGTAAATCCCTTGCCGCCCCTCTTGTAAAATTGTAGCATTATCAATTGCCGAAATTTTTGTATCAATTACAGTAATATCATTTTTGGCAGCAATTTTCCCTAGATAAGTCTTGATTGCAGTTTCGTTTAACCACGCTTGATATTTATCGTTTTGCAGCCCAAACGAGATCCAACTGGCGATTATTGAACTGTCAGCAGTATATATTTGATTATTTAAAGTTAAAGAAATGGTGTGCAAAAGATAGCTTTCGGCGGTTGATTTTGCGTCGGACAGACTTTCGGTTTGAAGCGTTGGTGTAATTGGGGTTGTTGGGATATCGATGACGACAGTATTTGATTTGTCGAGAATTTCTTTTGCAATTTCGTCTTTGAGTCCAGAAGAGTTAATTGTAACGCCATTTGATCCGTTGTTGGTAATAATTTGGCCGTTGGAAATTGACAGGCTAGCGTTGACCGGAGGCATATCTAAATTCTCTTCGGTGCTGGTCAAATAGGCGTTGTAGGCCTCGTCGTCGAATTTTGGATTTGGGATCAGTTCTTTTTTTTCAAGAGTTGTTTTGGCTAAAGAATAGAGCATTGGAAAAAATTTTTCATTTCTGCCGACAGAAAATGCGGTGGCAATTGTTTGGTCGGGATCAAAATAAATACCTGTTTGAGCAAAAGTTGCTTCGTATTGTTTGCCGTTGTCGGCTTTGGTAATTAATTTATTGTCGAGAAGAGGATCAGTCTGATTTTGAATTATCAGTTTTGCCTGAGCTCTGGTTTTGCCTTCAAGATGAACATTATTAAAATATACATTGTGGACAATTTTGTTTGCATAGGCTCGTTGGTAAATCAACAAAAAAAGTGACAAACAAAAAACCGCAGATAATAAAATAGTCAAAACTATTGCGGTAATTTTTTTCTTTTTAAAATTTGTCCCCATATAAAACTATTTTAACAGAAATTTAAAAAAGAGATCAAGAGTCATATTAAATTAAAATTATTATTTTTTAAGTGGTGGGACTGGATGGATTCGAACCATCGACCAACACCTTATAAGAGTGCCGCTCTACCGCTGAGCTACAGTCCCACAATATTTACTATTTTTTTTAGTTATCATCACATAATTTTCTGCGCTCTTTTAACGCTCTCGAAATTACTTTGTATCTTGTTATAAGAGTGCCACTCTACCGCGGAACTACAATCCCGTGTTAGACAGTAGAATAAAGATTAAAATGTCTAACTCATTGTTTGTGAAAAAGTGTAATTTTCCAGTAATAGCTTATCAATTTGACCACAAAAATTCAAGTGCCAACTTGTCGGACTTGATGATTTTTCGTTTTTATACGACAATATAATTATGAATGAAGAAACAGAACACAAAATTGTTCCGGCGATAACAGTTTTTGCAATTATCGCTGTTGGTATAATTTCATTTGCAATGGCGAATGCTTCGGAAATTACTCCGGAAAATATTGTTAAGCTGGTAAACGAACAACGACAGGAAAATGGTTTAAATCCCGTTCGCGTCAACGCGGACTTACAAAGTGCCGCGGTTGTCAAGTCTCAAGATATGATTTTTCGAAATTATTTTGATCATTATGCATTTGGTGAAACACCGTGGATGTTTATTCTTCGGACCGGCTACAATTATTCAATTGCCGGTGAAAATTTAGCCAAAGGTTTTAGTTCCTCTGAGGGAGTTGTTAGCGCTTGGATGAACTCGCCGAGCCATCGAGCAAACATTTTAAACCCCGATTATCAAGATATTGGAGTTGGTGTTGTAAAGGGAGAATACTCCGAAAATGGGCAAACTAGTGAAACAACAATTACAACCGAAATGTTCGCAACTCCAAAATCAAGAATTGCAGTTATTTTCGAAAGAGTTACTAACGCTATATTTAATATCTTCTAAAATAAGCAATACAATTTATTGAAAAATGTCGCATCAGTGGTGGCATTTTTTTAATTGGAAATTTTTAAACCACTAATTTTATTGACAAGAGAAAGGCTTACTGGTAATTTTCTGCCGTGGATGCGTTATCACCTATGGCGGGCGAAAAGTATGAAAAAGTATTACGGTATCATACGCAAGTGTTACCCAAGTAATTCAACTTGCAGTCACAAATGTGCGCTATGGGAAGCAATTGGTGAATTAACCACAGCAGTTTGAAATATCAAAAATCAAAATTGTAAATATCAACTGAAAATAGTAATGCCAAAATTTCAGTGATAAAAATTAGGATGTCTGGTTATTTGAAAATTTGCCAAAGTGAGGGTTTGAATTTTTCGAAATTTAGTCGAAAAAAGTTTTCATTGTCAAAAGATTTAATGAAGTTCTACAAAATCATCGATCTTTGGCTGGTTAAAAATTGAATACTTATGAACATAAGGACAGAAGAACTGAAGAACAATCAGCATTTTTGACTTGTGTTCTTTAGTTTGTAAGTTTTGGTTTTCTAGATATTTAATAAGGAGAAAAATGAAAAAATTTATTTACAAATTTCTAATCATTGTGTTAGCAATTGGAATGTTAACACCGACTTGGTTGGTGAAGGTTTTTTCGCCGATCAGCGCCGAAGCGGCCGGAACTTTATTAACACAAATTGTTGATGATAGCAGCGCCAGTGGTTTTGCTGTATCACCACCAGTTAGCGGCAATGGTGAAACTGGTTGGTATTTGGGTTGGTCCGGACAGGGGTACGATAATGAAGTTAGTTTTATAAACAGCGCTGATAATCAGGGAACTCCGGATGCTAAAGCCACTTGGACACCAACCAACATCGCTACTGGCAATGTAAAAGTTTATTTAAGCTGGACAACATATTCAAACAGGGCGACAAACGCTAAATATAAAATTTTTGATAAAGATGGCGAAAAAGAAGTTATTAAAATTAATCAGCAAAAATTAGCGGATCAAGCAACTTTCGGCTCGGCAGGGCAGGGTTCCGGCTGGTATTATGCCGGCACCTATTCATTTAATAACAAAGGAACGGCAAAAGTTGAGCTTGTAAATAAAAATGCAGATGGTTATGTAATCGCCGATGCGGTAAAGTTTGCCATTGACCAAAATCCGCAACCGGAATCAAAATTTAGCCAACCACTAAATGGAAATTATGTTAACAATGCAAATGTTCTCGCTAATGGTGGCATCAAAGTTTTATGGTCGGCGGCAGTAGATGCTGACTCAAACGATAGTGTAATCTATAAAGTTCGATTGTACACCGCAGATCCAACTGATAATCCAAATAGCGGAATTAGGGAATATCATGGTTCAAATTTGTCAGCGATTTTTCCGCTTTCGAGTGATTTAATAGATGGTCAGTATTGGCTAACCATTCGAGTAATTTCCAATGACGGAGAGGGGATCCATGGACACTCACTGTACAATCATCAGACCGATGAAATTTCCTTTATTCTTGATACAACTGCTCCGGAACGGCCAACGGCTAATCCGGTTGGCAGCACTTACTATTCAAATCAAAATGTTGCACTTGTCGCTAACGTATCCGGTGAAATTCGCTATACCGTTAATGGTAGTACTCCCGGTAAAGCATCAACACTTTACGGCGCGCCGATTTTAATAAGCCAGAGTTTAACTTTGGAAGCAATTGCCTATGACTTGGCAGGAAATTCAAGTTCGATTTTGAATGAATCTTACAATATTATTGGTCCGGCAATTTCCTCCGAATCAGTTTCTGGAGCAACGACAACTTCGGCAACAATTACTTGGATAACCGATCATCTTTCGACTTCGCGGGTCGTTTATGATACGGTTTCTCACGCTTCAATTGGTTCGGCACCGAATTATGGCTATGCTCTTTCGACCGCCGAAGATGCAACATTAGTTTTGAATCACTCAGTTACAATAACTGGTTTGACTCCGGGAACAACCTATTATTATCGAACAATCTCACATGGTTCGCCGGAAACTGTTAGTGTCAGCGAATCAGCTTTTTCAACTTTGGATCTTCCCCAAACAACTTTGGCGGTGGCGACCACAACTTCGCGAGTTTCATCACCCTCCCCAGTGGCAATTACTCCCACAACTCCATCGGCTATAACCCCGGAAACTCCGACAACTCCGCAAGGTGAACAGGGTGAAATTAGAGGTACTGAAGCCAACAATCAAGAATCGGAAAACATTAATTGGACACCTTGGATAATATTATTCATTTTGATAATTCTCGCCGGTGCGGCAACTGGAGGATACTTTTATTGGTTTGGCGCCGAGGACGATGAAGAAATTGTCAGCAAAGAAGTAATTGAAAAAAGCCGAAAATCGGCAAGTGGTAAAGGCTCGAATTCCAAACCAACTAAAACTACAGTCAAGAAAAATAAACGCTGGTAACTCGAAACGCAGAACAACGCGGGCTACTGTTGAAGAAATAAAAATCCCTCGATAAATCGGGGGATTTTTATTTAATAAAGAAATCATGACAAATTTTTGTATTCTGAAGACGCTGTCAAAAAAGGAGGGTGATGTCCGATGCAGAAGTTGAGAGTTATTTTGATATAGTTAGCATTATTTCATTAATGGCGTTAAATGGATGCAATTTGAAATGATTACATTCCAACTTAAAATTGGATATTCCTGATTATTATTACAGCCAGACATTTGTTGATTATAGCAATTTGTCGAAAACCAAACGGCATCGCGGATATTTGGACGAATTTATTTCGCAACATCAGAAATTGTTCGGAAATCATCCAATAATCTTCGATCCGAACATTTGTAAAGGCATGGAATCAAAATTAAATGGGTCTATTGACGGTGGTGGGAATATTTTATGGGGAGGAATCTCCGGTAGTGTGAGCGGGAAATCCAGTACCGGAGTGAGTTACTATTTTTGCTGGAAATTGAACAATGGCAGCAAAAAAGCGTATATTACGGTTCTCCCGTCAGAAAAAGTGGTACTAAACATTACCGATGGGGATTCGGAAGTCAGATTCAAATTTGACTTGTCGTAAATTAGATTACTTGACAGTTATGAGTATGAAAATCCGGGTTCGTTAGTGATTGACGACCGGATTGTATGCGCGACAATTAACATTTCACGCGAAGCGTTGAAAAAAGGTTATTTGGGAATAAAATAAACAGTTACCTCGAACTCGAAGCACCTGCTTCGAGTTTTTTGTTGAAGTTGTTTTAGCGTGCTATAATTTAGATAATGAAAGACGGTTTTTTCAATCGAATCCGCAGAGGTTTGCCGGAAGGATTTTGGCACTTTGTTTTAATTGGTTTTATCATTTACTCTTTTGTCGTTGTCGGCAAAGTAATCTACAATAATTATCAACAAAACAAAACTTTGGCCGCTCAGCAGCAAGATATTGAAGACTTGAAAAATGAAATTAGCGATTTGCAACTAAATATTGCTTATTATAAAACTGACACCTACAAAGAAAAAATTGCTCGAGCAAAGTTGCGCTATGCTCTGCCGGGGGAGACGGTTGTTGCCGTGCCATATGATGAAATTGACAATAAACCAGCCAAAACTAACGATGCGTCGCCGGCAAATATCAAACGCCCAAATATTGATCTTTGGTTCGAATATTTTGGTTTTTAGCATAATGCTGTTATCACCGCTACCCCTCTTTCCCGTAATGCTTTGATTTTCTCCAATTGATTTGGGTCTTTAGTTGCCGATGTCTTCTTAATACCAACATATTTTAGATTTGGCAACTTTTCGATTGGTGAAATATCGGGGATGTTAGTTTTATAGAGGTAAAGCGATCTCAAATTTGTCAACAAAAAAATAAAATTTATTTTTCTCTTGACAAGTATATACGAAGTGCTAATATATAAATATAAAATCTGAGGGAGAATATCACATATGATATATATGCAGATTGTAAAAATGAGGTCAGCGGAAAGGGTCGTCGTTTAGATTGCTCTACC
>Ga0066650_10000821_pt1 | contig 11032 bp, 9 predicted proteins | sample CryGey092014_all_FD_59539 | JGI IMG/M metagenome (GOLD analysis project Ga0066650, IMG submission 59539) | Groundwater microbial communities from aquifer - Crystal Geyser CG23_combo_of_CG06-09_8/20/14_all | ecosystem: Environmental > Aquatic > Deep subsurface > Groundwater | place: USA: Utah...
AAAAAAACAAGCAATGGGTTCGTTGGGTTTTGTTAAGGCGCGACCCCTAACTGAAATTACGAGACCGGGTCTCGTAATTTTTGCTAAACGCCGGAATCCTCGCCAGACATAGGGATTCTCACTACGAGTCCGGGTCTCTTAATAATTCAAGGCAATAGTTGAAGGAGTATTCAGGGAGTAATCTTGGTTGACCTTTGGGGGTTTTCGGTCTATAATTATTAAATTATCGCTAAACCGCGGGCAAATAATGAAAAAACTAATTCTTTTTATTTGGGAGATAATAAAGATAAGCATTATCGCCTTGATAATAGTTATTCCAATCAGGGTTTTTGTTTTTCAGCCGTTTTTCGTCAGCGGCGCCAGCATGGAGCCAAATTTCCATGATTATGATTATCTCATTGTTGATGAAATTTCTTATCGTTTGGGCCAGCCGCACCGGGGGGATGTAATAATTTTTTACAGTCCCAATGATACAAGCAAGAGATTGATAAAAAGGGTGGTAGGGTTGCCCGAAGAAACGATAAAAATTTTTGACGGTCAGGTTTTCGTAAAAAGCGAGGAGGAAAATTTTTATATCTTGGACGAGTCGGAATATCTGTCCGAGAAAACCAAGACCGCGGGTTATGTTGAGACAACCCTCGGAGAGGACGAGTATTTTGTTTTAGGAGACAACCGCAACGTTTCCTTGGACTCAAGGTCATTCGGTCCGCTGAAACGGGATTTGATTATTGGCAGGAGCGCTTTTCGCTTATGGCCATTGAGCGTTTTTGCCGGCAAATAAAAGATGACAGGCAAACAGAGAAGCAATAAAATCCAGGTGCCCCAGGGAATGTTTGATATCCTTCCGGAAGACCAGCCGTTTTACCGGAAGGTTTACGAGGTTGGGGAGAAGATTGCTTCGTTTTACGGATTTAAGGAAATAACCCCGCCGATTCTGGAATCAACCGAATTATTTGAAAAAGGAACAGGCGAGGCCACGGAAATAGTGGAAAAGCAAATGTATTCGCTTAAAACCAAAGGCGGAGATTCCTTGACCTTAAGGCCCGAATTTACGCCTTCCTTAGCAAGAGCTTATCTGGAACAGGGCATGATTAGTTTGCCCCAGCCGGTTAAAATGTTTTCTTTTGGTCCGGTTTTTAGGCACGAAAAGCCCCAAGCCGGACGGTATCGTCAATTTTACCAATTAAACCTTGAGGCCTTTGGCTCAAGGCACCCGATAGTGGACGTAGAAATCATCTATATTTTTTACAACATTCTGCAATCCTTGGGCATTAAAAAGTTGATTATTGAGCTTAACAGCATCGGAGACAAAGAATGCATCGGGGATTACAAAAAACTTCTGGTGAGATATTTGAAAAAGAATGAAAGCCGCCTTTGCCCTGACTGCAAAAGACGGCTTAAAACAAATCCTTTGAGAATAATGGATTGCAAGCAGGAGAGGTGCAAGCAGATAGCCGCGGGCGCTCCCCAAATCATTGACCACCTTTGCAAAGAATGCCATAATCACTTTAAAAAGGTTTTAGAATTTTTAGACGAGTTGGGTCTGCCCTATAATCTGAACCCCTGTTTGGTGAGGGGGCTGGATTATTACACGAGAACGGTCTTTGAGATTATTGCCGAGGATGAGCTTGGCCGCCAAATAGGGAGTTTAGTCGGAGGAGGGAGATATGATAATCTCGTTAAACTTTTTTCCAGAAAAAACATACCGGCTTGCGGAGGAGCGGCAGGAGTTGAGAGAATCATCTCTATAATGAAAGAAAGAAGGCTTGTTACGGCAGAGGTCCAGCCACCGCGCGTGTTTCTGGCTCAATTGGGAGATGCCGCCAAGATTAAATCATTGAAACTGATGGAAGATTTCAGGAAAGCAGGCATCCTGGTGGCAGCGTCGCTGGATAAGGATTCCCTGTCTGCCCAACTCAAGAATGCGGACAAGTTGAAGGCCTCACACTCTCTGATTATCGGCGAGGAAGAGGCAAGCAGAGATATGGTCATTATTAGGGATATGGTTAATGGCAGGCAGACAACAGTTAGAACAGATAAGGTCGCCGGAGAATTAAAGAAAAAATTAAAACAACAGTAAATCAATTATGTCTGGTCTTTTTATTGAAAAAGATGAAAGAGAAAACAGCCGGCAGTTAGTGGGCCGGTTTGTAAGGGCGCTCCGCAGAAGCGGATTGGTTTATAGGGCAAAGGTCTCTCGATATGTCAGCCGCCCGATGAGCCAGAAGCTCAAAAGAGAAGCCGCTCTTAGGAAACAAGCGGCAAAAGAGCGATACCGGAAAATGGAAAAAATGGGCAAGCTCTAACCCTATGGACTTAAGGGAAAAAGTTCAAAATGATTTGCATGAATCTCTCCGGGCCAAGCAAGAGAGAAAGGTTTCAATTCTTCGCCTTGTCCTGGACAGTATTATAAAAAGGGAGAAAGAGAAGAGAATGACCATCAAGGATGCTAAAGACGAAGCAGACCTTGAGAAGAAAAGCCGGCTTACCGACCAGGAAACGATACAGGCAATTTCCTCAATGGTGAAAAGGTCCAAAGAGTCCATTGAGCAGTTTGAAACAGGAGGAAGGCAGGAGCTGGCAGACAAAGAGAAAGAGGAAATGGAAATTTTGAATCAGTATTTACCCGAACAGATGCCCGAAGAAGAAATCAGGAAGTTGGCAGAAGAAGCAATAAAGGAGGTGAAAGCAGAATCAATCAAGGATATGGGCAGAGTAATGAGCGTCTTGATGGCGAAAATCCAAGGCCGGGCAGATGGGGCGAGAGTGAATTCAATTATCAGAGAATTATTGACCCGATAGTCCCTGTTATGATTGAAATTAATAATCTTGTTAATGCGTCCATAAATGAGGGATTATGGAAAGCAGTCGGAGAGGAAATCTTAAAAACAGAGAGTGCGGAAAAGGGCTTGCAAGTATCAGTGGCCATTGTGGGCAAGCCAGAAATTTCAGAATTAAATCGGATTTACCGGGGCAAGAATGGACCGACAGATGTGTTGTCTTTTGCCAATGACAATTTTCCGGAGAAACTGCTTGGTTTGTCAAAGAACTTGGGAGAAATAGTGATTTGCCCCGCAGAAGTTCGTCTTAGCGGAGAGGCCGGTTTGGTTCGTATTTTTATCCACGGGCTCCTGCATCTTTTGGGCCATGACCACGATAACCCAAAAGAAGCGAGGATTATGCGGGCCAAAGAGCAGAAATATTTAACTTTTTTAAGAGAACAAGGATATGGTTCGGACTCATAATATAGTAGGTGCAATAGACATCGGCTCCGGATATATCAAGGGCATGGTTGCCCAAAGAAAAAAAGAAGGAGAAGTGGCCGCGGTCCTTTCGGTTGCCAGCGTGGTTTCCGACGGCATAAAAAGAGGGGTGGTGATAGATAGCGATGTTGTTTCTGATAAGGTGAATCAGGTTTTGACTAAGCTTAACGCTGAAGTGAGGCCTTATCGCATCAGGGATGTCTTTATCAATATTGGAGGGGCGCATATAAAATCAAGGTTCGGGCACGGCGCTGTAGCTATTTCCCGGGCAGACCAGAAAGTTTCGCCAGACGATGTTGAGAGGGTAGTTGAAGAAGCGAAAGCAGATGTCCTTTCCGAACTTACTTCTAATCAGGAAATTTTAGACGTTTTTCCCAAAGAGTTCATTGTTGACAGCGAAGACGGGCTCAAAGATGTTATCGGGATGAAAGGGATTAAATTGGAGACAAACGCTTTGGCGGTCTGTGTTTTCTCGCCTTATTTGAACAAGCTGGCTGAAACTGTGATGGCTTCGGGGGCGGAAAGGATTGCTGAAGTGATTCCTTCTCCCCTGGCCTCGGCAAATGCTCTTTTAAGCCCCCAGCAAAAAGAATTAGGGACAGCAGTAATAGATTTTGGCGCTGAAACAACCGGCTTGGCGGTTTTTGAAGATGGGAACTTGATTCATTTGGCATGTTTGCCGGTCGGTTCCGCTCATATCACCAGAGATATTGCCATTGCCCTGCAGGCGGACATAGCCGTTGCCGAAGAAATCAAAAAGAAGTTCGGGGCGTATATTTTTCAAAATAAAACGAAAAAAGAAAAAATCAGCATAAATAAAGAAGAAGAGTTTGTCTTTGATACCAAAAAGATGATTAAGGCGGGCCGGGCGAGAGTGGCGGAGATATTTAATTTAATAAACAAAGAATTGAAAATAGCCGGCAAGCAGGAAGGGCTCCCGGCCGGAGTTATTTTAACTGGCGGCGGATCCAAATTGCCCGGGATAATAAATTTTGTGAAAAGTGAATTGAAGCTTCCGGCCAGGAAAGGAGTCATCAGAAATTTCTTCGGACTGGATGACGACCTTAGTTCCAGCGTTTTGTGCGGATTAGCCTCAGCCGGCTTGGGAGAAGGGGGAACAGAGAGTTCTTTTTTAAGCAGCGGCTTCGGCTTGACAATTAAAAGAATGTTCAGGATTTTCATCCCCTGATTTTTAACAATGAGAACAGGAGCGAAAATAAAAGTAGTTGGGGTGGGCGGTTCCGGAGGAAACGCTGTTTCAAGGATGGCTAAACACAGAATACAGGGGGTAGAATTGATCGCCCTTAACTGCGATGCGCAGGATATCAAAAAGGTCAAAGCGCACAAGAAGATTCAAATAGGCAGAAATTTGACTCGCGGATTGGGAGCAGGGATGAATCCGAGAATCGGGAAGGAAGCGGCGGAAGAGAGCAAGGAATTGATAGAAGAAGCGCTTAAAGACAGCGATATTGTTTTTGTTGTTTGCGGATTAGGAGGAGGGACCGGCACAGGGGCCGCTCCTTTGGTGGCGGAAATCGCTCAAAAAACAGGGGCCCTGACAATCGGAGCAGTTACTTTGCCTTTTTCTTTTGAAGGAGACCAAAGAAGAGCCATTGCCAAAATGGGGCAGAGGAAGATAAAAGACAGGGTGGATACTTTGTTTGTTATCCCTAATGACAAATTGCTTGCCCAAATAAACGAGAAGACCACCATCCTTTCTGCGTTCTGGATTTGCGATGAGGTTTTGAGACAGGCGGTGCAGGGCATCTCTGATTTAATAGTCAGGCCGGGCATCATCAATGTGGACTTTGCCGACGTTAAGGCGATAATGAGCGATTCCGGGAACGCTCTTTTCGGAGTAGGCCGGGCGGAAGGAGAAGACAAAATCGCAAAAGCGGCGGAGATGGCGATTCATTCCTCGTTCCTGGATTTTGGCATTCAGAGAGCAAAAAGAGTTTTATTTAATATCACTGGCGGCAAGAATTTATCCTTGGCTGAAGTTCAGCAGGCGGCCAGAATTATTGCCAGGAATTCTTCTGCCAGCCGGGTTATTTTCGGAGCGATTGAAGATAGGAAGCTTAAACCTAACGAGGTAAAAATCACTCTGATAGCGGCCGGAGTTGAATAGAGAATAATTATTTATTATTAATCATTTATCAATATGGGTATTGGCTGGAGAAATCAAAAACGTCTTATTAGAAAACTGAAAAAAAGAGGCATTGTAAAGAAGCGCGGGAAGAAGAGATAAAAAGTCATCAGCGAAATATGAGAGCAGCTTATTTTATCGGAACGCTTAAAAAACAGGACGGGGTAACGCGCGTCCTCTTGGCTCTTATAAACGAGGCCCGCAAGAAAAATATAGAATCCGTTATAATCACCGGCTGGGCAGAGGATGTTTATTCTTCTTCTTCTTGTTCTGTTCCGGTTATCCAAATTCCCTCAATAATTTTTCCCCTCTATAAAGCGTATCGCCTTGCTCTGCCCGGCCTCGGGAAATTCAAAAAGCAATTGGACCAATTCAGGCCGGATATTATTCATCTTCACAGCCCGGACACCATAGCTTGGTCTGCCCTGAAATACGCCAAAAAACGCCGCGTCCCGATTGTCGCCACTCATCATACTGATTTCTGCAAATATCTTGATTACTATCACCTTGGTTTCTTCAGGCCATTAGCCTGGTTTTTACTAAGAAAACTATACAAGCAAATGAGCTTCACCACCACTCCTTCTCAAGTCATCGCCCAAGAGCTTGTTGCGCACAAGATTCCGAATGTAAGCGTTCTTCCCTGGGGAGTTGATTTAGATAGCTTTGACCCGTCTTTTCGCTCCAATGAGTGGAGGGAGAATATCAATAAAGGAAAAGATAAAAAGATTTTGTTGTGCGTCTGCCGCCTTACTTGGGAAAAGGATTTGCGCACATTGGCGGAGGCGTATAAATTACTTAAAAATAAAAGAGATGATTTTTCTATGGTGATTGCGGGAGACGGACCGGCGCGCGAAGAATTAGGACGACTTATGCCGGGCGCCAGATTCCTTGGACACCTCGAGAAGATTGAGCTCTCGCAAGCGTACGCCTCTTCAGATATATTTGTATTTCCCTCAACCACTGAAACCTTTGGCAATGTAACTATCGAAGCAATGGCCTCGGGGCTTGTCCCGGTTGTGGCGGATGCCGGGGGCTCAAAATCTCTTGTGAAGGATGGAGAAAATGGGTTTTTAACAAAACCCAAGGACTCGCGGGACATTTATCAGAAAGTAAGCGCTTTATTGGATGATTCGGATTTAAGAAAGCGAGTGAGAGATTCTGCCATAAGATTTTCAGAAAATTTTACTTGGGAAAAAGTTTTTGACCAACTTTTTCAAAAATATCTGAAATTGCTTGCTTTGGGCGGGCGATTTCGTCCATAACAAAAATTTTTATAAAAGCCGTATTTTAGCGGTTTTTTGGTTGAGTTTTCCACAATTGACAGGTTTTTGACCGAGATTAAGAGTTGGGGTAATATAAAGACATTAAACAAGATGCTTGCTCGATTACAGGGCAAGCTTATCCTATCGGGCCAATGACTAAAATCACTAAAGTAAAAAAGAGAGATGGGTCAATTGTTGATTTTGAACAGGAGAAGATGGCCAAGGCGATATATAAAGCCATCACTGCTACCGGCCAAGCCGATGGTTCTTTGTCTAAAAAATTAGCCAAAAAAGTAAGCGATATTTTGAGCCGCCGCTTTGAGGAAAATGAAATTCCCGGCGTAGAGCAAATACAAGATATAGTGGAAGAGGTCTTGATAGCCGAAAACCTTACAGAAACAGCAAGGGCGTATATTCTTTACAGGGAGCAGAGAAGAATAACGAGAGAAGCGGTCGCTGTCAGCGAAGAAGCGGTTGACAGGGTCGACCAGTATTTAGACCAGCTTGATTGGGAAGTAAAGGAAAATGCCAATATGACCTTTTCTTTGCAAGGGCTTAACCATTACGGGGTTTCGTATATTGTAAAAAAATATTGGTTGAACAAGATTTTCCCTAAAGAAATCAGGCAAGCGGTTGAGGAAAACGATTTTCATATTCACAATTTAGACACCCTGGGTCTTTATTGCGCTGGTTGGGATTTGTATGATTTTTTGCTCCGCGGCTTCGGCGGGGCAACAGGGAAAGTAGAGTCAAAACCGCCGAAACATTTCCGAGCCGCCTTAGGCCAGGTAGTGAATTTCATGTTCACGCTCCAAGGCGAAATTGCCGGAGCAGTGGCTTTCTCCAATTTTGACACTCTTTTGGCGCCCTTTATCCGTTACGACAATTTAGATTACGGGCAAGTGAAGCAATCCTTGCAGGAATTTTTGTTTAATATGGCCGTGCCTACCAGAGTGGGATTCCAGAACCCGTTTTCCAATATAACCCTGGATTTAAGGCCGTCATCGGTATTTGCGAACCAGCCGGTTATCTGGGGAGGCAAACCGCAGGCAGAGACCTATAAGGATTTTGAGGAAGAGATGAGAATTTTTGACAAGGCCTTGTATGAAACAATGCTTGAAGGAGACAGATACGGTCGGCCTTTCCATTTTCCCATTCCGACCATAAACATAACCAAGGATTTTCCCTGGGATGAACCGGTTTTTGATTTGATATTTGAGGCCTCGGCAAAATACGGCATTAACTATTTTGCCAATTACATTAATTCAGATATGAAACCCGAAGACGTCAGGAGCATGTGTTGTCATTTGCGGTTGAATATGAAAGAGCTTCACAATCGGGGAGGCGGAGGGCTGTTTGGCGCCGGAGCCCTGACTGGCTCAATTGGCGTGGTTACCATCAATCTTCCGAAAATCGGCTACCTTTCCAAGACAAAAAAGGGCTTTTTTGAACGGCTCGGGAAAATGATGGATTTAGCCAAAGGGAGTTTGGAAATCAAGAGAAAAACGATAGAAAATTACATTGAGAAGGGGCTTTATCCTTATTCAAAATATTACTTGAGCGGAGTCAAGCAAGCCAAAGGAGCATATTATGCCAACCACTTCTCCACCATTGGGTTGATCGGGATGAACGAGGCGCTTATGAATTTTTTAGGGGAAGATATTGCCTCTGCTCCGGGGAGAAAATTTGCCCTAGAGATAATGGATTTTATGAGAGAACGTCTTTTGCAATACCAGGAAGAGACCGGTCATATATACAATCTGGAAGCCACGCCTGCCGAAAGCACTGGATATCGCTTGGCCCAAAAGGACAAGGAAAAATATCCCAACATTATTACTGCCGGAGCGCCGGAGGTTCCCTATTATACGAACTCCAGCCAGCTGCCCGTCAATTATACGGATGATGTTTTTGAGGCCTTGAAGCTTCAGGATGAGTTGCAGTGCCGCTATACCGGCGGCACGGTTCTGCATATTTTTGCGGGTGAACGGTTATCCGGAGCAGAGGCGGTTAAGAGTTTGGTGAAGAACGTTTTTACCAAATTCAAACTGCCGTATATCACCTTGACTCCCACTTTTTCCATTTGCCCGGTTCATGGATATATCGCCGGGGAGCATTTCAAGTGTCCAAAGTGCGTGGTGGAGCAGGTTTGCGAGGTTTATTCAAGGGTGGTTGGCTACCTCCGACCCGTGAAGCAATGGAACAAGGGGAAACAGCGGGAATTTGAAGACAGGAAAGAGTTTGCGCTCAAGATATGAAAATAGGGGGCATTCAAAAATCAACTCTTATAGATTATCCCGGCAAGGTGGCGGCCACTATTTTTGTCAGCGGTTGCAATTTCAGGTGTCCGTATTGCCATAACCCGGAACTTGTTTTGCCGGAGGAAATCAAAAAACATTCTCTAATCCCGGAAAAGAAGGTCTGGGAATTTCTTGAATCAAGGAGGGGGTTTTTAGACGGAGTGGTAATCTGCGGGGGCGAGCCGACTATTTACGATGACCTCCCGGATTTTGCGGAAAGAATTCAGGAAATGGGGTTCCTGATAAAACTGGATACTAACGGCAGCCGGCCGGAAATGCTGGAGCGGATGATGGAATTAAATTTACTGGACTATGTGGCCATGGATGTTAAGGCGCCGAAAAAGAAATATAAATTAGTGGTCGGGGCGGAGGTTGATGTCGCGCAAATAGAAAAAAGCGTGAAATTACTGAAAAAGGGATTAATCGATTTCGAGTTCAGAACTACTCTTGTTCCCGGCTTGGTGGAGAAAAAGGATGTTCTGGAGATAGTGAAATGGATTGCTCCTGCCCCTAAATATTTTTTGCAGAACTTTCGGAGGCCGGAGAGGATTATTGACGCCAGATTCGCTAAAATAAAACCTTTTCTAGACGAGTATCTGGAGAAGCTGGAGAAAGAAATAATGCCCCATTTTGATGTTTGCAGGATTAGACGGTAAATCTTTCTCCAAAATCGTTTTCTTTTCCTGCCTTTCTTTTATAATCGGCATTTGCGCCGGATTGGTTCTGCGGAATGCTTTATGGCTCGTTGGAGCGGTTTTTATTTTTTTATCCCTGATATCGTTCCTTTTGCCAAAGAAATTAAAATGGATTGTTGTCTTCTCCTCGTTGTTCTTTTTGATTGGGTTTATCAGGGGAGATTTGTTCCCGGCCGGCAGGGTGGCGGGCGGTTTTGAAAAGTTTTTTGGCACGGACGCGGAAATACAGGGGATGATAAAAAAAGAGCCGGCATTAACCGCTGAAAATCAAAAGATAGTGGTGGCGCTGGATGAGATAAACGGGCAGACAATGGCGCGAGGCGGAAAAATTCTGGTTTTTGCCCCACCTTACCCTCGCTATCAGTATGGCCAGATGATTGAAGTATCGGGAAGGATAGAAGAGCCGCCGAGTTTTGAAGGATTTGATTATAAAGGATATTTGTCCCGGCAAAATATTTTTGCTGTTAGTTTTTCCTCGGAAATTGAAGTGGTTAGGGAGGGGAACCGCCTTTCTTTGGCGCAAAAAATTTTTAAAGGAATTTTGACAGCAAAGGATAATTTAAGACAAAGCGTTTATCGCTATTTCTCCTATGAACAGGGATTGATTTTGGGAGCAATAATCTTGGGCGACAAATCGCGGTTAAGCCCGGAGTTGAGAGAGGCGCTCAATAAATCCGGCATCCGTCACCTTACAGCCATTTCCGGCATGCATGTAATGATTCTTGTGAATATCCTGATGCTCGGGTTTTTGGGGCTGGGACTTTGGAGAAAACAAGCGCTTGGCCTGACGATATTTATTATTTTATTCTTTATTATCTTTACCGGGTTTCAGGCCTCGGCGGTCCGGGCCGGGATTATGGGGTTCTTGTATTTATTCGGCCAGATTTTGGGGAGGCAGAATGATTCTTCAAGGGCGATTGTTTTCGGGGGAGCGATAATGCTCGCTTTTAATCCCTTTCTTTTGCAGGATGCCGGATTTCAACTTTCCTTTCTGGCGATAATGGGCATAAATTATCTATTCCCCGTATTCTCGCGATGGTTCAGGCGGATTCCGAATATTTTGGAATTAAGAAATGCTTTAGCGATGAGCTTGGCTGCCCAGATTTTCACTCTGCCGATTTTAATCTATGATTTCGGATATATTTCATTGGTGGCGCCGATAACCAATGTTTTGATTCTCCCGCTATTGCCGCTTGTCCTTGTTTTCGGTTTTCTTGCCGCCTTTTTCGGTCTTTTTGCCGGAATTTTCTCCTGGATATTTGTTTTCCCCTGCTGGCTGATTCTTTTCTATCTCCAGATTGTTTCTAATTTTTTTGCTTCCCTGGCCTTTTCGTCAATAAATTTGAAGATTTCCTGTGCCTGGGCGATA
>Ga0066650_10000827_pt1 | contig 11012 bp, 10 predicted proteins | sample CryGey092014_all_FD_59539 | JGI IMG/M metagenome (GOLD analysis project Ga0066650, IMG submission 59539) | Groundwater microbial communities from aquifer - Crystal Geyser CG23_combo_of_CG06-09_8/20/14_all | ecosystem: Environmental > Aquatic > Deep subsurface > Groundwater | place: USA: Utah...
GGATGCAATATTTACGATGTTGATGGGCGCTGATGTGCCGCCGCGCAAGCGATTCATTCAAACCCACGCTAAAACGGTCAGAAACTTAGACATATAGCACCTAACAAGTAGGAGGAGGTGAGCGAGGATGCAAAGTTCAGGTGTTGCCTTGGTCGAAAATCCCGGTACTTCAGCTCAATCCATGGAACCATATCGCGATTTGCATACCATAAAAGAAGAAGCATTTACTAAAATCAGGGAATATATGGGTATACATGGATTCACACCAAGCAAGATCGACGATGCGATTATTGCTGTCGGTGAGCTTATCACCAATGTTGGAAAACACGCTTACGACGATGATAATCATTGTCAGGCAATTGTAGAACTTGGGATTACCGATAGCTATATCAAAATCGTTGTCACTGATTTTGGTAAAGGAGAAATCATTGAGCCGACTACGATTGATCTGATGGATGAGAACGGATTTGGTCTTTATATTGCAATGCAAGTTGCCGAGATTGTATTTCTAAGTAAAGTTACTGGTTTTCACAGCGTCCAAGCAATCATTCGAAAATGACGCCCCAAGGGCAATAAATCCATTGCCTTTCGGGCTTTTTTGCCAACAATTTAATTTAAGATATGATTATGGAAAAAGAAAAATCCACAAAAACCGCATATGGTTTAATCAAGCCGTCAAAAATTGAAGATGAAATGAAAACGGCTTATTTGGATTACGCGATGTCGGTGATTGTGGCGCGGGCTCTTCCTGACGTTCGTGATGGCTTAAAGCCGGTTCACCGCCGCATTTTATATTCAATGCATCAGCTAGGATTGGGATCAAAAGCAAAGTATCGCAAGTCAGCGGCGGTCGTCGGCGATGTGTTAGCCAAATATCATCCTCATGGGGACATTGCGGTTTACGATTCTCTGGTGCGAATGGCACAGGATTTTGCCATGCGTTATCCTCTTATAAATGGTCAAGGTAATTTTGGCAGTATTGATGGCGATTCTGCGGCGGCGATGAGATACACGGAAACCCGAATGACTAAAATTTCCGAGGAGTTATTATCTGATATTGAAAAAGAGACCATTTCGTTTATGGATAATTATGATGGTACCACCAAAGAACCAGTTGTCCTGCCGGCAAAACTGCCAAATCTGCTGCTTAATGGCACTATGGGGATTGCGGTTGGTATGGCCACTAACATTCCGCCGCACAACGCCGGTGAAGTGTTAGACGCGCTAATTTATTTAATAGAAAAGCCAGAAACGAAAATAGATGATTTATTTAATTTTATTAAAGGTCCTGATTTTCCCACCGGCGGAATAATTTATGATTTCAAACAAATAAAAGAAGCATATACGACCGGCCGTGGTAAAATCGTGATGCGGGGTGTGGCAGAAGTTGTTGAAGCCAAAAAACAAGGCGGAAGACAGCAGATAATTATTTCGGAAATTCCTTACGGGGTAAATAAAGCCGATCTGGTTTCAAAGATTGCTCTACTTGCCAAGAATCGCAAAATAGATGGCGTGGCTGATTTGCGTGATGAGTCAGATCGAAATGGTATTCGGGTTGTTTTAGATTTAAAACGTGACGCTTTTCCACAAAAAATTTTAAACGCCCTCTTTAAATTTACTCAGCTCCAGGAAACATTTCACCTTAATATGCTGGCATTAATTGATGGTTTGGTACCGCGGGTTTTAACTCTAAAAATGGTGCTTGAGGAATGGCTTAAGCATCGACGCGAAGTTGTCAAAAAGCGTTGTGAATTTGAGCTTAGAGTAGCTCGCGCCAGAGAACATATTCTAAAAGGCCTAAAACTGGCACTAGATAATTTAGATGAGGTGATAAAAACTATCAAGGCCTCCAAAACTAGAGAAGAAGCGCAAAACAATTTAATTAAAAAATTTAAACTTGATAAAATCCAAGCCAATGCAATTTTAGAAATTCGGCTACAGACACTCGCCGCACTTGAAAGACAAAAAATTCTTGATGAACTTGACGAGAAACTAAAAATCATTGCTTATTTAGAAGATGTATTAGCCCATCCTGAAAAAATCCTAAAAATAATTAAAGAGGAGCTTTTGCAATTAAAGCATCTTTATCAAGACAAAAGAAGAACTAAGGTGATACGAGGCGAAGTCGGCACTTTTGCTGATTCTGACTTAATTCCAAATGAGGAAGTCATTGTTACTATTACTGCTTCAAACTATGTCAAAAGGACTCCGATTGCGATTTATCGCTCTCAGGGGAGAGGCGGTAAGGGCGTTTTAGGAATGGAAACAAAAGAAAAAGATGACGTTTTAAATATTTGCTGTACTTATAATTTAAATAATATTTTATTTTTTACCAATAGAGGGCGGGTATTTCAAACCAAAGTTTATGATATTCCTCAATCATCACGAATTTCAAAGGGCTTGGCGATCGTCAATTTAATTCCTCTTGTGCCGCAGGAAAAAGTGACCGGAATTATCACCATGAAAGAAGATGAAAGCGGATTTCTTTTGATGGCAACAATGCGGGGTATCGTTAAAAAAACTGCCCTATCTAGTTACAAAACCGTGAGAAAAAGTGGTTTGGTCGCCATTAAATTAGATAGCCAAGATGAGCTCTGCTGGGTTTCTGTTACCAAAGGTAATGATGAAATTCTCCTGGCCACCAAAAATGGCTTGGCAATCAGATTTAAAGAAACCGACGTGAAAGTTCAAGCAAGGGCTACACGAGGAGTAATGGGTATTCGCATTAAAGGCGACGATCAATTAATCGGAATGGATATAGTCCGTAAAGATGCTAATTTATTAATTGTTTCCTCAAAAGGATTGGGTAAAAAAACGCCGATTAGATTGTACAAAACCCAAAAACGCGGTGGTCTTGGTATTATGACCCAGCGGGTTAATGATAAAACTGGCAAGGTGGTCGCCGTCCATATGTTAGACGACAAAACCAAGGATATAATTTTGGTATCTAAATCCGGCCAAATGATCCGCATGCCTTATCGCCGAATTTCAACTCTTGGTCGTGCTACTCAAGGGGTACGACTAATGCGGATGAAGGCCGAAGACAAAGTGGCGTCAGTGGCGTTCATATTAAAAGATGAAAACGACAATGCAGAAGAGAAAAAATCAACCAAAAAGCGAGCAAAGCGAAGTCGAAAACCAAAAAAGATAACTAAAAAGCGAGCAAAGCGAAGCTCAATGAAATCAAAATTGAAGTTAAGAAAAAAGAAATTGAAAAAGCCCAAAAAGAAAATTCCGCCAAAAATTCCTAAAGTTAGAATTAAAACATATAAACCAATAGAGTAATGTCACATTTATCTAAACCACTTTTTACCAAAAAGCCGATAAAACCAAAAATTCGGCCAAAATCAACGACCGAAATTTTAAAGCAAGCCGGTTCTAATTCAAAAACTCCCAAAGGCGAGGCGAATTATTGGGGCGCTGATAAAACGGCGTGGAGAAAGAGCAGTCGTTAGTCATTGGTCTTTAGCTATTGGCTATTTTTATGCAAAAGAAAAACCGGCCGCATTCGCGACCGGTGTCATGTGTTGGGTTATTCGGGTTAGCTATTTGTTCTTGTCTGTGTTTGTGCAATTGTGGGTCTAATGTCTGCAAGGTCGATGAATCGATCAGCTTGCTTTATCAGATCATATGACACTCTTTGCACACTACCTTTCTGAGTGTGACAAACAGTGACGCTGATACCTGCAAACTGAAGAGCTTCGATTAAGACCCGAAGGTCTCCGTCTCCCGAGAAGAGAATAGCATGTTGGTAATGGCCGGTTAGTCTCAGGGCATCAACAGCAATATCGACATCCATGTCACCCTTGAAACCAATGTCTCTAGATTTCGCAGGTTTCGATCTTACTGTATATCCATTAAACTGCAGCCAATCGACGAGTTTGAACATCCAGTCTTCGCCCTCTGCTAAAGCCGTGAAGTAGAACAAGCGAAGAATGTTGTATTCTTTCTCGAGATAGTCCCTTAGCTTAGCGAAGTCGACGTTAAAGCCAAGGTCTTTTACGGTATTCCAGAGGTTAGCCGCATCGATTAGGACTATTGTTTTATCCAATAAGTCCACCTCCCTTCCTCTTCAGCTTGGCTAACCTTGAGCCCAGATGCCCAAATAGTTGCCAAATGCCAGAGTTCGCCCAACGAGGTGATGTCGAGCCCTGCCGGTGGCATTTAACCGATGCCTCGGTGTCCTTGAGCGATTAATGGATTCATCCACTCAAGATTTAAGAGCCGGCGCCCTCCTCCTGCAAAATTCTTTACGCCCTACGCTTTAGTAAAGAGCTTAGCAGGAAGAGGGTATTTGTGCACCAGACCATTGTTTTTTTACACTGTTTTGTGCTTGGTTTGACGTGCCCCGATTGTTAAAGAACTTAAGTATTATAGCAAAAATAAAGCTAAAAGTCAAGCCCCGCCAGTGAGCTTGCTTTCGTTCGCAGGATGTGATAAAATTTAGAAAATGGTTAGAAGAAAATTCAGAAAATTAAGTAAAAAAGAAGCCAAAGCAAAAATAAAAACTGATGGTTTGGCATTGGAAAATAAAAAGAAATTACCCCAATTTGCCACCTCAACGCAAACCGAGAAACAAATTCTTGAAATTCCCGAAAATATTTTGGTGCGTGATCTGTCGGCAAAAATGAATGTGCCGGTAACCATTTTAATTAAATCCTTAATGAAAAATGGCGTGCTAAAAAATATTAATGAAACGATTGATTGGGAAACCGCCGCCATTGCCGGCGATGAGCTGGGATACGAAGTAAAATTAAAAATTAAAAATGAAAAAGTAAAAACTGAAATTAAGGAAGAAAAAGCTGATGCAAAAGATTTAATCGAGCGGCCGCCGATTGTGACGGTGATGGGTCATGTTGATCATGGGAAAACCAAACTACTTGATGCCATCAGAAAGACCGATGTTATTGCTACCGAGTCCGGCGGCATTACGCAACATATTGGGGCCTATCAAATTACCTTTAAGAAAAAGAAAATTACCTTTATTGATACGCCCGGTCATGAGGCCTTTGAAGCCATGCGGGCGCACGGTGCCAATATTACTGACATTGTGGTTCTGGTGGTAGCCGCCGATGATGGTATTAAGCCCCAGACAGAAGAAGCGTATGAGCACGCCAAGAGAGCCGGCGTGCCGGTTATCGTGGCCATCAATAAAATTGATTTGCCCGGCGCCAATATAATAAGGACAAAACAACAGCTAACTGAAATTGGTTTAATCCCCGAGGATATGGGCGGAAAAACGATTACCGTACCACTTTCAGCCAAAGAAAATCAGCACATCAATGATTTGCTAAATATGATTTTGCTGCTTTCGGAAATGAAACAGTTTCGGGCAAATCCTAAAAAAACCGCCAGTGCCATCGTGGTTGAATCACATCTTGATTCTAGCTTAGGACCAGTGGCTCATATTTTAGTTCAAAGCGGAACCCTAAAGAAAGGCGATTTTGTGGTTGTCGGTCAAACCTGGGGCAAAATCCGGTTAATGGAAGATGAATATAAAAATGCCCTACAAAGTGCCGAGCCGTCAAAGCCCGTAAAAATTGCTGGGCTAAAGGAGCTGCCGTTTTTTGGCGACGCTTTGCAAGTGGTGCCTGATGAAAAAACCGCCAAAATCGTTTTATCTGATTTTAAAAAAGCAATTAAAATTACTGATAAAGATTTAAGTAAGGGCAAAAAAGTCATCCCGATTGTTTTAAAAGCCGATGCGCTCGGGTCATTAAAAGCCATTAAAGACAGCTTAAAAAAATTAGAAACAGATGAGGTAGCAATCAGTATTGCTAAAGAAGGGGCAGGCAATCTATCAGATGATGATGTAATGATGGCCGCAACCGTTAAAGCACGGGTGATTTGCTTTAAATCAAATGTTCCGTCTGGCATTCAAAAATTAATTGAAAGTGAAAATGTCACGGTTACGCAGTACAATGTTATTTACGATTTAATTGACGATCTTAAAGAAACCGTGGCGTTTTTAATGAGAAAAGAAATTGAAGTTAAAACTGCGCGCGCTCATGTCCTTAAAATTTTTCATACGGCAAAATCAGAAAAAATTGTTGGGATAAAAGTGTTATCCGGCAAAATTCAAAAAAATGAAAAAGCGATAATATTGCACGATGATAAAAAAATTGGCGAAGGAAAAGTGCTCTCTTTGCAGATAGAGAAAGATAAAGTGGCAAAATTAGAAACTGGTAAAGTTGGCGGCATTAGAATGTCTTACGAGGGTGATATCGCCGAAGGGGACGAGTTGGAATTTTACAAAACAGAATTAAAATAATATAATGAAGTAAATGAACGATTTGTTTCAAAGAGTGGCAATAAACTTTTTTGAAAAGATCGGCACTTTTTGGAGTTCGGTATCGTCTTCTTCCAGGTTGCCGTTTGTAATTTTGGATGTTTTTGTTGTCACCTTACTTTTTTATTGGCTTTATATTTTAATTCGCGAGACCCGCGCCTGGCGAATTTTTTTGGGCTTGATGGTTATTTTACTGGTGATGCTGATGTCAAAAATTTTAGGGCTAACGACGCTAAATTGGATATTTAAAAATTTTATCACTGCCTTGGTGGTAGCAATTCCAGTGGTTTTTCAGCCCGAACTGCGCGCAGCCCTGGAGAAAATTGGTCGTATCCGCCTTTCGGAATTTCCGCAAAAAAAGAAAGATATTGATAAGGTGGTAGATGAAATTATTTCTGCTTGAGATATTTTGGCCAAATCAGAAACTGGCGCCCTGATCGTTTTACAAAGAAGAACTGGACTTAAAGATTATGCGGAGAGCGGCACCATCCTTGATGCTGATGTCTCGGCTAATCTGCTTATCAATATTTTCCAGAAAAAAGCGCCTTTACATGATGGAGCAGTAATTATTGCCCAAAATAAAATTAAAGCCGCCGGATGTTTACTTCCACTTGATAATTTACGAACCAACGAACATTACGGCACGCGCCATCAATCAGCGCTTTCACTTTCTAAAGAAACCGACGCTCTTGTCATTGTTGTTTCCGAAGAAACTGGCACGATTTCATTGGCTTTCTCTGGTCAGATGAATAGCGGCATTTCCTCGTTTGATTTAAAACAGGCCTTGCTTTCTGGGCTTTCCGGGAGGCGGAGATGAAGATTTTTACCCAAAATATCGGCGCGAAAATTTTTGCTCTGCTTTGTGCGGTTTTTCTTTGGGCTTATGTTTCTGCCGGCGAGAGCCGCGTCGGTTATTTCCCCGGTAATTTACCGCTTGAAGCCAAAAATACCCCCGAGGGCTTAGCGGCAATTTATGATATCCAAAAGATAAAAGTTAAAATCCAAGCACCTTATGAGACCTGGAATAAATTAAGCGCGGAAAATTTTTCGGCTTACATAGATTTATCTGGACTTTCTGAAGGAACATATGATACCGAAGTAAAAGTTTCAGTTAATATGTCAAACGTTAGTATTGTTGAAAAAGAACCCAGCCGTGTGATTGTGCGAATTGAGCCAGTGACAAAAAAAGTAGTTCCGGTCAGGGTGAGATTTGATCGGGACGCCAAAACCGGCTTTGTACCCGGAGAAACCATCGTAAAGCCAGATACTGCCCAAGCAATCGGAGCAAAATCTTTGGTAGAAAGTTTAGGGGAAGCAACGGCCCTAATTAAACTTTCTGGCGAAGGAGAAGATTTTAAAAAAACGGTCGTCCTCGCTGCCTATAATGAAGAGGGAGATAAAATTGAAGGGCTTTTATTTGATCCAAAAACTGTGGATGTTTTAGTCAAGATTGTGCCGGCATCAGAAGGAAAAACAGTTGGCATTAAAGCCAAAACCCGAGGAAAGCCAAAATCTGATTATTTTGTTTCCAAAATTGAAACCTCGCCAGCCACGATTGAAATTTTCGGTTCTGCCTCAGGCATAAAATCTATATTATATTTAGAAACCAAAGAGATAAATATTGAGGGCTTAGATAAAGATATTGAAAAAGAAGCCGAACTCTCGGTGCCATCTGGCATTACTATTTCGGACATCAAGGTTAAAGTAAAAATATATTTAAGTCAGAATTTAAGTTCCAAAGAGATTACCGCATCGCTAAATTATCTTAATTTGGGAGCGGGTCTTTCTGTAACCTCACTTTCTCCAAGTTCCGTTCGGGCGGTGGTTTCTTGTCCGAGTGCAATTTTAAATTCCTTAAATTCAAATCAGGTAGTAATTAATATGAATTTGCAGGGCAAGGGCGGAGGCAGTTACTTCATGGTAATTACGAAAGATATGTTTTCTGTTCCTGATAATTGCGCGGTCAGCTCCTGGCTGCCGTCAGCCGTAACGGTGGGGGTACAATAATGATCAATAAATTAAAATAAGAACCTGATTTAGTCAGAACCTTTTTACTTCGTAATTGACAATTGGTAATTGAAAATTGCAAGCTCTTATTGTAAAGAAAAACATTATTACATTAGCAATAATGTGATAATGATACTATATTCACTTTATTCAAATTACATTCTATTTTAATTAGAGTAAATTTTCAAAAAGCCGAATTTCGTATTCAAAAATGTAACGTCCACTACGTCTAAAGTACGTCCTAAAGTACGTCCCTTTGCTTTGATTAAAATTGTTTCCGAGATGTTTCACCAATTAAGATTAGAGAACGAGAAACCGACAGCCATTTCATCATGTAAAAAAGGTTATTCTGACTTATCTAACGAAGAAATATTTAATAGAGCTCAAAATTTATACAAAGAACTTGCGAAGATAAAAAGGATTAAATCTTAAAATTCTTGAACCTGATAAATAATTATCTCCTAAAATCATATAAATCATCCACTGATTGACTTTTATTTGATGGCAATTTTCTTAATTCATTCGATAAATTTTGTAATTGTTGAGTTAAAGGTGGGGTAGTATTTTCTGATATATTTAATGAAATTCCTGCAAACGGGCTACATTCATATTGGTCATCACATTTAATCCAATTTAAAAGACCATAAGTAATAACAAGAAATATAGGAATTATTATAAGTAGCACAAGTATTATTGCTGACAATTTATCTGTTTTGGGGCTCCTTCTTAAAAAATGATAAAACCAAATTCCAAATAAAACGGTTGTGGTAATCCAAATTAATAATGAGAACCTGTCAATAGCTGAGTAATAATCATTTGACATAATACTCAAGATAACCATCAAACCCAAACCAAATAGCCAATAAAGTTTTTGATACCACTTTCTTTCAATTTTCATTTTGATAAACTCCGTAATTCAATATTAAGTTGTACTAACTCGCTGACATATTCTTGTTCTTTATCTTGGAAACCCTGCGATAATCCAGTTAATCTATTGAATTCGGTTTGGTAAGAAGAGTAGCAGGAATAATAAAGAGATACAGGAAGTTTCTGACATTCTGCTGGTCTTTTATTAACTTCATTAATTTGTACAGATATAGAATCAACGGATTTTTTGTAATTATCTGCATTAGCTTTTGCGACTGCTATTTTGTTTTTGATTGTTTCAATTTTTTGGGCTTTCTCTTCTGCATCTTTTGATTCATTACTATTACTAACTATCGGGGTATTGTTTACGTTCGTATTATTTAATTCTGGTTTGTTTTTGTTTGTATAAATAATTGCTCCAGAAACAAAACCTGCTGAAATTAAAATGATTATTGATAAAACTATGGTTTTCATATTATTGTTTTTTTGGCTTAACTTTCTCTTTCAAAAAATAAAATAGTGCAATTAAAACTCCATTTAACCCTATTAAACTAATAAAACTACCCCACATTGCTGATGCTTCAGCCGTGCTAGTACCGCGAATAGGAGTGAAATCTCCCCAAGTACCCACCCAGTATATTAGATTAATAATTAAACCTACCACAACAAGCCAAAACAAAATATTTAAGAATTTTTTAAGACCTTTAATACATAAATATACCGTTGAAAAAGTTATAATAGCCATAAATAGCCAAAAAGCTATCAAGAACAAGAAAGCATTATCATTGGTTGAGCCGGTTGCTTTAGTAGAAGAAGACCCAAGCTGTATGGAGCTTGGTTGCGACGACTCAAGATTAAGAACTCTACCCATTTTTACTCCTTTCTTTTTACACCAAAATTGTCTCTCTGGTAATTGCAGAAGTCAATGACGCAGCCGCCGCAATACGAAAATCGATCCTTGTTCGGCTTTTGTTCAGTTATCCACAGTATACGACTTTAAATAAATTTAAGGTCGTTATATAATGATACTAATTGATACTTACAATTTCTTATGAAAATAGAAAAAGATCAGCTTTATACAACCGAGGAAGTGGCCAATATCCTAAAAGTTTCTCTTATTACGATGAAGAGGTATATTTCCAGCGGTAAAATACCCTCGATTAAATTTAATGGCATTAGAAGAATTAAAGGTGATGGCATTGTGGCCATTTTAAATGACAAAAATTTGATATTGAAAACGTGGCTCAATACGATTCAATGTGTGGACTGCGTAGAGGGGATGCAAAAATTACCGGATGAGTCAATTGATTTAGTGGTGACATCTCCGCCATACGATGAGGTCAGAAAGTACAATGGTTTCTCGTTTGATTTACGCAAAACCGGCGAACAAATATTGAGAATTTTAAAAGACGGCGGCATCGCCGTTATGGTTATTCAGGATCAGACAAAAGATTTTGCCAAAACACTAACATCGTTTAGGACTATTATTGATTGGTGTGATAATATTGGCTTTCGTCTTTTTGAAACCGTTATTTATCGTAAATATGGCGCTGAAGGCGCTTGGTGGAATAAAAGATTTCGGGTTGATCATGAATATATGCCCATTTTTCTTAAAGGCAAAAGACCACAATATTTTGACAAAGAGCCATTGAAAATTCCTTCAAAATGGGGAGGGCAGACATTAACCGGTGGAGCTACTCGTCTAACGAACGGGAAAACTTTACGAGCGCGGCCTATTAAAATAAATGATAAAAAATGTAGAGGAACAATTTGGGAATACTTAACGGCTGGAGACGGTAGCAGGTTAAAACACCTACATCCGGCAACTTTTCCTGACAAATTGCCTTAC
>Ga0066650_10000842_pt1 | contig 10909 bp, 7 predicted proteins | sample CryGey092014_all_FD_59539 | JGI IMG/M metagenome (GOLD analysis project Ga0066650, IMG submission 59539) | Groundwater microbial communities from aquifer - Crystal Geyser CG23_combo_of_CG06-09_8/20/14_all | ecosystem: Environmental > Aquatic > Deep subsurface > Groundwater | place: USA: Utah...
CAAAATGAAAAAAATTGCGATATCGATAATCACTATATTCATCCTATCAGGATGCAAATCCGCAGGTTTCATCAAGTCCACAAACGTTCCGCCTGATTGGGTGACCGGAGAACCAAAAGTAGAAGGAATGATCTGCGCTGTGGGAATGAGCGAGCCGACATTTTACGAAGAAGATGGAAAACGTTACGCCGCGGAAAATGCACGCAAAGAGCTCGCCAGGACTTTGAGTGTTGAGATCAATACCATTATGGTGGATATGAGATCAGAAAAGGCGAGTTCCCTAAATGAGGGAACGGTCATACAGGTCTCTTCCTGGGCGACATCTGCTGTAGTAGAGAATTCAAAGATTATGGACTATTGGTTTGATGCCGAAGGCAGGGTTTCTCAGAAGAAGAATATCACCTATGCCCTGTGTTGCATGCCAAGAAAGCTAGACCAGACGGGACTGGAAGAAGACTTGAAAAGATATCAGCCACCGGGCGGCCTCAGCCATGAAGAAATAGGCCGCACGGCTGCTGAGATTATCAACGGCCTTCAGGAAACGAAGTGAGGTAGAAATTGAAAAGAGTCTTGTTGATTCCAATTCTGCTTGCAGCGCTTTCGGTTTCATCATTTGCCGAATTTCCGGCGTCTGATGTGTACGAAAAAACGTCCAAGGTTGTGGTCCTGATTGTGGGTTTTGGTGAGGGGAGCAACAGCATGATCGGGTCAGGGGCAATTGTCGGTCATCACGGGACAATCGTTACCAATGCCCATGTGGTTATGAACAAGGCCGCATCAAGTCCCTATTCGAAGATAAAAGTATATACCAAACCGGACAAAGTGACCGGAAGTCTACAAGAGGACTTAAAACAGGCCTTTATTGCCAAAGTAGTGGCATATGACGTAGACCTTGACCTTGCAGTGCTTAAGGCGGAGGGGATGCCTGAAGATATGGGTAGCATCACATTTGCAAATTCAGATGAAATCAAAATAGGCGAAGAGGTTGTGGCAATCGGTCACCCTGAACAGGGGGGTCTTTGGACATTGAGCTACGGGAGGATCAGTGGAGAGATACTAAATCAGAACAATGTTCAGGGAAAGGATGTCTTCCAGACGGATACAAGTATGAACCGGGGCAACTCCGGAGGTCCGCTCCTTGACAGCAGGGGCTATCTGGTGGGCATCAATACGAGTATAGCGAGGATTGGCGAAGGTAACGTTCCTATTGTTGGGGTCAATTTTGCAATCAAGTCATCCGTGGTGAAGAAGTGGTTTGATAAACAGGGAATATTTATTGCTTACGGTAAGGACTCTCTGCACGATCAAACTCAGCAAGTAGCTGGGAAAAATGAGAAGATAAAAGCCCAACCCGACATGGCTAAGGAAATAAAGTCAAATCATGTGACGGAAGAACCGAAGATCCTGACCCCCAAAAAGCCCTACAAGCAGGATGACCTCCTCAAAGAGGTTGAAAAAGAATTGGAAGATATGATGGAAGAGATGAGGGGAAAGATCAGAAAATGAAAATAGTCTTTGTATTCAATATTCTGCTGTTAATGATACTTATTCCTTCAACCGTCCATGCGGAAAAGGTGAAGCTCTATCTTGATGATACAAGAACGGATTATGTTATGGCAAATAAGATGGACTGTAGAGTTCACAAGACTAAGAAAGGGATGGCCATCGGGTTCAAGGCAGGGAGCCTCCTGTTCGGAGTTGGGCCGGAAGTGACCTTGGGTGGTGAGGCCAAGGTTGCATGGGACAAAGCTGTCCAGGGAATCATCGCCCGATACGAAGAGCTTTGTGCAAGATTCAATACAGGAATGATCACGAAGAAAGAATATGATGAACGTTTAAACGAGATCGATGCTATTGCTGAAGAAGCCATGGACTTTCAAGTGAGTAGAATTGATAAAGTAAGACAAAGGTCTGAAGATGTATTCAAAGAGTTAGATAGTGAGACAGTGAAAACAATCGCGGATCATGATGTAACAACAAAAATAGAAACAATCGGTAAAAAAGTGGAGGGTTTGGCTCCATTGGAAAAGAGATAGTTTTTCCCGTTCCGGTGGAAGTGAGGCTGTAGTGAACTATGTGGAGGGGAAGAATGAATGGAATATAATATAAAGAGGAAAAGAAGAGTGATGCTTAGGACTCTCTTATCTTGTGTAACAATCATAATAATTTTCTCTAATTTGGGATGCGCAACTTTATTTGAAAAGACAGTTTCAACAGGTTTACAGGTGGCCACCCTCGGAGTTTTCAGCCTAAATGAAGATCCCGTTCCTAAACTCGTGACGCTACGGACCAAGCAAAAATACCCGTTAAATGTTGCTCTCTTTTTTTATGATAGTCCCCACAATAAATACAAAGCTAAGGTTAAGAGTAAATGCCTGAAGAGGGGCGGGGAATGGGTCGAGTATGATGTTAATGTTGATCTTACAGATGTTTCACGAGAAATATTCATGAAGGGACTTGAGAAGGTTTTTGAAAACGTATCTTTTGTAGCTGAAAAAGGGATCCATTGGCCGGGTTCTGCCAATGGTCCACAACTTCCACTCCGGACAGTGTCACAGAATACGTACGACCTAACTATTGGAATAAGAATTATAATGCTTGACCCTTGGAACTTTGAATGTCTCGGTGCAAAATTCGAGACGGGGTTTGGCTACCGCGTAGATATTTTGGACAAAGCCGGCAACTACCTGGAACAGTATACTTCGTATGGAAGATACAATGGAACGGGGACAATGAAGCAAAAAGTCGAAGGGTTGTTAGCTATAGATATTGAGTCTTATGAATATTACACTAACTTCGGTCATTCAGGAACAAAGGCGTTCAACGAGATTATTGAAAATATTGTATCGTCCCAAAACATTTTAAAAGTTGCACAGCCCGAAATACAAAAAAGAACTCTACCAGCGGGATTGATAGCACAAGTTCAATTCTCCGATAATGCGTCCATCATTCCTAACGAAGTGATCGACGCTGGCGAGGAGGCAATCTTAAGTGTCTCAATAACCAACAATGGGCATGGCACGGCCTTTGACGTGAAGTTAAATGCTTCTGTGGATTACAAGGAGGTGGAAATTCCTGCACAGCAATCCGTGGGGGACCTTCAACCAGGAGAGACCCGTGAGATCAAACTCCTCGTAAAAGCCGGACTGGACCTTGCAGACGGCAAGGCCCCGGTCACGATCTACTGTTCGGAGAAGCGCGGTTACGATTCCCAGAAAGTCAAACTGCTGGTTCCCACGGCCCGTCTGGAGCGGCCGGACATCGTGATTACGGAATACCGCGTTGAGGATGGTAACACAGGCTTGGCCAAAGGCAATGGCAATGGGATCCCTGAAAGCGGAGAGACTGTTGAGCTTACGGCATTCATCCAGAACCGGGGTCCCGGCAAAGCCTTTGGAGTGACGCTGAGGGCCGCTGAAATGAACCCGGGCATCAAGTGGGAAAGTGACAACATCTCGATTGGAGCCATCCCGCCGGGCGAGATCGTGAAAGGAAAGCTGGCCTTCAGCATTCCCATGACCTTTGATGCAAATGAAATCCTCGCGTCTCTCATAGCGAGCGATGGGCGAGGAGTGAGCAAGGCCGAGAAAAAGGTTGCGCTCGCTTTTTCCAAACAGTCTCCGAGGCTCGAGTACGCCTACCGGCTTCTTTCAAGGGGTAAAGAGGTGGACTCCATTACCAACGGCGAAGACTATGAAATCGAGCTTACAGTAAGAAATGGTGGAAAACTTGCGGCACAGGACGTTGTTCTGAATGCCAACTCTTCCGGGCCGGTAACATTGGACCGTGAGCAAATTTCCCTGGGAGTGCTTACAGCCGGTTCTTCCTGTCCCCCACAGTTGCTGCGGTTTTCAGTTCCCAGAACTTTCACCGAGTCCAAACTTCCCCTCACTATCCAACTCTCCCAATCCGGCTTCTCACCCAGCGGAGGTGCGGTCAATGTTCCGGTGAATGTCAAGAGCCCTCGCCTGTCCTATGAGGCGCGGTTGATGAGTAAGAGCAGAGGAAATCTCATCGAGAAGGGAGAGAGTGCGATTCTTGAGCTTCAGGTCCGAAATGAGGGCGCCCTGCCTGCGGAGTCGGTGCGGGTCTCTGTTGAGAGCCGGGACGAGGACCTGAGTGTTGTCGGAGCCCGGGAGCTCGTGCTAGGCCGGGTGCCTGTTAACTCCATGAGTGAGACCGTTAAGTTTGAGCTTGCCACAAAACGGCGCATAAGTGTTGGAGACAAATATCTGGATGTAAAGATCGACCAGGCGGAATTTTCCCCGGTGAGTGAGCCCTATGCCATACATATCACCGAAGAAAGTGTGGCCGTTGTGGATCTGACAGTAGAGGAGCGCGGCCGGCCTCCAAAAGATCTCAATCAGGCCTCCAAGCAACCTCCGTCCATTACGATCCTGTCCCATCAGGGGGGAGAGACTGTTGAAGGAGAAAGCCTTTATCTGGCGGCAGACGTGAGTGATGCCCGGAAGGTGGAGAGTGTACGTGTTATAGTGAACGGTGTTGTGGTATCCCTTCCTGACTCAGGGTCGGCTCTCGAAGTCTCCCGGGAACGAAAAATAAGGGCCAATATTCCGTTGCGGGAGGGGGAAAACAAGATTGCCATTTATGCCTACAATTCGGATAACCTCTCAGCACATAAGGAACTAATAATCACTCGAAAACCTGAGGTGGACGTGGACACACCGCTGATTACCCGGAACAAGAACCCGGATGCGGTGGGGGTGGTGATCGGGATTTCACGATTCAAGAACCCTGACATCCCAACCGTGGACTATGCGAGGCGGGATGCGGAGACGATGAAGCAATACCTGGTTCATACCTTGGGCCTCAAGGAGAGCAATATCATCGAGCTCTACGATGAGAATGCGCTGCTTTCGGAGCTGAAAGCCACGATTAGGCGCAGGCTCGCGAATCGGGTTTCGCCTGGTAAATCGGATGTTTTCATTTATTACAGCGGGCATGGGGTGCCTGGGGCAGATAAGGCACCCTATCTGGTGCCTTACGACTTTGACTCATATGCAATCGAAGACACCGGATACAATCTGAATGACTTTTACACGCATCTGAGTGAATTGAAGGCAAAGACCGTGACAGTTGTACTGGATGCCTGTTTCAGTGGCTCTTCCGAGAAGGGGATGGTGATCAAAGAGATCAGCCCAGTTTTTCTTGAAGTGAATAATCCCGTCATTAAGATCAATAACGGTGTGGTGATCACTTCCTCTACCGGGAAGCAGATGTCCAGTTGGTATCACAACAAGCGGCACGGCCTTTTCACCTATTATTTTCTGATGGGATTAAGAGGTGCAGCCGACGCGAACCAGGATGAAACGGTGACTGTAGCGGAGATGCAAGCCTTTCTGGACTCCAACGTACCGAAGAAGGCCAGCTTTCTATATAACCGGGAACAAACGCCCCAGATAGTGGGCAACCTCGAGAGAGTGCTGTTGAAATATTAGGGTGCGGGATGAAGATAAAGGACATCGCTCTATTTATAGTGCTTGTTCTCTTGGCGTTTCAAGCAACGGCGTCTGAGGTCAAGGTTGTAGTAGCCGATGGCGAAGCACTTTTGGGTGAGGATACGACGCCGGCTCAGGCCAGGGCAATGGCCCGAAACAATGCGAGAAGGAATGCCTTGGAACAAGCGGTAGGGGTTCAAGTCCGAGGCTCTACGGTTCTCTATAATAGCGATCTGGTGAGTGACCTCGTGGTCACGGCAACCAAAGGATTGATTGTCCGTGAAGAGGTGCTGGAAGATCAATCGAGATTGAACGGGAATCAGGTCTATTACCACTACAGACTACAGGCCCATGTGAAGCCCATCAATACTGAAAAGAGAGGGAATTTCAGGATCCTTGACGGAGATGTGTTCAGAGTAGACAGAAAGGGTGGGGCTAAATCGCCTGTCTTTCAGGATGGGGACGAAATTCAAGTGAGTGCCAAGGTCAACGAGGACTGTTTCATCCATATCTTCAGCGTGGGGCAGGACGGTAGAATAATCAGGCTTTTCCCACACGAGTACTTTAAGGGTGAGCTCGTGAAGGAAGGGCAGATTTTTATTTTCCCCGAGGAAAAACAAAGGATGCTTGGGGTGGCCTTTCGAGTGAGGGCGCCAAAAAATCTCAATAAAGCAGTGGAGTCTGTGTTGATTATTGCAACCAAGATAAAGGAGGATTTTCTTTCAGGGGAAAAAATTGAAAATCCGACCATTACAGACCTGATGGCGGAACTTGCTGAAATCGATCCGTCGTTATGGACAGAGAAAACAATTGGATATGAGGTGAGAAAGTAGGATGATCTTCGGCATGATTCATTTATTTCGGAGGATAGAGAAGTGAAAAAAATAGGATGCAAGAATCCTTTGATTTTGTCGGTCCTGCTGATTGCGGCGACGACTTTGCCCCTTCCGGCACAGGACGGTCCTGAATCGATGTTCCAGGAACTGGATAAAGAGGTTGAAGGTCCAGCAACGAATCAGAATCAAATGGATACGGGTAATGCTTATAAAACACAGGATGGTAAGAAAAAAACTTTTCAGAAAAATATGGAAGAACAGCTTGAGCGATGGAACAAACTTTCAGCCGAGATGGAGGCCCAGTGGGCCGAGATGGTGCAGCGGGTGAACAGGCAGCGTGAGGAACTGAAAGCAAGGGTGGAGCAGCAGTGGAAAGAGTTCTACTATTCAACGAACAAGGAATGGGTCGATTACAGCGATGATATGGGGACCAGGAGCCGGGTAGACTTTGAAAATGGAGTGGTCGAGGTAGAAACGCTTGTGCCGGTTGATGAGGCTACCGAGGGCACGAAGGAAAAAGCCAATTTCAGTGAGCTTAATAAAGATCAGAAGAAGAAGGTCAAGCAATTGGCTGAACAAAAAATTGAGAAGAAAGTGAAGAAGATACTTTCGAAAGAAAATGACGTTCAGAGTGAGGTGCTCAAAGATCAGATAAAAGATTCTGAAGGGAATACAGTCACTGAGAAAAACTCGGACCAGTATGTCAAGAAGCATGTTGTCCCTGAGATGCAAGTGGAAGAGGAGCCTGTTGTTGCCAAGGATGGCAAACCCCGTCTGAAGGTGAAAGTGAAGATAAAAATGGTCCCGGAGCACCTCAGGATCAGGGCTGAAAAATACAAGGATCAAGTCAATCAGTATTCCGAAAAATACAAGCTTGAACCGGCCCTGATTTACGCTGTGATCCATACGGAGTCTTTCTTCAATCCCCTGGCCAAGTCCTGGGTCCCGGCTTACGGTCTCATGCAACTGGTGCCAAGATATGGGGCTTTAGAGGCTTATGAATATCTATACCATGAGGAAAAACTCCTCCCCTATGAGTATCTATATAATCCGGACAATAACATCATGCTTGGGGCAACCTATTTATACATATTGCAGAGTAACTATCTGGGCGGTATCAAGAACGGATCCAATAGGCAGATCCTGAGTGTCGCGTCCTATAACTGGGGACCTACAAGGGTCATTAAGAAAATTGTTAAGAAACATAATGTGGATCAGCTAAGCGAAGAGGAGACGGTCCGACTAATCAACCAGGTTGCACCGAAAGAAACCCAGGATTATGTTGAGCGAATTCAAAAGAGAATGTTGATATACAGGAATATGTAATAGATAGTGAATTACGCTCATCAGATGAAAGGAGGTGGTATAGGTAGGCACAATTGGTCTGTCTGTCAGATTATTTTTTACACCCACTTACTTAAAGGAGGTTATTATGAAGAAGAGAGAGTCACAAGCAAGTACTGTCTTTCTTTTGATAATATTATTGATGATTATTAGTGGTTGTGCAACAGTGAAGGTTCCTATTCCGGTGACACATCCGGCTGAAATCAATATGTCTCAATATAAACAGATTGCAATTTCTGAGATTAGAGGGAATATGGGGCAGCCGTTTGCAGATGGCATAAGAAACCGATTAGTTGAAAGCGAACGTTTAAAAGTTGTGGACCGAGAAAGATCGAACCAGATAATGAAAGAACTCAATCTATCACAGTCTGACCTCGCAGATTCAAAAAAAGCCCTCAAATTGGGGAAATTGCTGAGTGCATCCGCATTGATAGCGGGACATACAGAAGGCACATACGATGAGAAAAGTTCAAGTAGTAGTGGAAAATGTTACAAAGATAAAAAAGAATACTCCTGTACACAATATTATCGAAAAGGCATATTTTCTTCAAGTGGCAGTATTGATGTTATTGATGTACAGACTGGAGAGATTATCAGAAGCAAGTTATTAAACGCCTCCTACGAAAAAACAGAAAGTGCCACTGATGCAACTCCACCCTCTATTGATCGGGATTCATTGGCAAGTAAGTGCCTTTCTGAAAATTTAAACACTTTCATGAAAGCAATTATACCTTGGGATGAGATAGTTCAGGTGCCGTTCGTGAAAGATGGGGCAATACCTGAACTCGAAAGAGGAATTAATCAAGCTAAGATCGGCGATCTGGAAGAAGCGATTCGTATTTTTTCAGATGCTGCTAAAACGGCAGAATCCAATAGTACGGTGAAGGCAAGTAGTATTGCCAAAGCTTATTGGGACCTGGGTCTGTCTTATGAATATTCATTTGAGTGCGATAAGGCTATTGATGCATTAAAGAAAGCTTTTGCTTTAGACCCAAAAGATGAATATAGTAAAGAAATTAACAATGCCAAAAATATGAAGGCCGAAAGGGAAAAACTTGCCGAGCAGAACAAGTAAAAAAATTAATCGACATGATTGCTTGAATAATCGAAGGGGAAGAAGAAACATTCTTCTTCCCCTTTACTCAAGAAGAGTTTTTATTCTTCTTATCGCCATAATAATACAAATGTCGTGTGCTTCACCCACACAAATAATACGAGAAACTTCTTCCTCCGGAAAGCCTAAATGGATTGAAACGCCACCGAGAGAGAATGAGACGCTTTATTTTGTTGGCATCAAGACATCTGCGGAAACACTAGAGGAAGGCAGAAATGCTGCCCTCAAGGATGCAATGTCAAAGATTAGTGATTTCATGGGCTGTAAGATTGAATCTCTATTTAAAGATTATATTTCTGAGATTGAGCAGAAGCAAATGCAGCAAATCAAAAGCACAAGCTCTTCCACTGTAAAGTTTGCCCAGGTCGTAGATTCATATTATGAGAAAATGGCAAGAATTGAAAAGAATTTCAAAATCGAAAAATATGATGTTTATGTTCTAGTTAAATTTTCTAAAGCCGAAGTTCAAGCAGAGATAAATCGTCAGCAGAGAGTGAAAGATGAAAGGATAAGAAACGCGTTTGAATATTATTTAAACGGTTTGGAAAAAGAACAACAACACAAATATTATGATGCGCGTATGTACTTTCAACAAGCGCTTACTTTAGTTGAAGGTGTTGAAGATATATTAATTATAGATAAAAATGGCATCAAAAATAGCGAAGAACTTCACATGAGATTACAAGATCATTTAAAAGAAATAAACTTGTATCTATCACGAGTTAAACTCTCTATACATATTGTCGGATCAGACCAGGCAAATCAAGCTTTCAATTCCAGCTTTGTTTCCGAGCTCAATAAGCATGGGCTTACAGTTACGGATAAGTTGTCGGCTATGAATATTACTGGAAATGTGAACGCAACAGAAAGCAGTTACCTGATGGGTAATTATTGTTTCTATGCTGAGGGGAGTGTCTCCGCTCAAAAAACATCTAACAACCAGATAGTAGCCACATATGCGTTTAAAGTCAAAGGTTTTCACCGTTTGAAGGAGCAAGCTACCCTAAATGCTTTTGCGGAAGCCGGCATTGAAGCTGGAAACGCTTTATCTGAAATGATTCTGAAGAAGGAAACAACGAGTGAATCCACTAAATAAGCTTCTGAAAGATGTATTTCAGGAGTACGTTATTTACACATTTTGAGAAGAAAGTATCTCAGATAAAGAAAATATAGGGAATTTCATAATATGCATTGTTCGAGTTAGTCTATAGAAACTACTTGTGATCAATTATGAAGAATATTCTCAAACATCCGGTTGTTAAACACCGTTATTTCAGGAAGTTCGTTGGCATAGTCATTTTGCTGCTTATCTTTCTGGTGTTCGGTTACCGGCAGTTCAGGCAGGTCATCTATATCCCCGAGGACGGGAGCGCATTCAGGATCGATAACTATTCCTTAGGAAAAGCGGGCGATAAGCCTTTCTATCAGACCGATGATGATTTGAGGTTATTGAGAGAGCTTAGTCTGAGTGATTCAAAGATACTCTATTATTTTTCAAAGCAGTATTACAAATACTATAAGAAACACTATGCAAAAGGCAAGGTTATGACCCAGATGGTGGAGGTGGGCAAGAATCAGCTCCCTGAAATCTATGACATGGTGAAGGATGCGTGCAAGATCTTAGGGGTTGAAAAGATACCTGATATCTATATCACAAATAGTCGAGGGACTCGGCTCAGTGTTACCAACCGCCTGAATCCGATAATTGTGATAAGTTCGGATTTGTTATGGGCATTCAGACCAGAAGAACTTCGCTTCCTTCTGGCCAGGCAAGTGGCGCATATCAGACTGGAACATCTTTTCTATCTTGATATGCTTGCCGGAATGCGGTCCTTTACGGAGATTTCGCTGCCGAAATTCGTCTCAAGGGTAATTGTCGGATCAGTAGGCGTTGAAATGATGCAATGGTATAAGGAGGCCGAAGTAAGTGCGGACAGGGGGGCACTGGTTGTCACTGGAGATATAAAGGTTGCCTTGCAGGCTTTGGTAAAGTTGAACATAGGGGCCAATTATGAAAACTACTACTCCACTGTAAATATAGACGCCTATTTGGAGCAGTTATCAAAGCTTGAAGAGGACCGTATTGAAACGGCCTCGGCTGTGATTCACGAGCTTGAAAACCCCAATCCGTTTATCACTGTGCGATGCAGACATCT
>Ga0066650_10000847_pt1 | contig 10886 bp, 8 predicted proteins | sample CryGey092014_all_FD_59539 | JGI IMG/M metagenome (GOLD analysis project Ga0066650, IMG submission 59539) | Groundwater microbial communities from aquifer - Crystal Geyser CG23_combo_of_CG06-09_8/20/14_all | ecosystem: Environmental > Aquatic > Deep subsurface > Groundwater | place: USA: Utah...
AAAAAAATAATGAATATGATTATGAAGTTTCTTATTATGTTTGTGATTCATTAGAATATATTAGAAGTTTTCCTACAGGAAATACCTTTTCTTTTGGTTTCCCTTATCATAATGAAACTGCATGTTCAACTATCCAGTATAAGGTAATAAATAATGAAATAATCGGAAATCACATTAATCCATGTTAAAATCCCTCTTTTTTATTGTGAAAATTTACGTTCTTCTTCCTATAATTATTTTAAGAGAAATATACTTAAAACTTCTCACACATTAACCATGCCCAAGATTTCGTCGATTATTTTGTCAGAGGTTATTCCTTCTGCCCTTGCCTTGTAATTCAAGATTATTCTGTGCCTTAAGACAAGATGAGCAACATCCTTAATATCCTGCGGAACAACATAGTTTCTTCCGCTCATCAAAGCCCTTGCTTTGGAAGCAATAAACAATCCAATACTCGCCCTTGGAGAACCCCCCCATTCAATATATTCACCATGACCAAAATCTTTTTTCCTCGTCTTTTCAATAATCTTGACAATATACTCCTTCACCTTCTGATCCATAAAAATATTCTTTGTCAATATCTGCATCTCAATAATCTTCTTGTCTGACAAAATTGGCTGGACATTAAAGCTCTCAAAGCTCTTAAGAGTCATGTTATTCTCCATGATCTTTATTTCTTCATCTTTATTAGGATACCCTATTAAAGCCTTGAACAAAAATCTATCAATCTGAGCCTCAGGAAGATTATAGACTCCGCTTGATTCCAGGGGATTATTGTTTGCCATGACAAAAAACGGCTTTGGAAGAGGATAAGTCTCCTTAGCGATAGTTACCTGTTTCTCCTGCATGGCCTCAATCATAGCAGACTGTGTTTTAGGAGGGCTTCTGTTTATCTCATCAGCAATAATAAAATTAGCAAAAACAGGCCCTTTAATTGTCTCAAACCCCTTTCCAGGAGTATATGTTGTTATACCCAAAATATCGCTTGGTAATAAATCAACTGTGAACTGAATTCTTTTTGAAGAGCACCCAGAAGCTTCTGCCAAAGTCTTTATCAGGAGTGTCTTTGCTATTCCAGGAACACCTTCTAATAAAACATGGCCGTCACAAAGCAGAGCGCATATGAACGCATCAATGACATCTATCTGCCCGACAACAACCTTGCTGACTTCATCTCTTGTCTTTGAGATAAGCTGATAAGCTTCTTTTATTTCTGGAGGAATATTTTCCAAACGCGGTTTCTCTTCTTTATCCGGAAATCTGGACTTATATTTCTTTTTCAGCTCTGCTTTCAGAGATAAAACTGTCTTGATGCCTTCTTCATCATATCCGTTGTTTGCAAGCATACCCTTTACTTCTTCGTTAGAATAGCCTTTCTCAAGAACCTGCAAAAGCCACTTCTCTATCTCCTCTCTTTTTTCGTCTGCCATTTTTCTCTTTTTTATTTATTACTGCTTAAATCTAAGTATTTTTTGTTTTTTATACTTTCCTGTAAAAAAGATCCTCTTCTTCTTTTAAGATTAATTCTCTTATAAGAATAAAAAGCAATCCCAATTAAAAATAATCCTAATGTTGAGATTATTAGATACCTATAAAGCTTATTTTCAATAATCTGCTTGATTTTTGGTTTTCCTGCCTGTGCAATTGCATCTCTGCACGCCTGCAAAGCCTCCCCTGATTTTTCAATAGCCATCTCCTCATTTCCAAGCTTAAAATACTCCTTTGCCTCATTGATAAGCTCTGTTAATTCCAGGCATTCTGGATTTTCAACTATAAACTCCTCGGTAAAGAGAATTTTTTCCATTATGTTTTCCCCTTCCTTAATAGTCAAGAACATTTTCCCCCAGTCAGTATAGCTGGGAGAACTTACCTTTGCCATAACATTTATTTCAAAATTCCCTTCTTCCTGAGTATTGATATCAATAAACATGGTCAGGTTCTGTTTCTCTCCAACCGCAAGGCGGGAGAATTTATCCTGGCTAAAAGAAATATTAATACCCCCTATTAAAGAACCATCTTTAGCAACACTGCCATTCAAGGTGATATCATTAAGCACTACACTGCCATCATTCTCTAAAGTAATAGGAAGCTCTATCCTATCTTTTTTATATGCAGATGTTGGATCAGGCATAATTATTTTCAATGATACAGGAACTTCTGTTGTTCCTCCGCCTCCAGTACTTGTAGAAGAAGATACTATTGTAGGAGCAACAAATTCAACAACAAAAGAATTGCTTGTGGCACTAGAGCTTCCATCACTGCCTGTCAAACTTATCAGTCCTGTAATTGCACTAGTAGCAGAAAAAGTCGCCAGCCATGCAGAAGAAACACTTGAGGTAATTGAAGAGGTATTGCTATTTACTGTAAATGTAACTGTCTGTGCATAATAAGAATCAGAATAGTCAACATCTGAAAAATAAGGCGACAAATCAAGAGTTATTGGAGTTCCGTAAGCTGTTGGCCCCAAGTCAGCAATATGCCCGCTAAAAGTTATCGGAGAATTCGCATTTGTAATATTCAGTTTAAAATTAATTGTAGTATTAATCTCAGAAGCATTAACCAAACTGCTTGAATTAGAATAAACAACTAAAGTTAGATTTTTTAATAAATTATAGGTTTGGTCTGTCATATTTGGAGCAAATGTCCAATTGTAGCTTGTACCATTCCCATAATAATTTGTGCTATTTCTCAAGATAAGAGAACTGTAGCTAAGATTACTTCCATCATAAGAAAGTCCATCAATATAAAAAGCATATGTCAAATTGTCTCCAACAGAATGATTAACTGTAAAATTTAAGGTAGATGTCACATTTTCAGTCAGATTAAACACAGATCCAGATAAAGGATAACTTACATTAGGTGCCCCATAAACAAATAGCCAAAAGCTATCTGAATCTATAAGTCCTGTTGAATCATTCACTGTGATATTCAACCTATAGCTTCCAGATTGTGTAGAATTGAAAGTCAGATTCAAAATCCCCATACTAGTATTAAAGATAGTTTGGTTGGAATTAATAAAATCAGTTCCATTTAAAAAAGAATAAGAAAAAGTAAAATTAGTATTGACTCCAGAAGTGTCATTTCCATCTTCTGTATCAGTCACATTTATATTATAATAAAAAGTTCTGTTCACAGCTGAAGTTTGATTAGAAAGTGTGCTTATCACAGGATCATGGTTTATGGCATATACTGTCAAGTTAAAGGTTATGTAAGATGAAGAATTGCTTAAATCAGTTGCATTGATGGTTATATTATAATCTCCAACATCTGCTTTTCTTGGAGTAAAAATTGCCTCATATTTTGTCCTATTAGGGAGAGAGGTAATAGGCCAGCTATAATCTCTTGTAAAATTGAATAAACTTGTATTTGCCCCTTGAATTGTCACGTTAATAGTCAGAGTTTCATTATAAAAGCTCTTTTGCCCAGAAGGGATTTTAAAATCATTATCATCTACCCAAAGAATAAAGATTGTGTAGTTGTCTTCTGTTGCATTCGCAGAAGATTGGTTATTGATGGTAGAGGGGGTTGCATTAGTTGCCCCTATATTTAAGATGACAGGAGCATCATTGATATTAAAAACAGTAAAATTAAAAGTGGTTGTATTTGTTAGATAACCGTCGCTGATTGTTATATTCACAATGTGCTGGCCGACATCTTCATCAATTGATGTGAAGTTTATTATTCCTAAAGAAGTCAGATTAAAAGAGGAAAAAGATGTGTCATTCACATAAGTAAATGTTAAAGTCCCTCCATCAGGATCAGTTGCGTTTTGGGAAAGATTAAGATAAAGATTACTATCTTCATTTATAAGAAAAGTTTTTGTTAAGGGTTCATTCCAATAAGGATAATTGTTATTTATAATAGATAAATTAAAAGTCCCGTAATCCAAAGTATTTTCAGAATCCCTTACACTTACATTTATAGTATAATTTCCCACATCGCTTGGACTAGCAGTGAATCTTATTTCTGCTGTTGTTCTGTTTGTTCCAGCGACAGGCATCTGCAGGATTGTAATGCTAAAATTTGATAGAGTTAACTCTTGGGCTAAATTCGATTGGTTTAAGATAATTCTAGTAAAATTGATTGTTTCATTAAATCCTCCGTAACTGCTGTTCTTGTCTGGAACTAACAAATCATCATCATAAACAGTAAGATTTATCACTGTTGCTAAATTCATAGAAGTATTGACATTTGCTATAGCAGATAAATCAGGAATATCGTTGGTTGTCCTATTTACACGAACATAAATCTGGGTGGTTGAATTTTCATCATGGGTCAAATCATTAATAGTAAAATTTATTGTCCAGTTTCCAATTTCTGTTTTTTGCGGCGTGATATTTATAGTGATGTTCTTCTCAAAATTTGAGGAAGTTACAGATTCATTTGCCTTAAACCAACTAGTATTTGAAACTTCACTTTGTCCAGCAGCATAATTTCTCAAAATTCCATAGCTGGAAAAATTCAAGTTATCAGCTTCTCCCTTAGTTCTGATAGTAATATTACATGTTCCAGACTGATTTTCTTGAAAAACTTTTTCCTGGCAATCACTAACATTAACTGAAAGTGAAGAGAATATATTAAACGTGACTATTGTGGAATAATAAGTTGTCTTATTCACCTTATATGTTAAATTGTCACAATACGCATGAGGGCAAGGATAATTTGCTCCTGCATCTCTGACAGAGATATTTGCATAATAAATCCCAGTATAATTATTTAAAGGGGTCATGCTCATCAAGGCAGATATGTTATTCGGGTGAGTGAGAGTGAATCCAAGGTCATAAAGAGAGCAATTTTGATTATTGGTATATCCACTCCAAGCTGCGTGAGTGCAGTTAGTGCTGTTGAAAGTTACATTAAATATTAATGGATATTGGTTCTCTTCATCTGTTGCATTTAAATAAGATGACAAGGAGCTTGACGGAGTAAAATTATATGTGGAGTTAATTGAAGTAATGTTCGGAAAATCATTTGTTGCGTTGATGATAAATTCAAAAGTTGTACCAGAAGTGTATGTACTACCCTCAGTTATATTCCTCCAAGAAACTCTTATCGGGATTTCAAAAAAACCAGTTTGATTATCATAAGTAGCATTTATGCTAAGATTTCCCGTTGAAGAATTAATTATGGAAATCCAAGAGGAGATCTCACTTTCAGAAACTTCAACAAAATTCCATTTCAACTTATTGGTTAAATCAGTAAATATTGTAAATGAAATGTCTGCTCCAGTCCCAGTAATATTAGCACTTAGGTTATGATAATAAACCGAGTCTTCAATCGTAGTATAATTTACGTTATCTCCGATAAGGACAATATCATTGCTAGCTGCCAGAACAAATCCCAAAATTCCAATCAAGATCACAATCCCAAAATAAAATAAAAGATTATTTCTCATTTTTTATTTTTTCCTCCACTTTTTTCAAGAAATCATTAACGGCTAAATCAATAAACTGTTTTTTATTAACAAATTTCAACCTATTTTCCTCTTTTAGAATAAAATCTTCTACTTTTTTCAATAAAGAACCATCAATTTTTACAACAGAACCATTCTCCTTATTCTTCCCTCCCATTTAAGTTACTCCTAATTACTAAGAATTACCAAAAGTAACTATTTAAATGTTTGGCTTTTTGCTTCTTTCAATCATTCTCTTGTATCTTAAAACCCTGATAAGCTTAATAATTATTAATGCTATTATAATAATCAATAAAATTAAAAATCCATAAATGACATTAGTTCTCTTCAAAAGAGGGGTTTCTGGGATGCATTTCCATGGACATGGTCCCCCACAATCAATTCCTTGCTCTCCTTGATTCTTTATTTTGTCGGAGCAACTTGGGCAGGAAGGACACGGACCCCCACAATCGACCAAAAGCTCGCAATCTCCCTCATGGCAATTTTTAACTCCATCTTTACAGCTTGGATTTTCAGTATAAAGGCAATCAATAACCTCTTCTGGCTTTCCTGAATTTGAACTGCAATTTTTCAAATCAGAGCATTTCCTTATCTGGAACCCGCATCTATCTTCTGTCAATTGCTTCAAACTGCAATTAGCATCAATTAGCCTATAGCCCAATCCAGACAAGATTCCTTGTTCTAAAGAGCTCTTAGCATTCTGGCAAATATTCCATGCAGTGCACCCCCAAGAAGGAACACAGGAAAGTCCTCCTCCACCGCCTCCTCCTCCACCACCGCCAGAAGGATTAAAACACTCGACAAAAGAAACACTCAAATTCCAGGTTAAAGAATCATTTAATTCCCCGTCAGTGATATCCACTTTAAGTTTGCGTTCTCCAGAAAAACCGCAAGGAAAAGTGTAACTAAAATTATCAGAATTTATTAGATTTCCTTCATGGAACTCTATAAGTTTATTATCCACATACCAATAGGCGTCTGGAATTGTTCCATCAGGGTCATATTTTATTATCCCAAAATCAAGCTTATTGGTTGCAGAAACATTAAGATTTAATTCATATGGCGTTCTATTGATTATTGTTGGGGCTCGGTTTTGGTTTGTGATAGTCAGCCAGAAATTATCACAGGTTGTTATTGACCCCCCGCTCTGCCCGCAGAATTTCTGAATATCAAGATAAGGGTTTGAAATGCCAGTATCATTGACACACAAAGTAACATTATAAACTCCTGCTGCACTCTGATTTGTTGCTGTAAAATTGATAAATGCATTTTCTCCAAACCTATTCAAATTGAATAAATCAATCCTAGAACCGCTTGAATTTATTATTGTAAGATTAAATCTATGAACCCCATGTCCAAACAAGTCATACTCCACATCACTTACATTAACCCACTGAAATAAAGTTGAATTCTCTCCCCTGTTCCAGATAGTCTTGGTTGTTAAACCAAGGGGGGGGTTTATCATAGGAGGATTGTTAATTTCTATCACAGTAATGTTAATTATTTTTGTATCTGAGCGATTTCCATCAACAACCGAAACATTTAATGGATATAATAGAAATCCATTATTAATTCCTCCTGCTGCTTCTTTAGGCAAAAGTGCAGAGTTAATTGAAAAAAAACTAGTATTTCCCCATAGATTTCTGTTATAATTCACCCCAATAGGGAAAAGAAAAAAATAATTGTTAGAATTAGAAGTCATGCTCCCCTGTAATAAATCCTCATCAGCATCTGTTGCATTAAAATTATAAAGAAATTCTTTTCCCTCACAGATATAAGCAGTCTGATTCAGCCCATTGATTATCGGAGCGCTATTTGGAACATAAACAAAAAAAGTAACATTATCTGTAAATCTTTTTTCTCCAATAAACGCATCAACAAAAAGCTGGTTTCCCCACCTCGCAGCAGTAAAAGTAGTGTTTGGACTAAATGCAAATCCTTGATAAGTCCAGACATTATGCCTAAGGTCATATAAATTATAAATCCAAGAGTCCATAACCTCACTAGAGGTGACATTCAAATCTAAAATGTAGGAATCTCCTATGCTAAAATTATAAGTTTCATTAAGAGGATGTGTAATATTAATCTCAGGATTTCCAAGAATCCCAAAAGAAATCTGACCAGTAGCAGAAGTCCCAAATCCTGTAGATTTGGAGCCAGAGAAAAAAATAAGATAAAGGTTAAACACTATAACTGCTATAAAAAAAACTAAAAGAATATACTTGTAAATTTCCGGCAAAGAATCTATCCTCTTATAAAAACCTCTTCTTGCTTTTTTATCCCTCTTCATCAAATAAAAAAGAAAAACCCCTTAATAAAATTAACCCTAATTGCCCTAATAGACTATTGCAACTAACACAGAATCTATATCCTCAAATCTTATCTTTTTATCATCAAAATTATTATTGTCCCCTCTTGTTACAAAAAACCCTCCAGACTCATCTTCCCCTCTTTTAATCACTCTATGGACAATCATCTCACTTCCTTGTTTAAAACTGACTATATCTCCGATATGGATTTGCCCTTCTGCTTCTGGCTTGAATCCAATTCCAGTCGCAGAGCTTGCAAAAACAGGGACCATGCTTTCTGAAGAAGTATATCTACTCAAAACAGAATTCTCTATTTTGATAATAACTTTATCTTTATCTGCAATTATCTTGTCTTCAGTGATAAAATCTGAAGGAGCCTTCAAATCCTCTTTTCCAAGCAAAACAAATCCAGAAATCCCCCCAACATCAAAAACATAAATAAAAAATCCCAAAATCAAAATCAAAATGATGACTACTAAAATTAGCTCTATTTTCTGATATTTCTCCATAATATCTCGAAAAAATGAGAGATTATAAAAATTATTGTTCTCTGATATCTCTCTTAAAAACTGCAGTAAAGTTTCCAGAATAATTACCTATCGGCTCATTGGTGAAGATAATTGTTGAAACACTAATCTCCCTGACTTCGCCCTCTTTTAAATAAACTGGAGTATCAAAAATCATAAAATCTTTTACTTCTCCAGAAACCTCAAATTCAATTTTTACAGGAAAATTGTAATTATTTTTTATTTTTATTTTTTTTCCACCGCTAGAGCCAGAAGGTATGCTCCCAAAGTCGAGGGTTTCATTTTGAACTTTAAGGCCAGCTACCTTATCTATCTGGATGTATATTGGGATTACTTCTTTTCCAAGATCACTATCCTTGTTTACAAATAATATTAAAAACAAAACCAGAACAGCTAAAGGAAGTAATATAAAAGATATGACATAAACATTTTTAAGATTTTTATTTCTTACGAGAGCTCTTAATTTTCCCATGTTTTATGTGATTAATTTTTTGGATAAATTTAATTGCAATCAAAATTAAAATTATGAGTATACCCAAACCGCCAATTATAAACCAAATCAGAATAGAAGGCCCTTTATAAAACTGAACTTTAACCATCTCATTTGTTGTTCCTCTTTGATCTTTGCCATAATAGGTTAAAGTAAGATTTGCATCATAAGCTCCTTCAGTAAAGTTTGAAGTATCAACATATCCTGTGATGATTTTCTTTTCCCATGGAGTCAGAGAAGTTGAGGTTGTTTTAAAAGAGCTGAAAACTATAGACCCATTTAAAATCTGAACATCAGCAAAAACACCATCAATATTGTTATTCCAGCCACTCTCAACCTCTATATTAAAGGGCTGCAGTTTGGTTATGGGAATGCGATTAGAATAATTTGTTATATCTATATTAAGGTCACCTACTCTAAATGTAGTTTCAGCCTGATCAAGAGCCCCGTAATCTACAAATGCTATTGCCTTATAGTTTCCAGGATTTAATTCACGAGTTTCCAATTGTTTTTGAAGAACAATAGACTCTTGACTCCCTAAAAACCTATTGTTAAAATACAAATCTCTGACTTTCTCATTTCCAGAATAAATTTCAATTTTAGGAGTAATGTTAACACCTTCTGTTCCCTTGCTTGAAATTCCCAGCTCAAAATTTACAGGCTCTCCAACATTAACATCATATCCTTTCAATTGTAACTCTATGTATCTTCCAGGATAAGGCACATAAATATCAACAGCACCCACTACAACAATTCTTGTTCCTATAAACCCTGTAGCTAATTCTGGGTCTATCTTCTGTCCCACAACAATTGAAAGTCTGTGCGGGCCCGGCGTCTCAATTGAATGAGGAAGATTAATTGTTGCTATAAATTCTCCACTATCAACAATACCTATTTTGTCAAAAGAAACATATTTAGCTAAATCACCTTCTGCGGAAACTTCCACCTCAATGTCAGGAGAAGAAAGGACATTATAACGAATACCAATAACATCATCCGGCACAAAGTTGTATGATTTTATTGCCGGGCTAAGCCCCAATGAAGAGACATTTTGCAAAGTAATAACTAATAGGATTAAATAAATTAAAAACTTCACCTTTTTTTCTGACATAATAAGTCAAGTAAAAAATTATTTTTATATCTTACTGTTTTGAAGATTTTTGTTTAAAACCTATAAAAATACCCTACTTTATGTTGCATAACTAAAACTGAGAAAAAAAGAGTTTATTGTTTTAATTCAAAATCTAAATAAAAGATTAAGGAAGAAATCCTGTAGCAGTGATTATTGCAGTTCTATATCCTGTCTGAGCAGGAGCGAATTGTGAGATGTTTACCTGGAAGTCTATCCTCAATTCATTTCTATCAACAGCATACTGAGTTTGGTTACAAATCTTAACGTTTTGATTAGCTACAATATCAGTGTATGCCAAAGGTGTAAGAGTGGCATCACAAGTAAGTGGCTCAGCACCGCCTGTAATGTTATATTCTTGAACCTTCCATCTAAATGCAGAACTAAGGCTTCCACCAGCATCAATTAAAGTTGAAGCGTTTTGGTTAGAGCTTAAATTAATAGCTATAGGTAAACTTGATCCTAATGTGGTAAGTATTAATCCAGTTGTTTGAGGAACCCATCCTTGCCCACAAATTATAGGATTAACAGTATTATTTGTGTCTAAGAGAGCAGAAGTGCCACAAGAAGTATTTACAAAACCAGAACTCCAGTTAATTAAATTTCTTGTAAAATTAAGTTCAATAACCTGTTGAATTTCTAAAGTAACATTTCCAGGGCTTGATGAGGCAAATCCAGAGCCTCTAAGATTTAAAGTACTAATAACTCCAAACACAGAAACAACTACAGCAATAACAGCTACAACCATTAAGACATTAGTAACACCGCCTGATAATTGTTCGTCCATTATTCTGTTGTCCCCCTTTCTGATTCTGGAATTATTTTAAATGAAACCTGGCCAGAAGATGGTCCTTGATTGTTAATCTTCTCAACAGTTTTTGAGCCACCAAAATTAGTAGTAAATGTTAATACAACACTAAAAATTGAAAGCAAAATTGTTATCAACAACAATATCACCACGATTTTTTGATTATCCATCTTTTCTCCCCTTTTGATTATGATAGAATTATGGAAATAA
>Ga0066650_10000860_pt1 | contig 10813 bp, 10 predicted proteins | sample CryGey092014_all_FD_59539 | JGI IMG/M metagenome (GOLD analysis project Ga0066650, IMG submission 59539) | Groundwater microbial communities from aquifer - Crystal Geyser CG23_combo_of_CG06-09_8/20/14_all | ecosystem: Environmental > Aquatic > Deep subsurface > Groundwater | place: USA: Utah...
TCTAAGTCTTTACTACAAGAATCATATTTATAGATGGGTATGAGTTCTATCTTTAATGTTTTTGATAAAAAACTATTCCAATAAGTTAAGGTGTTAAATAGTAAATTTAATTTACTATTTTCTGAAGTAAATATTATTAAAGGGGTTTCGTAGTAATTAGTAGAATTTAGCAAATTTAAAAGAAAATAAGCCTTTAGCTTATCATCTAAATTTGATATTTCTAGATAATTTTTCTTTTTTGGAATATCTTCTAGAGAAATTTCTAATATATTTTTTAAAGACATAACAAAATATTGACATTAAAAGTTGATTGTATATAATAAGGTGTCTTAAGAAATAGCACTTAACATCCTACCTGTGAAAGGTTTTGTAAGACAACCCTCCTTACGTCTTATCTGCCAATCACGGGTAGGGTATTAAGTGTTATTCTTTTATAAAAAAAATCCGTTTAGGTGGATTATTTTAATTTTATTTAATAATAAAATCTTTTATTAGAGAATAAGCTTCTTTGAATGAATTTTCTAATTTTATTTTTTCTAGCTTATTAAAATCCTGAAGTACATAAGAAGCAATATTGCTAATTTTATCTTTTTCTTTTCCTAATATTCCTATCCTTATGCGGAGAATGTTATTAGTTTTTAAAGCATCTATAATAGATTGCATTCCCTTGTGTCCTCCTGAACTTCTGCCTTTGATTTTTAAATTACCAAGAAATAGATCTATGTCATCATAAATAACGATTAAATCATTTTCAGGACTTAATTTATAATAATTTATCAATTTTTCTACTGAAAATCCAGAATTATTCATGTAGGTTTGGGGTTTTACTAATAATATTTTTTTTGTGTTAAATAAGCCTTTGGATATTTTTGATTTAGAACTTTTATCAAGAATAAAATTATCAAATTTAAAATCAGAACTAGAATTACTTTTTATGTAATCAAGTGCTATAAAGCCTGCGTTATGTCTGGTATTTTTATATTTTAGATCAGGATTTCCTAGCCCTACTATTAATTTCATAAGTAGTATTTATATTTTTTTAACACCTATTTCAATAGGAATTCCAACAAAACCATATTTTTTCCTAATAGCTTTTTTTAAAAAATTTAAATATGCTTCTGGTAATTCTTCTTTCTTTCTAACACTTAAAATAAATTTTTTAAAATTACTATTTGATTGAATAATATAATTGTTCAATGTATTTTTATTGTTTTTTTGGTAAAAATCCTTATTAATTTTATTAAATAAGATACCCAATTCTTTTTCATCTATTTTTTTCTTTTTTTCTTGTTTTACAGCTAGTATCATTTCTAGTACGTCACTTATATTTTCTTTATTTTTAGCAGATATAAAAATTATGGGTGCCCAAGTAATGAATGGAAAATAAGATTTAAGGTATTTAATGCGTTCTTTTATTTTTGTTTTATTAACTTTCTTGTCTTCATCAGATTTAATTTTATCCCACTTATTAACAATTAAAATAATACATTTTTTATTTTCTATAATTCGAGTAACTATTCTTGCATCTTGGCGGGTTAAATCTTGAGTTGCATCTGTCAAAAGAAGACAAATTTCAGAATTTTTAATATTTTGTATGCTTTTATAAGAGCTTATTTTTTCAATTTCTGATTTAATTTTTGATTTTCTTCTGAGTCCAGCCGTATCTGTAATTATTATATTACTATCTTTGTATTTAATTATAGTATCAACAGTATCTCTGGTTGTGCCTTCTTCATCAGAAACTATAACCTTATTTTCTTTTGAAATAGTATTAAACAAGGATGATTTTCCAACATTTGGTTTTCCTAGAATACTTACTCTTATACCTTTTTCATTTTTGGCGACACATTTATCTACGCTAAAATAGGAAATAATTTTATCTAACAAATCTCCGACTCCAGATCCATTTGTAGCTGAAATCGGGAATGGTTTGCCTAGACCTAATTTATATAAATTAAATGATTCTTCTCGCAAGAGGTTAGTATCAGCTTTGCTAGCTACTAAAATTATATTTTTTTTAATTTTTTTCAAATTGTTTATTATTTGAACGTCTTCAGACTTTATTCCTTCTTTAATATTTATAAGAAACAAAAGAACATTTGCTTTTTTGATAGCAACCTTCGTCTGCAATTGAACATTTTTTTCTAAGTTTGTTTGTGTTTTTAAATCTATTCCGCCAGTGTCAAATATTTTAAAATTTATACCTTGCCAGTTTGTATTTTTAATTATTATGTCACGAGTAGTCCCTGTATTTTTACTGGTTATAGATTCTCTTTTACCTAATATTTTATTAAATAAAGTGGATTTTCCCGTATTTGGTCTTCCTATAATTGCAACTGTATTTTTCATAAAGAATTTATTAAATATTAAATATTTGAATCTAGTCCTAGTATAACAATAAAATCTACGTCTTCTATATTTTTAATAGGATTTTTAGATATATTTTCAATAAAATTAGTTGTGGCTAAATTAGCCTTAAATTTTTCTCTTAAGGAAGTTAGTTTGTCAGGTAGCCTACCTTTGGTGAGATCGTAGATGACCGTTTTTTCATAATCATTTTTATTAGCATTGCCGGTGTAAGCTATTTCATAACTTTCTTTTAATAACTGATTAGTGCTTTTATTAGCTAGACCGCTAATCATTGTTCCATTTAATAGGGCAATTTTAGCTTTATTATTTTCTATATTTATTTCTTCAGGATTAAAAATATGAATAAAGACTTGTTTTATTTCAGAATATTCTTTGTCATTAGGCATTAATAAAAAAGCATTATTTCTACCCTTGGTAGCTTGCAATAAACCGCTTTCTTGATCAATTACTTTATTGATTACGTTGTCGTTATTTATCATTTGAGCAATATCGGCTAGTCTTAATATTTCCCATGGCTCCATGTTTGTTCTAACGTGGTCACCTAAAGCATTTAATATTTCATTTACTTTTCTAGGATTAATTACAGTAGATACTGAAAAAGTTTTGTCTTTAAGAGCAGTTAAAATTTGTTGTTGTCTTTTTGCTCTAGCAAAATCAGAGCCTTCATTTTCTTCACCATCAGTGACAATTCCATGTCTTGATCTTGCGTATTTTAAAGCTAAATCACCATTCATCAATGATAACCCTTTCGTAAAAGAAATTTTTTGATATCCAAAATTTTCAGTAGGGTAATTTGAATCATAAAAAGAATTTTTAACATCTACTTCAATACCACCTACCGAATCAATAATACGCTCAAATCCTTCGAAATCTAGTTGAGCATAATAATGAATAGGGAGTCCAGAAATATTGCTTATATAGTCAGTAATCATTTTATTGCCAGCATTGTTATCATTAGGATTATTCATTTTACCATAAGCATAGATACTATTAATTCTTACATAGCTAGAATTTAGAGGTATAGCTAAGTCTCTGGGAATTGATATAAGAGCTACTTCTGGTTCTGAGTCATCGTTATACTTTATACTGGCGATCATTATTGTATCAGTAAGTAATGCTCCTTGATGACCTTCTCCACCCATACCTAGTAATAATATGTTTGTTCTGTTTTCATCTTCACCCTTGATTTTTTTGTTATCAGCTAGCACCAAATGTCTAATTTGATTTAAAATAGAATCATCTTCTTCTGACTGAAAGATGTTTTTACCAACTGATGCTATTTTAAAAGAAAAAATGGCAATACCTATCAACAGGGTAATAAAAATAACCAATATAATTTTTAAAAATATTGGGATTTTTCTTTTTTTTATAATTTTAAATTTATTTTTTTCTTTATTGACTTTTCCTAAGTTGGATAATTTTAGCTCTTTATTTTGATCCATTTGTATCTATTTATATAGTACAGTATATTTATGTATGAGGTTATTGTCAAAGCTATAAAATATATTGCATAAAAGACAACTGTTAGTTATAATATTATAAAATTATTAATGTTTTAAAATAAGTGACAAAAGCAAAATCCGCAGGCTCATTTTTATTAGAGTTATTAAAAATAGTTCTTATATCATTAGCCATAATAATTCCAGTTAGATATTATTTAATTCAACCATTTATAGTTAGGGGGAGTAGTATGGAGTCTAATTTTTATAATGGGGAATATTTAATTATCGATGAAATTAGTTATCGTTTTGATGATCCTGAGCGTGGAGATGTTATTGTTTTTAAATATCCAAAAGATACTAGCCAGTATTATATCAAAAGAATAATAGGACTATCACAAGAAACAGTTGAAATCATTGATGGAGAAGTTATAATTTATAACAATAAATACCCGGAAGGAAAAAAATTAGAAGAAACTTATCTGTCTGGGATTGAAACGCCTGGGGATTTAAAAATAACCATTGTTGATAATAGTTATTTTGTTTTAGGAGATAACAGGAGAGCCAGCAGTGATTCAAGGGTTTGGGGCTTGCTACCTAAGAAAAATATTATTGGAAAGGTTTGGGTAAGAGGATTGCCACCTAATCGCTTGGGTGTTATCAGAACTCCCGAGTACGAATTTAATTATTAACTATTAATTTATATTTAATGGGAAGACCTAAAAAAATAAATCTAGAGGCTAAAAAGTCAAGAAGAAAAAAACCTATTTTATCAGTTAATGGCATGTCTGATATTTTACCCGAAGATCAGAAATATTGGAATTATATTTTAGAAAAATTTATTAAAGTTGCTGAACCATTTAGCTTTAACAGAATAGATACTCCCTTATTAGAGAATTCAGAATTATTTTCTAAGCGAGTAGGATTTTCAGAAAAATTTGTTACAAAAAACATGTTTGCCTTTAAAGATAGCAAAAAAGATAATTTAGTTTTGAGATACGATTTAATGTTGGGAATTGGTAGGGCGTATGTAGAAAATAATATGTTTTCTTTGGGTAAGCCTGTAAAACTTTATTCTTATGGTCCAGTTTTTCAAAATGAAAATAGTGAGTTAAATAGTCTTAGGCAACTTTGTCAGTTTAACATGAGCATAATTGGTAAAAATGATATTGTTATTGATGCTCAAATAATTTTTTTAATAAAGAAAATGTTGGAAAGTATCGGACTTAAAGATTTAGAAGTGCAAATAAATAGTGTTGGTTGTGGTCTTTGTGCTGATGAGTATAAAAATACACTCTCTAGTTTTATTAATTCAAAAAAAAATAGACTTTGTAATGACTGTAAAAAAAATATCAAAGAAGATATTTTTAGCATATTTACTTGTCAAAATGAAAATTGCCAATTAATTTTTGAAGATGCTCCTGAAGTAGTTGATTCATTATGTGAAGATTGTAATAAAAATTTTAAAGCTATTTTAGAGTATTTAGATGATCTAAAGATACCTTATAATTTAAATTCAAGAATTTTTAATAAATTAAATTATTATACTAGTACAGCTTTTGAAATATTATCACCAAAAACTGAAAATAGTAATCCTTATCTTTTGGCTGAAGGCGGGAGGCACGATGATTTAATTAATGCTTTAGGTGGTCAAGCAACTTCAGCAATGGGTTCAAGTTTACAGCTTAATGGAATCGTTGACTTAATGAAAAAACGAGAAATAAAAGTTCCTGAAAAAAAAACAAAGGTTGATGTATTATTAATACAACTTGGAGAATTAGCCAAAAGAAAATCTCTAGAAATTTTTGATGAAATGATAAATAAGGGTATTAGCGTTAAAGAATCTTTACATAAAGATAGTATTAAGTCACAATTAAGACTTGCAGAAAATTTAGATGTTAAATTTTCTGTAATATTAGGACAGAAAGAAGTTTTAGATAAAACAGTGTTGATTAGAGATATGCAAAGTGGTATGCAAGAAATAATTAATTTGGATAAATTGATTGATGAGTTAAAAAAACGTTTAAAGAATTATAAAAAATAATTAAGGGAGGTGAGTTTTACTGTGGTTCAAGTAAAAATTAAAGATAACGAGACTTCAGAAGCGTTAATTAGAAGATTTAAAAAACAACTTCAGAGAAGCGGTGTTTTGAATTTGGCAAGAGAAATAAGATATTTTCAAGCTCGTAAAAATAAAACTAAAATTCATAAAGAAGCAGCTAGAAAGAAAGATAATGAAAAAAAATACAAATTACTAAGAAAACAAGGTAAATTAAAGACTGATAGATAATGAGTAAAAAAAGTAATGTTATTTTTTTAGAAATATCCAATAGAACTTCTTATAATATTGAAAATAATTATTTTTTCAGATTATTTCAAAATTTAAATAGGAAAAATTTATTATCACATAAAATAAGCAGTCTTGTTATTGATAAATCAGTTGTGAATTTAGCAATTGTTAATGATGAAGAAATAAAAAGCATTAATAAAAAATATAGGAACAAAGACAAGGTTACTGATGTTTTATCTTTTGAATTTTTTGCTAAAAATGAGTTCATATTACCAGAAAATAAAAATTATTTGGGTGAAATTTTTATTTCATATCCCGAGGCCAAAAGGAAAGCAAAAGAATTTAATATTTCCATCGAAAAAGAGCTAACTTTGCTTTTTATTCATGGTCTTCTTCATTTATTGGGTTATGATCATATTAAGATCGCAGATAGAAAAGAAATGAGAAAAATAGAAAAGAAATTTTTAAAAGAAACTAATGTCTTTTTTAAATCCATTTAGAATTATTAAAAGCTTCAAGTACGCAATAAAAGGAATTATATATACTTTTAAAGAAGAGCAAAATTTTAGATTTCATATTGTTTCTGCTTTTTTTGTTTTTGCTTTAATGATGATTCTAGACACTTCTTTGTTAGAAAAAGCATTTTTAATATTTTTAGTTGGCTTGGTTATTATAGCTGAATTAATTAATTCAATATTTGAAAGAATTGTTGATATTATCAGGCCCCGGCTTCATCCGTATGCTAAAAAAATTAAAGATATGACGGCTGCTATTGTTCTGATAGCAGCTATGGTTTCATTTGTGTGTGGATTAATAATATTTATTCCCAAAATAATAGTATTTTAAAATTTTAATTTTAGTTATATAATCTAAATATAATTTTTAATAACAAAAACAAAAGATGAACAAAGATGATGTAATTGTTGGCTTGGACATAGGTTCAAATAAAGTAAGAGTTTTAGTTGCCAAAATTAATAATGAAACTGAAGATGTTCAAATTGTTGGGATGGGAGAATCTCAATCTTTAGGTATGAGAAGAGGCACTATCATTGATGTTGAAGAAACTACAACAAGTATTTCTAACGCTTTAGAAAAGGCAGAAAGAACGAGCGGTATACCAATTGAGCATGCTTTTGTTTCATTTAGTGGTAGCAATGTTATAGCGCAACCAAGCGAAGGAGTAATTGCGGTAGGAAGAGCTGATAATGAGATAAGTGAAGAAGACGTATCTAGAGTTATAGAAGCTGCTTCAGCCATATCTTTACCAGCTAATTATGAAATATTACATGTAATACCTAAATCATTTACGGTAGATAATCAAGAGGGAGTGAAGGACCCAGTTGGTATGAATGGAATAAGATTAAAAGTTGAGACTTTAATAATAGAAGGTTCAACTACTAATATTAAAAATTTATCAAAATGTATTTCTAGATCAGGATTAGAAATAGATGATTTAGTTACTTCGCCCCTAGCTATTTCTTATTCTTTACTTAATAAAAAACAAAAAGATTTAGGTATAGCTTCGGTTGATATAGGTAGTGGAACTACAGGCCTAATAGTTTTTGAAGAAGGGGATATAATTCATACTTCGATATTACCAATTGGTTCAGAACACATTACTAATGACCTTGCTATAGGTCTTAGAACTTCTATTGAAACTGCCGAGAAAGTTAAATTAGAGTATGGTTATGCTAGAGCATCAGATGTAAATAAAAAAGATAAAATTGATTTATCAAAAATAGATTCAAAAGAAAATCAAATTGTAACCAAAAAACATATTTCTGAAATTATAGAAGCCAGACTAAGTGAGATATTTTCAATGGTTAATCGTGAATTAAAAAAAATAGGTAAAGTAGGTAAACTTCCAGCTGGTATTATTTTGTCTGGTGGTGGAGTAAAATTACCAGGAATTGTTGATTTAGCAAAACAGGATTTAAAACTACCTGCTCAAATTGGTTTTCCAGAAAATATTAAAGGAGTAATAGAAAGATTAGATGACCCAACTTATGCAACTGTGGTTGGTTTAATTTTTTGGGGAAAATCACATACCGATAAACAAAAAACTGGTATGAGAATGCAAATTTCTTCTGTTTCTGATACGGTTGGAAAGATAAGAGGATGGTTTAAAAATTTTTTACCTTAAAAAATACTATATAATTAACTTTAGTTATTCAAAATACTGTTTATTAGAAATAACAGTATTTTTTGATTTATAGAAAAAATGGTAAAAATAATTGTTCAAATACTCCAGAGCTAGCTTGTACAATATATTTGTACATATGAATAAATAAATTGTTCAAATTATCCACAAGATCATTGAGATAATAATAAACTCTGCTATAATCAAGACTAACTAAAAATATTAAATAATTATAAATTATATGGAAATAAAGCCTCAAATTGAGTCTTTTGCTAAGATTAAAGTAGTAGGTATTGGTAGTGGTGGTAATTCTGCTATTAATAGAATGCACTCTTCAAGACTTGGTGGCGTTGAATTTATTGCTGTGAATACTGATGCACAAGCTTTGCATTCAACAAACATTAAAAGAAAAATACATATAGGTAAAACATTAACTAGAGGACTTGGGGCCGGTAAAAATCCTGACGTTGGTAAACAAGCAGCCGAGGAAGATCAAGAAGAAATTAAGCAAGCTATAAAAGGAGCTGATATGGTTTTTATAACTTGTGGATTAGGCGGTGGAACAGGAACCGGAGCAGGACCCGTTATTGCTAGTCTTGCAAAAGAAACAGGTGCTCTTACAGTTGGTGTTGTTACTAAACCATTTTCTTTTGAAGGAAAGCTGAGAGGAGATATTGCTAATAAAGGTCATAATGAATTAAAAGAAAAGGTTGATGCTTTAATTACTATTCCTAATGATAAATTATTAGGAGTAATAGATAAGAAAACATCTTTAATTGATGCCTTTAGTATTGTTGATGATGTTTTATATCAAGCAGTGCAAGGTATATCTGATTTAGTAACTATATCAGGTATAGTTAATGTAGATTTTGCTGACGTAAAATCAATAATGGAAGGCGCTGGTTCTGCTCTTATGGGCATAGGTACTTCTTCTGGCGATAACAGAGCGACTGAAGCTGCCAAAAGAGCTATAAAGAGTCCTTTGTTAGAACAATCAATACATGGAGCAACTGGCGTGTTGTTTAATATTTCAGGCGGTGAAGATCTTGGTATGTTAGAAGTTGATGAAGCAGCAAAAATTATTACTGAATCAGTTGACTCTAGCGCTAAAATTATATTTGGTGCTGTTCGAGATAAAAATTTAAATGACGAAGTAAAAGTAACTGTTATTGCTACTGGCTTTGGTAAGACAGGAGATAGAAAAGAAGAATTAAAAAAAGTAGAAACAAAAAATATATTTAATGAATTCAATTATCAACCCATAGATAACAATGAAGATAATTTAAATAAAATTGAAACTAGGAGCGATGATGATGATAATAATAATAATTCAAAAGATCTAGATGTTCAAGATGAATTAGATATACCCGCATTTATTAGGAAGAAAATGGATAAGTAGAATTAATTTTAAAATTTAAAAAAAGAGCAATCATTATGCTCTTTTTTTATTTCTGTTAAAATAAAAATATAATAAATTGATATTAGGTATGTCTAAATCGAAAATATTTTTATATTTAACTTTTTCATTTATTTTTGGCGTTGGTATTGGTTCGTTATTTATTAATATAGCTTATTATTTATTTTTAATTATTATATGCGTTTCTTTAATATTGATTTTAGTTTGGAGAAAGGAACAAAAAATAAAGATTTTAGGATTTAGCCTCCTTTTTTTAGCCTTAGGAATGACTAGATTTGTTTTTTCTTTGCTTCCTAGCAACAACAAGGATATAAATATTTATAATGATAAAAAAGAGGTGATAGAATTTCATGGTATAGTGATAGAAGAACCAGACATAAGGAAAGATAAAATAAAATTAATCATTGATTCTAAAAAAATAAAACAAAAAGAAGTATTATCTGATGTCAGGGGAAAAGTTTTAATTGATGTCACTAGATTTCCGGAATATGAGTATGGTGATTTTCTAAATATTAGCTGTCAATTACAAACTCCAGTAGAGTTTGATAATTTTTCTTATAAAGATTATTTAGCAAAATCTGATATTTATTCAGTTTGTTATAGGGCTAATGTTAATGTTATTGAACATAATAAAGGTAGTTATATAATTAGTGCCTTATTAAAAACTAAAAATAAATTTAAGAAAATAATCAGCAGTATATTAGTAGAGCCACACGCTTCATTTTTGCAGGGAATGCTTCTGGGGTCAAAACAAGGGATACCTGATGAACTTAAGGAATCTTTTAATCTGACTGGTACTTCTCATATTATTGTAATTTCTGGTCTTCATATAACCATTATAGCGGGTAGCTTAGTTTATTTAGCTGAAATTTTATCTTTTCCCAGAAAATACGTTTTGTTATTTGCTATTTTGGGTTTAATAATTTTTATACTATTAATTGGAGCAGGACCTTCAGCTATAAGAGCAGGAATTATGGGAGGATTGATAATTTTAGCAATGTATTCCGGAAGATTATCGGATACTAAAAATGCAATATTATGCGCTGCTTCAATTATAATTTTAATTAACCCTAAAGTTTTAAGATTTGATGTTGGATTTCAGTTATCATTTTTGGCTACAATAGGAATAGTATATTTATCCCCCTATTTAAAAAAAG
>Ga0066650_10000867_pt1 | contig 10770 bp, 10 predicted proteins | sample CryGey092014_all_FD_59539 | JGI IMG/M metagenome (GOLD analysis project Ga0066650, IMG submission 59539) | Groundwater microbial communities from aquifer - Crystal Geyser CG23_combo_of_CG06-09_8/20/14_all | ecosystem: Environmental > Aquatic > Deep subsurface > Groundwater | place: USA: Utah...
AAATATGCGGGGTTTTACATAAATATCAACATTTTGCAGTTTCCGGATGGAAACTAGTTAATTAAATTTTTTAGCTGAACGCTGACAGCATCCAGAAGGAAACATAGTTTCCGATGGGAACTAATTAATCCTTATTATCAGTCCCGCAGCACGACGCACTCCGTGAGCCAGTCTTGGGGGGCAGCGGCGATGCTCGGCCTTGGCCGGCCGGCCGCGGTCAGGGCGTCGAGGGTCGTGGTAGCGATGCGCAGGGCGATTTCCGGGCGATTATTGGTTTCGCTGAGGTGGGCGAGGCAGACGTGGAGTAGGCCGTCGTGGGCCAGTTCACCTAAGAAGTCGGCGGCGGTCTGGTTGTCGAGATGGCCGGTCTTGGAGCGGATCCGCTGTTGCAGGTAAAGGGGATAAGGGCCGGTGCGCAGCAGTTCCGGGTCATGGTTGCTTTCCAGGATCAGGCAGTGACAACCGGCCAGCCGATGGCCCATGACTTTGGTGACGGTACCGGTGTCGGTGCAATACCCCACGCGCCAGCGGTGGTTTTGCACCACAAAGCCCATGGGGTTGGCGGCGTCGTGGGAAATGGCAAAGGGATGGATGCGCAGATCCTTGATAACAAAGGCGGTGCCGGTGGCGATTTCCCGCAGATCGTGGAGGCGAGCCAGGATGTCACCGGCCGCGCTTACGGTGTCGTGGTTGGCAAAAACCGGCAAATGCCATTTTCTGGAAATGACCCCTATGCCTTTGACGTGGTCGATGTGTTCGTGAGTGACCAGCAGCGCGGTGAGGCGCTCCATGGGCACGCCGATGGCCGCCAAACGTTTTGCCGTCTCCTTGCCGGAAAAGCCGCAATCGATGAGCACCGCGGTTTCACCGGACTCGATGTAGGTGGCGTTGCCCTTGCTGCCACTGCCGAGCACACAGATCCGCATGATAAATAACCCAAAGCTGAAAGGTGAAAGCAACTAAGAGAGCTGAAAGGTGAAAGTCTATGGATTTTTTCATTGAACTTTGAGCTTTGAGCTTCTTTAGATTCCCGTATGTCCGAAGCCGCCGTCCTGGCGCACGGTGTTGTCCAGTTCCGCTACCTCGATAATCCGGGCGTGGGCTACCGGGGCCAGGACGAGCTGGGCGATGCGGTCGTGGCGGTTGATGGTAAACGGTACCCGGCCGAGGTTCACGAGGCCGATCTTGATCTCGCCGCGGTAGTCGGCGTCAATGGTGCCGGGGCTGTTGACCACCGTGATGCCGTGCTTGATGGCCAGGCCGCTGCGGGGCCGCACCTGCAACTCAAAACCTGGTTGGATGGCCACGGCCAGGCCGGTTGGCACCACGCCAATCTCGCCGGGCGCCAGGGTAAGCGGGGCGGTGAGGGCCGCCACCACATCAAGGCCGGCGGCCAGCTCTGAATGATAGCTGGGCAGAGCAAGGTCGGCGTCGCGGTCCGGATGCAGCCGGCGAACGCGCAGGGCTTGGGACGGGCGGGCCGCCGGACCGAGAGATTTGTCTGGCAGGACAACCGCCATGGTCAACTGTCCTTTGCCCAGCCAAGGGCGTCCTGGGTTATTGGTCCCAGGACCACGGTGCTCATGGCCGTGCCATGGAAAAGGTGGCCAGCCAGGGCGGCAACCTCCTCGGCCGTGGTGCCATCGATGGCCGCGGCCACCTCCTCGACCGGGATATGGCGACCAAACTGGAACTCGTTGTGGGCCAGCCTGGTCATGCGGGATTCCATGTTCTCGGCGGACAGATACATGATGCCCTTGGCATACTCCCGGGCGTTGGTCATCTCCGCGGTCGACGCCACCTCGGTCCACATCCGGGTGATCTCCTTGTTGACCATCGCCATGGCCCGGTTGACCTCCTGCTGGTCCACCCCCAGGTAGATTCCCACATAGCCGCAGTCCACAAAGGCGGCTATATAGGAAAAGATGGAGTAGGCCAGGCCGTGTTTTTCCCGCACCTCCTGGAAAAGCCGGGAACTCATGTTGCCGCCCAACAGGATATTCAGCAGGTAAAGGGTGTAGCGCTCATCAGAGGCGGCGGACAGTCCGGGGCCGCCGGTGATCAGGTGGACCTGCTCCAAGGGTTTGCCGACGACGCGCTGCCCGGGGGTGATGCCGGGTGGCTTGTTCCGAATGGTGACGTCCGATCCGCGGGCGGCCAGGGCACCGAAGCGCGCCACGAACAGGCCGCAGAGTTCCTGATGATCAACATTGCCGGCCGCGGTAATGACGATGCGGTCGGCGGTGTAGTGGCGCCGTACGAAGTCCTGCAAGCGCTCGGAGTCTAAAACTTCCACCGAGCCGCGGTTGCCCAAGACCTCGCGGCCCATGGGATGACCGGGCCAGACGAGGGCGGTGAAGAGGTCGTGAATCTGGTCGTCGGGGGTGTCCTCCACCATGCTGATTTCCTGGAGGATGACCTGGCGTTCACGTTGGAGTTCCTCGGGATCGTAAGCCGAATTCAAAAACAGATCGGAGAGCAGCTCGGCCAGGCGCGGTAGATGGCGGTCCAGTACCGTGGCGTAGAGGCAGGTGTTTTCCTTGGAGGTGAAGGCGTTGGACATGCCGCCCAGGCCATCCAGTTCCCGGGCGATCTGCTGGGCGGAACGGCCGGCCGTGCCCTTGAAGAGCATGTGCTCCACAAAATGGGCGCAGCCGGCCTCCGCTGCCGCCTCGTCCCGGGAGCCGGCGTCGATCCAGATCCCGAGGGCGGCGGTGGCGGAGGGCAGGCGTTCGGAAATGATCCGCACGCCGTTGTCGAGGGTGGTTTTCTGATACATGGAGAGAGGGCTTAGGCCGGTTTTAACTCTGCTTCTGCTCCTCCAGGGCCGCCTTGAGGCTCAAGCGGATCTTGCCCCGCTGGTCGATGTCCAGCACCTTGACCATGACCTCGTCACCTTCCTTAAGCACGTCGGTGACCTTTTCCACCCGGCCGGCAGCCAGTTCGGAGATATGCACCAGGCCGTCGGTACCCGGCAGGATCTCGACAAAGGCGCCGAAGTTCATGATGTTCTTGACCACACCCTTGTAGATCTTACCAATCTCCGCCTCGGCGGTAATCGACAAGATGCGATTGGTCAGCTCGTCGCCCACCGTGCTGTTGGGGGCGAAAACCGTGACCTTGCCGCTGTCTTCCACGTCGATTTTGGCGGTAAATTCGGCGGTGAGGGCCTTGATCATCTTGCCGCCCGGGCCGATAAGGTCACGAATTTTATCCGGGTGAATCTGCAGGGTAAAGACCTTGGGGGCGTATTCGGAAACCGTGGTCCGCGGCGCGGCAATGGCCTCATGCAGTTTACCCAGGATATGCAGGCGGCCCGCCTTGGCCTGGGCCAGGGCCTTGGCCATGATCTCCTTGGAGACCCCTTCGATCTTGATGTCCATCTGCAGGGCGGTGATGCCCTGATCGGTGCCGGCCACCTTGAAGTCCATATCGCCCAGGTGGTCCTCGTCGCCCAGAATGTCGGACAGGATCACGATCTGGTCGGCTTCCTTGATAAGCCCCATGGCGATACCGGCCACCGGACTTTTGATGGGCACGCCGGCGTCCATGAGCGCCAGGCTGCCGCCGCAGATGGTGGCCATGGAGGATGAGCCGTTGGATTCCGTGACCTCGGAGACCACCCGAATGGTGTAGGGGAAGGTGGCACTGTCCGGCAGCACGGCGCTGATGGCCCGTTCGGCCAAAGCGCCGTGGCCGATGTCGCGGCGGCTGGGGCCGCGCAAAAAGCGGACCTCGCCCACGCAATAGGGCGGAAAATTGTAGTGCAGCATGAAGGGCTTGAAGGACATGCCGTACAACGACTCGATGCGCTGTTCGTCATCGCCGCTGCCCAAGGTGGCGGTGACAATGGCCTGGGTCTCGCCGCGGGTGAAAAGGGCCGAGCCGTGTACCCGGGGCAGGGTTGCCACCTCGCAGGAAATGGGTCGGACCTCGTCGAAACGGCGGGCATCGATCCGGGTTTTTTCCTTGACGATGCGATCCCGCATCATGGTCTTCTGCAGATCCTTGAGATAGCCCTTGGCCTCGGTCCTGGCCTCGGGAAACTCGTCCTCCAGGCCGGCCAGAACCCGCTTCTGCATGGCCCGGCCCGCTTTGTTACGCGCCATCTTGTCGGGGGTGGTGATGACCGTCAACATCTCGTCACGGGCCAGTTCAGCCACCCGCTGTTGCAGGACCGCGTTGATCCTGGGCGGCTCGACCGTCATCTTCGGCCGACCCACGGCCTTACGGAATTCATCCTGCGCGTCAAGAATGGGCTGCAGGGCCTTGTGACCAAAGAAGATGCCTTCGAGCACCTGCTCCTCCGAGAGGCTGTCCGTACCACCCTCCACCATGACTACGGCGTTGCGACTTCCCGCCACGATGAGGTTCATGCGGGAATCGACCAGTTGGTCGTGAGTGGGGTTCAGGACGTACTCATCGTTGATATAGCCGACCCGCACCCCGGCTATGGGGCCCTGAAACGGGATGTCGGAGATGGTCAGGGCGCAGGAGGCGCCAATCATGGCCAGCATGTCGGAGTCGTTCTGCTGATCCATGGACAATACCGTACCGATGATCTGGGTCTCATGCTTGTAACCGTTGGGGAAAAGAGGCCGCAGCGGCCGGTCGATAAACCGGCAGGTCAGGGTCTCCTTTTCCGTGGGCCGACCGATCTCCCGGCGAAAAAAACTGCCGGGGATGCGGCCCACGGCATAGAAGCGCTCCTGGTATTCCACGGTAAGGGGCAGGAAATCCACCTCTTCACGGGCGTCGCTGGCCGCTGTAGCAGTCACCAGGACAACGGATTCGCCATAGGTCACTACCACCGCCGCATTGGCCTGTTTAGCCAACCTCCCGGTTTCCATAGTCAGGGTGCGGCCGCCGATTTCGATCTCGACTTTTTTATACATTCGTTTCTCCTCCGCGGCTCATGCCGGAATGGTTGTTGGGTACAGGATGGGCGCATGCAGGGCTTGCGAACCGCTATGGCCGGGCGCCGCACATGTTGCCGCTGCCTGTTCCGGGCGCATCAATCGGCCCGGGGCAATCCCGGGTCGGTGCCACCTTGCTTGCCGGCGTGTTCAAGTCAGGCCTGCCGCTTTTTATGCCCCGGCCCGGGCCGGTGGTCCGGGCACAGGGGCATGGCCGACTGGCGAGGTTGATCTATTTCCTGATGCCGAGTTCCTGGATTACTCGACGATACTTGTCGATATCCTTATTTTTCAGGTAATTCAGGAGCCGTTTGCGCTGGCCGACCAGTTTAAGCAGGCCGCGCCTGGAGTGATGGTCCTTTTTGTGGGACTTGAAATGCTCGGTCAGATAGGTGATCCGAGCGCTCAGCAGGCCAATCTGGACCTCGGACGAGCCGGTATCCGTCGGGTGGGTGCTGAATTTGGTAATGATGTCCTTTTTCTGTTCCGCCTGAAGTGTCACTGGTGTCCTCCTGTACTTCTGGTGCAGCCCCCGTGGCCGCCCTGGTCATGAATCGATGATTATATTGTTTTTACTAAAGCTCTGCCGTTGTCAAGTCATCAAGCACGCTGTCCACCGGTCGCAAATGCCGCAGGAGAAGCGGCCGGGCATGGTCGGTGCTGTACATCTGGTCGCCAGCCAGGGCTTCTTTAACAGAAAACTGGCCATTTCGCAATCTTCTCAATGCCTCAAGATGGGCGCCGCAGCCGATAGCCTGGCCGATGTCGGCGCCCAGGCGGCGGATGTAGGTCCCCTTACCGCACACCGCCCGGATGGTCAGCCGGTCTCCGGCCAGGCTCACGAGGCGGAGGGCATGGATGGTCACCGGTCGCGGTTCCTTTTCAACCACAATGCCACGGCGCGCATAGTGGTAAAGGGGCTTCCCATGGTGCTTCAACGCCGAGAATTGGGGCGGCGTCTGCATGATCTCGCCCACAAAGGTGGCCAGACACGCCTCCACCCGGCTCAAGTCCAGCTCCCCCACCGGCCGCTGGGCGATAATCGTGCCCTCCGGATCCTGGGTGTCGGTCTCGACGCCCAGCCGCAAAACCGCCTCGTACTCCTTGATCCCGCCCATGAGTCGAGCGATGATCCGGGTAGCCGGACGGCCGACACAGATCACCAAAAGGCCCGAGGCAAAGGGATCCAGGGTGCCGGAGTGGCCTACCTTCTTTACCCCGAGCGCCCGGCGGACCAGCCGGACCATCTGGAAAGAGGAGGGCCCGGCCGGTTTGTCGATGAGCACGATCCCGCACGGTGCGGCCGTCTCTTCGTGCCGCTCCGCCAAGGCAACCGGGAGCAGCGTTTCGGCGCAGGCCGCCTCGGGAGTCCCGTGGGGTGCGGTAGCAAGGGGGGGCATCGCCTTTTTCCTGTCCAGGTTGCCCGATACCAGGTCAGACCTGCTCTACGCAGGTGCCGTCCACCAAAGGCCGCAACTCTTCCACCAGCATATCTCGCACCTGCTGGATGGACTTCTCCTGAAAGCGGCAACCCGCGGCATTGCGGTGCCCGCCGCCGCCGAAGCGATGGGCTACCCTGGTGACGTCGCAGTCGCTGCCCTTGGAGCGCAGACTTACGGAAAGGCCGCCCTTGCTATTGGCCTTGATGAACACGGCCACCTTCACCGGGATCAGCGATCTCGGGTAGTTGATGAAATTCTCCGTGTCGGTCTGGGTGGTGCCGGTCCGGTCGTACATCTCTTGGGAGACATGGATCACCGCGACCTTGCCGTCCATGAAAATTTCCAGGGTGGCCAGTACCTCCTGCAGCAGGTGCAGCCGATTCACCGTGAAGTTGTCAAACAAATGACCCGCCACCTCGGCCGGTTTGACCCCCCTGTTCACCAGTTCCCGCACCACCCGGAAGGTTTCCGCCGTGGTGCTCGAGTATTTGAAGGAACCGGTGTCGGTGACGATTGCCGCATACAGGCAATAGGCGGTTTCATAGGAAATCTCGGCGCCCATGGCCATGGCCAGATCGTAGACCATCTCGCCGGTGGCGGCCCGGGTCTGATCCACCCAGTTGAGGTCGCCGAAGCCATCGTTGCCTTTATGGTGGTCAATGACGATGAGCGGGTGGATGGCGAGGATGGATGCCATCGCGTGGCCCATCCGCTCGGCGTCACCGCAGTCCAAGGCCACGGCGCAATCGAACTGCCCGGGTTCCGGTCTGGCCAGGTCAATCCGATCGCAGCCCGGTAAAAAGTCATAAAGGTGCGACACCGGCTCCTCGCCGTAACAGACCACCTTCTTGCCCAACGACTCCAGGACGTTGCTCAAGGCGAGCTGCGATCCCAGGGCATCGCCGTCCGGGAAGACATGGGTGGCCAGCAGCACGGTGCGAGCCTTTTTCAGCCGATCGGCAATCGTGTCAATCAGTCTTGGATCCATCTTCCTGCTCGATCTCATGAAAGAGTCGTTCCATGTCGGCCTGACGCCGCAAGGATTCATCGTACAAAAACAGCAGTTTAGGCACATGGCGCATGGACAGCACGTGGGCCAGATGACTGCGGATAAAGCCGGTCGCCTTGAGGAGCCCCTGACCCGCCTCTTCGGCCGCCGCGTCTTCGTAAACGCTGTAAAACACCCGGGCCATGGCCAGGTCGTCGGTTACCGAAACATTGGTGATGGTGACCTGGGTCAGACGGGGATCCTTGATCTTGCGAAGCAGGAGCAGGGCAATCTCGGTCTTTATGGTATCGGCCACCCGGGCCGGCCGTCGTCTGGGTTTTTCCCAGATGCCGGCCAGGTCTGGATTGGCATGCATCGGTCTGGCAGCCATTGTCGCTTGCGGTGGGCCCGGCGGGGAAATCCGCTTTACAGCACGCCGGCAACCTCCTCCATTTCAAAGGGCTCTATAAGATCCTGAACCTTGATGTCGTTGTAGTTTTCCAAGGTGACGCCGCACTCGAAGCCGGTCTGGACCTCCTTGACGTCGTCCTTGAAGCGACGCAGCGAGGCGATGCGGCCGGTGTAGACCACCACGCCGTCGCGGATGAGGCGAACCTGGGCATTACGTCGTAACACCCCGCTGTTCACATAACTGCCGGCAATGGTGCCGACCTTCGGATGCTGGAAGATGTCCCGCACCTCGGCGGCGCCCAGCACCTTTTCCACAAAGGTGGGTTCCAGCAAACCGGTCATGGCCTTCCTGATGTCGTCCAAGGCATGGTAGATGACGTCGTAGAAGCGCAGGTCGACGTTTTCCTGATGGGCCAGCTCCTGAACCTTGGTGCTGGGCCGGACGTTAAAGCCGATGATCAGTGCATCGGAGGCGGCGGCAAGCAGGACGTCGGAATCGGTGATCGTGCCGGTGCCCCGGTGCAGGATCTTGACCTTGATCGCCTGGGTGGAGAGCTCGTCCAAGGCCTTGGCAAAGGCCTCCAGGGTTCCCTGCACATCGGAGCGCAGCAGGATGCGCAACTCCTTCATCTCGCCCTCTTTCAGTTTCTCAAAGAGGTTATCCAGGGAAATTTTGGTTACGGAACCCAGGGTAGCCTCGCGTCTTTTGAGTTGGCGCTGGGCCGCCACACTCTTGGCCAGTTTTTCGTCCTGCACCACGTTGAATTCATCGCCGGCCTGGGGAACACCGGAGAGGCCGTGTACCTCCACCGGGATGGCGGGACCGGCCTCGGTGACCATTTCGCCATGATCGTTGGAGAGGGCGCGGACCCGGCCATAGAAGTCGCCAACCACAAAGGCATCGCCGACCTTGAGGGTGCCCTGCTGAACCAGGACCGTGGCCACCGGTCCCCGGCCCTTGTGGAGCTGGGCCTCGATTACCCAGCCGCGGGCGTGGCGTTTGGGGTCGGCCTTCAGCTCAAGAATCTCGGCCTGCAGGAGGATCTGTTCCAAGAGTTCCTCGATGCCGATGTTCGTTTTGGCCGAGGTCTCGCAGTAGATGGTGCTGCCGCCCCATTCCTCGGGGGACAGGTCGTATTCGGCCAGCTCGCGCTTGATGCGCATGACATCGGCGTTGGCTTTGTCTATCTTGTTGATGGCCACCACAATGGGAACCCCGGCGGCCTTGGCGTGATTGATGGCCTCCTTGGTCTGTTCCATGACCCCGTCGTCGGCGGCCACTACCAGAACCACCACATCGGTGACCTGGGCGCCGCGGGCCCGCATCTCGGTGAAGGCGGCGTGACCCGGCGTGTCCAGAAAGACCACGTCGCCCTTGGCGGAACGGACGTAGTGCGCACCGATGTGCTGGGTGATGCCACCGGCCTCGCCAGCCGCCACGTCGGTCTTGCGGATGGCGTCCAAGATGGAGGTCTTGCCGTGGTCGACGTGACCCATGACCGTGACCACCGGCGGCCGTGACACCATCTCGCCGCCGATCTCCTGATCCTCCAGGTTGAGGAAGGTCTGCTCCTCGGTAACGCCGGCCTCCACCTCGTAGCCGAAATCGGTGGCTACCAGGGTGGCCGTGTCCATATCCAGGGCCTGGTTCAGGGTGGCCATGACGCCCAGGCCCATGAGGGTGCGAATCAGCTCGTTGGCCTTTACGCCCATGCGGTGGGCCAGGTCGCTTACCGAGATGGTCTCAAACACCTTGATCCGCTTCTTGATGGCCTTGGTTTCCGCCACCCCCTGGCCGTCGGCCTTGCCTTTCCGGGGCTTGAGCCGCTGGCCCCGGCCTATTCTGATCCCGGCGGGCAGCCTGCCACCAAGGGCCGCAACGTCCTCCATCTCGATTTCGGCGCGACCCTGGCGTTTGCCGCCCTTGCGAATGTGTTCCCGAGGCGCCGGTTCGGTATGGAACTTGACAAAACGCTTGCCCTTCTTGCCCTTGGCATCGCCCCCGGCTTCCGCTTTCTTTGCCACGGGGAAGCGTTTTACCACGGGCGCCGCCTTGACCTCGCCGCCTGGTTTGCCTTTGGGCTTGACCGGCCTTTTGGGTTTGGGGGCGCCAGCGCCGAGCTGCTCTATGGCGATGGCGCTCCTCCCGATAATCCGCGCCCGGCCATGATGGGGCTTTTCCCCTTCTTCCGGGGCCAATTCTTCACCAACCTCATGAGCCTCGGCCTGCGGCGTCTGCGTTTCCAACTCCTCCGGCGCGGCCTCGGCCACCTCGGTGGGAGGCATGCTCTCTTCCGCCTCAACGGGGGCGACCAACTCATCGGCGGCCGTGGTCTCTGGCGCACTAGGCATGGCAGGGGGCGCGGCAATGGGCATCTCTGCCGGTTCGGCGGTGGCGGCCATCTCGATTTTTTCCTCGAGTTCATCCTCCCCCTCGGAGGCGGCTTCCGGTTCCGCTGCCATCACCGCACTGGTACGTCTGCGGATAATGGTGGTCCGTCCCTTGCTCTGGATGCGCTTGGTTTCAACCTTGGTCTCAACGGCGCCGAGTTTCATGCGCACCTCGTCGGCCACTGCCGCATCCAGCGAGGAACTGGCGGTCTTGACATCATACCCCAGTTCCTGAAGCCTGGCGGTGAGATCCTTGCTCTCCACCCCAATCTCTTTAGCAAGTTCGTAAACCCTGACTTTACTCATTCCCCGCTCCTGAAAATGGCATGCAGATCCTCGCTTACCTTGAGGTTCTGTCTACGAAATGCCTTATGCAGCTTCTTCGTGTTCCGCAAAAGTCGTTGTATGCAAGCGCTGTCCAGGCAGGCATAAGCGCCCCGCCCGTCCAGCCGATATGCCTTGTCCAACACCAGGACACCTTCCCGGGTCACGGCAAAGCGGCAGAGATCATTTTTCGCCTTTTTTGCATGACAGGCCAGGCAGGTCCGCAGAGGACCGGTCGACCGTTTTTTCAAGGGCTTCGCCGCTGTTGCCAGCATGATGCCTCCGCCGCATAACTAGT
>Ga0066650_10000876_pt1 | contig 10746 bp, 5 predicted proteins | sample CryGey092014_all_FD_59539 | JGI IMG/M metagenome (GOLD analysis project Ga0066650, IMG submission 59539) | Groundwater microbial communities from aquifer - Crystal Geyser CG23_combo_of_CG06-09_8/20/14_all | ecosystem: Environmental > Aquatic > Deep subsurface > Groundwater | place: USA: Utah...
TTAGTTAGGTTGAAGGTGTATTTTTTGGGACTGTTCACATGTCCTTGAACTTGCAATTTTACACTTGGATTTTCTTTAAGGAAACTAACTAAATTGTTTAGTGCTACAAAAGAAATGGGCAGCAATTTAGTTTCATTTCCATAGAATAGAATGTTTTCTGCATTATACTGTAAACCAGCTTCAACTTTTTGCATATTTACATTGTAAACAATTAGCGTATCCGATTTTTTTGTTGCAATTTGAACACAATACGGTAGGTAGTCTTTTGAAACAACTGTTAATAAATACTTTTGTCCAGCTATTATTTTCCAATTTAAAGCGGTTGTATCTTTTTTGCTTATTTCGGGTGTTTTAAATTTTTGTTTGGTAATGTTAAGCAAGTCAATATCTCCTTTTATTCTTTCATTGGATATGCTGTCAAATAAAACAGTTTGAATGATCGCTTTACCAATATCTTTTTTAGGAACAACTTTAACAGTTTCTTTGGGTACAACTTTTTTTACAATTGGTTTAGAAATAATTTGGGTAGTGTTTTCTTTGAGATGAATAATAAGGGTATGTCCCTTGCCATTAGCGTAAACGTTGTCGAGAACCAAATAATACACCTCTCCTTTTTTTACATCTAAAAATTTACTATAAGGATTGCCATAACCAGAGTGCACTAATTCATCTTTTGCATCCATAGATAAGCCAGTTTTACTCTTAATTTGTTTTTCGTTTCTAGAAATATTGCTTCTAACAGGTTTAATTTTTCCTGTTTTTATTGCTTCACAGAAATTTTTGTTCGTATATTTATACAAAAGAAAGTCATAATCGTCTTTTATGCTTAGAGGGACAATATCAAAAGTGAGAATATCATTTTGTTTAATAGTGAATTTGTACCAAACGGTGTTATGTTCTTTTTCAAACGAATATAAATCTTTTTGGGGGGCATTAAATTCATTTAACTTTCCATAACCATCGGGGGCATTGGTGGGTCCATAAATTGTGTCTTTTAATTCTATAGGATTTGAACAATCGTTGTTTTCTGGTTTGATGATATATTTTTCTTGTGCTATAGAATACGCACACTCCATTAGCAACAAAATAATATTAAAAAGAAAAAAGCGAACTGTTTTCATGTTTTAAATAGTCTTAGTAAAAATTACTTTTTTTCTCTCAATGATATTGTTATTTTTATTTAACAATTCAATAATATATATGCCGCTTTTGAGAGAATTTGGTTTCCAGTTTAGCTGAGTTTGTTCGGGTTTAACTTCAAAAGTTTTTATAGTTTGCCCGCTGGTATTTATTATTCTTAAAGATCCTTTTGTATTAAAAGAAAATGCGATAGTAAAAGAATCGTTTGAAGGATTTGGATAAACATTTAATAGCTTGTTTTTTGAAGAATGCACCTCATCTATTGCATTGTATAAATTCCAATCCCAAATAGCAAAAGTATATTCTCCTTTTCTAATGCTATCTGTATAAATATATCCTGCTGCATAGTTTCCGGTTCGGGTATAGTTTATAAATTGCCATTCTTGTTTTGCATTTTCTCTATAAAGAATCAACAAAGAATCTGCGGAATGTAAAATTAAATCCTTATCAAAACCCGATTGGCTATAAGTAAATTTCCCTTTACCTATAAAAGCTGCGGGGAATATACCATCTATTTTCCAATAATGCGATTTAGAAATCACTAATCCTTGAATTGGCGTTTTCATGGTGTCGGGCGAAACTATATTGTGTTCAACTCTTACCAAAGCAGAATCGTCAATATGGCTGACTTCAAAACCAAAATAGGTATCAGGAAAAGTTTTAATACCTGTTGTTTTAATGGTTTGATAATTATCGATGGTGGCATCGGCAATTTTTTCATCCAAATCAAGTATAACTGCAACAGGAACAAAAGGCATAAAAAAGCTTGCATTTCCTGTTTGACCTGAAAAGCGAATTGTGTCAGTAAATTTTTCCCAATATTGACCTATAAAAGTTAATTCTGCTTTATTAGAATTTGCATAAGAATTATTGCCCAAGTGTTTTTGGCGAACAAAGACATTTACTTTTTTTATAGGTTGACTAATATTAGTCACCACGAATGAATCAACAGAAAAATGAGGAAAACCAGGCGTAAAAACCCAGGCATCAAAAAAATCGGTGAGGTTAACCCCCGTGAAAGAAGAAAAATAATCTCTCATATTAATGGAAGAAACATCTTTATAGGCATAGTAATTTAAAAAAGATTTAACAGCATTGAAAAACAAGGTGTCGCCCAAATAATTTCTTAAGGTATGAACAACTACAGCACCTTTGTCATAAACCGTACTTCCATAAGTAAGCGTTTCAGGAATACCATATAAAGCATAATAACCACCATCTTTAATGTTTGTAGTATATAAAACATCTTTCATTTTATTATGCATATTGGTTTTATAACTTTGTTTGCCATATAATCCTTCTCTGTAAAGCGATTCACAAAAAGTTGCCCAACCTTCATTAATCCACATATCTTCTTGAGTGGCACAAGTAACAAGGTCTCCAAACCAATGGTGTGATAATTCGTGGGCATAAAGCCATTCATTAGATGAATTTCCCGAAATACTTGAATTGGGATATGCAATATTGCAAGCGTGTTCCATGGCACCTTTTGTTGTTCCAACATATCCAACGCGTTCCCATTTATAAGGTCCCATAAAATGCTCAAAAATTGTGAGAATACTCTTTAAATTTGTAAAAGAATTAGTCGCTCTTAATGAATCGGTGGGTCTAACATAAATAACAATAGGTATTCTCCCATTTATACCATTGAAGGTATCTAATATTGCTGCATAAGAACCAATAGCAACCGATGCAAGATAGGTTGGAATGTTATTACTCATTTTCCAATGGAACGTTTTCGTGTTGCTATTGAAGGGAGTAACTGATATTAGTGTTCCGCCACATATTGCTTTATGGTTATTTAATACCGTGATGTAATAATCATAAGTAGCTCTATCTGTAAAATTATCGAGACAAGGGAACCATGCTTTTCCATAATTGTGTGGATATGCTTCAAAAGCAACACCAAGATTATAGGCATAACTTCCGTCAATATGAAATCCACCCCATTGATAGGGCTCTAATATGGGTATGCCGTGATAATAAATTCGCAAATTTACGGTATCAATTATATTTAAAGCTTGTGGTAAATTTACGTTAATAATAGAATCATTAAATAGATAATTTTGAATGCGAATTGTATTTAAAAACATGGAATCAACAGTAAAATTAAGCAAATCGAGTTGAAAACTTGAGGTATTGTTTTGCTTTGGTGTTAGCCTTATTTCGGTGTTAGCTGTTAATACTTTAGTTGAGAAATTAATATTGTCTAAATATATTGAATAATGGATAACATCAATAAGGTCATTTGTTTTTTTTATTTGTTGGGTTTGGGCTTCGCAATGATAACTTATCCAAAAAATCAGAAAAAGAGAGGATACAAAAGATTTAATATTCATTTTTAAAGATTTAATAATTAAAAATTACTTAATATGTTAGGACAATTCAATAGACTCATATTGTTGATTACGTAATTGTGGCTTAAACCCAGCATCGATAATTGCTTTTTGAATTTCTTTCGCATTAAGATGATAATTTGCACCTGCCGAAGATACTACATTTTCTTCAATCATAATAGAGCCAAAGTCATTTGCACCAGCATGTAAGCAAATCTGACCTACTTTTTTTCCAACTGTTAGCCAAGATGGTTGAATATTTTCTATATTTGGTAACACAATTCTAGACATAGCAATCATTTTAATGTACTCATCTCCAAAAATAGGCTTAATTTCTGGATGTTTGTTTTTTAAAACAGTATTTTCTGCGTAAAATACCCAAGGAATAAATGCAATAAACCCTTTAGAATCTTTTGGTTTTTCTGCTTGCACGTTCCTAAGCAAAACAAGATGCTCAAATCGTTCCTTTAAAGTTTCAATATGCCCGAACATCATTGTTGCAGAAGTGGTAATATTTAATTTATGTGCTTCGCGCATTACATCTAACCATTCTTTGGTGTTGCACTTGTTTTTTGAAATAATACCTCTAACTCTATCGCTCAAAATTTCAGCACCAGCACCAGGGAGAGAATCTAAACCAGCTTCCTTTAAGTTTAAAAGTATTTGTTTGTATGATTTGTTTTCTAATTTGCTAATATGAACAATTTCAGGGGGTCCTAACGCATGGAGTTTAATATCAGGATAATTATTTTTGAGTTTTTTAAATAAATCAACATAAAATTTGAGACCAAGTTTCGGATGTAATCCTCCTTGTAACAATAATTGTCTGCCACCCAAGCGATACAACTCATCTATTTTTTCTGCATATTGTTCAAAAGTGGTTATGTATGCTTCTTCACTGTTAATAGAACGATAAAAATTACAAAATTGGCAACCAGAGCAACATATATTAGTGATATTAATGTTTCTATCAATAATCCAAGTAGTAGTGGCGTCTGGTTTTATAGACTTCTTTATCTGATAGGCAATAAACATTAAATCGGATGTAGAAAGTCTATTATAAATAGTAATACTTTCTTCGACTGATAAAAATTCCATATTTAATGCTTTATCGAGCAATTTATCTATATGCATTCTAATGCTATTATTGGAAATGTTTTTAAGAAAATAATCTGCTTCAATTCAAAATTTGATAGTAATTTTGTTTTTCAATTCAAAAATACTATAATTTATGCAAACAAATATAATAAAAGCGATTAAAGTTTCAGAAACAAAAAACATTCTTTTATTGATAGAAGATTTAAAGGATTTAAAGAAATATTCATTATCAGAGAAAGAAATAGATTATATAAGAATGCAAAAAGAATTAAATAATAAGGATTTTATTGCAATCAATCATTTAAACAATTGGATTTTAGTTAAGTTTATTAAAAAAGAAAAAGAACCTTATTTAATAGCTGAAGAATACAGAAAATTTGGAGACAAAATCTTGGGTTTAATTAATGAAAACAAAATAGATTCAATTAATATTATTGATAGTAATGGGAAAAATAGCAATATTGCATTATCAATAGCGGAGGGAATGGCTTTAGGAAATTATGAATTTTTGAAATATAAAACAGAAGACAAAGACAAGCAAAATTCGCTTAAAACGGTAAGTATTTTATCTGATAAAATTAACATAAAAGAGATTGAAGAAGTAAACATTATTATTGATGCCACTTTAAGAGCAAGAACATTGGTAAATGAGCCTGTTTGTTACTTAAATGCCAAAATGCTTGCGGAAGAAATAGAAAAAATGCACAAAGAAACTTCTGTAAAAGTTGAAGTGATGAACAAGACTAAAATAGAAGCTTTAAAAATGGGGGGATTATTGGCGGTAAACAAAGGAAGTGTTGACCCTCCTACATTTACTTTTTTGGAATGGAAACCGCAAAAAGCGATTAATGCACAACCTATTATCTTTGTTGGAAAAGGAATTGTATTCGATACTGGTGGTATGAATATTAAGCAAGGCAAAAACATGGAAGAAATGAAATGCGATATGTCTGGTGCTGCCGCAGTTGCTTCTGCCATATATGCGATAGCCAAATTAAATCTTAAAGTTTGGGTGATAGGGTTAATTCCTGCTACTGATAATAGACCTAGTGGCAATGCGTATGTTCCTGGTGATATTATTAAAATGCACAATGGAAAAACAGTAGAAGTGCTAAATACTGATGCAGAAGGTCGTTTAATACTTGCTGACGCATTAAGTTACGCGCAAAAGTATAAACCAGAACTTGTGATTGATATTGCTACGCTTACAGGTGCTGCACATGCTGCAATAGGAAAGTATGGTATTGTTGCGATGGGAGCAAAATCAGATAAAGAAATGGAGCAACTTAAGCAAAGTGGAAACAACGTTTATGAAAGAATTGTGGAGTTCCCTTTTTGGGAAGAGTATGATGAATTGGTGAAATCTAATATTGCAGATATTAAAAATATTGGAGGAGCTTATGCTGGAGCAATATCTGCAGGAAAATTTCTTCAACATTTTGTTGATTATCCTTGGATTCATTTGGATATAGCTGGTCCTTGCTTTAATGACTCAAAAGATAGCTATAGAGGCAATGCAGGTACTGGAGTTGGCGTACGCTTATTTGTTGATTTTATTAAAAACAAAGAAAAAAACAAAAAATAAATAGATAGAATATTAATTTTAAATTAAAAATAGAAGAATGGATAAAGAAGAATTTATTAAAGTAGGTATAACTCAAGGCGATATTAACGGAATTGGTTATGAGGTAATTATTAAAACATTAGCAGAAACCAAAGTTCTTGAATATTGTACTCCTATTGTATATGGATCATCAAAAATTGCTTCCTACCATAAGAAAACAATTGATGTGGGTGATTTTAACCTTAATTTGATTAAAAACACAGAACATGCCATAGCTAAAAGAGCCAATATAATTAATATATTTGAGCATGAAGTTAAAATTGATATTGGTAAATCAACAGAAATTGCTGGTCAGTTATCACTAAATTCCCTTGAAACAGCAATACAAGATTTACAAGCAAAAAAAATTGATACGCTTGTTACAGCTCCTATAAATAAAGACAACATACAGTCTGAGAAATTCAAATTTCCTGGTCATTCAGAATATTTAGCACAGAAATTTAATGTAGATTTCAATGATTTTTTGATGTTTTTGATTAGTGATGGTTTAAGAGTTGGTGTAGTTACTGGTCATATTCCTTTAAAAAAGGTATCAGAAAGCATAACTATAGACGTTATTATTAGAAAATTAGCAATTATGAATACTTCGCTAAAAAAGGATTTTGCTATTAGCAGACCAAAAATTGCTGTATTAGGTTTAAATCCGCACTCGGGCGACAATGGTGTGATTGGCACAGAGGAAAAGGAGATTATTATTCCTGCTATTAACAAAGCCAAAGAAAATAATATCCTTGCATTTGGTCCTTACCCTGCCGATGGATTTTTTGGTTCAGGAAACTTTTCTAAGTTTGATGCAGTATTGGCAATGTATCACGACCAAGGGTTAATACCATTTAAAGCTATTTCATTCGAAAGTGGAGTAAACTATACTGCGGGATTACCAATAATTCGCACTTCTCCGGGGCATGGTTGTGCTTATGATATTGCAGGAAAAAACGAGGCTTCTCCAGAATCATTTAGAAATGCACTATATTTGGCTTGCGATATTTATAAAAATAGATTATTATTTGACGAGCTCCATGCAAATCCTTTGAAAACAACCGTGCTTGATAAAGAATAAACGACCAATACATTATTACATCTAAAAATAATTTTTTAATGAACACAACGACATATACTATACAAGAAATTGCCATAGTAACAAAAGGAAAATTATTACAAATAATCAAAAATAGCAACTCTATTAATAACATTTTGATTGATAGTAGAAAATTATTATTTGTTGATAAAACTTTGTTTTTTGCTATTGCTACCAAAAGAAACGATGGACATAACTATATAGAAGACCTTTATAAAAAAGGCGTTCGCAATTTTATTATTTCTAAAGAACCAGAAAATATTCAGCAATTAAAGAATGCAAATATTATTAAGGTAACTGATACCTTGCAAGCATTGCAATTGCTTAGTGCTCATCATCGAAAACAGTTCAATATTCCTGTTATTGCTATAACTGGAAGTAATGGAAAAACAATTGTTAAAGAATGGTTATATCAGTTATTGTGCGAAAAGGAAAACATCGTTAGAAGTCCCAAAAGCTACAACTCTCAAATTGGCGTTCCTTTGTCTGTTTGGCAAATGAGTCCAGAAAACAACCTTGCTATTTTTGAAGCAGGGATTTCTGAGACTGATGAAATGGACAAATTGCAGGCTATTATACAACCAACCATTGGAATTTTCACTAATATTGGGCAAGCCCACGCCGAGAATTTTTTAAATACCAATCAAAAAATAGGAGAAAAGTTAAAGTTGTTCACAAAAGTGGATACGCTTATTTATTGTTCGGATTATCACGGTATCAACGAGCGAATTTTTGCTTCTGGTTTAAATAAAAATATCAAACTTTTTTCTTGGTCGAAAAAGTTGGAGGGGAATGTGTTGGTTCAGCAAATAACAAAAAACACCAAGAAAACTACTATTTCCGCTTTATATAATAATGAGGTTATTGAAATTGTAATACCTTTTGTAGATGATGCTTCCATTGAGAATGCAATTCATTGCTGGGTAACAATGCTTTGCATGGGTTATGAAAACGCATTTATTCAAAAAAGAATTTTACACATTACTTCCGTGGCAATGCGTTTGGAGATGAAAGAAGGGATAAACAACTGCTCTATTATTAATGATAGCTATAGCTCAGATTTAAACTCGTTGAACATTGCCTTAGATTTTTTAATTTCACAAAAACAACACAATAAACGAACAGTTATATTATCAGATATACTTCAAAGTGGCAGAACAGATGATGATTTATATACCGAAATTTCTGCAATGCTTGCACATAAAGATATTGATAGAATTATTGGGGTAGGAAAGTCAATTTCTAAAAACGCAGATAAGTTCCAAATAGAAAAAAACTTTTATGAAACCACCAACGATTTTCTCAATAATATCAATACCTCTGATTTTCATAACGAAAGTATTCTATTGAAAGGTGCTCGAATATTTGAATTTGAAAATATAAGTAAATTACTTCAGCAGAAAGCCCACGAAACGGTGCTCGAAATAAACCTAAATGCAATGGTTCATAACCTTAATTATTATCGAACTCTTGTTAAACCCACCACTAAACTTGTGGCAATGGTAAAAGCTTTTTCTTATGGAAGCGGTAGTTTTGAAATTGCTAATTTATTACAGTTTCATCGTGCCGATTATCTTGCTGTTGCTTATACAGATGAAGGTGTTGAACTTAGAAAAGCAGGCATTACATTGCCAATTATGATAATGAATCCTGAAGAATCAAGCTTTGATGCCATTATACAAAATAAATTAGAGCCAGAAATATATAGTTTTAGAGTACTTACTAAATTCTATGAAGCCACCACCAGATATAATATTGATAACAATGATACATTTCCTATTCATATCAAAATAGATTCGGGCATGCATCGCTTGGGTTTTGAAAAAGACGATTTAAATGAATTAATAGACAGTCTAAAAATACAAAACCATTTGTTTGTAAAATCTGTTTTCTCTCATTTGGCAGCAAGTGATGAGCTACAACACGATGATTTTACAAAGCAACAGATTAAAGCGTTTCGTGAAATGGGGAAAACAATTCAAGACGCTTTTGATTACCCTATTCTTTTACACATTCTCAACTCTGCTGGTATAAGTCGTTTCCCTGAAGCTCAATTTGATATGGTTCGCCTTGGAATTGGTTTATATGGAATATCTTCTGATAAGGAAGAACAAAAACACTTGCAACCAGTTGGTATTTTAAAATCAATTATTTCTCAAATAAAGGACATTCCAAAAAATGATAGTATTGGTTACGGAAGAAAAGCTATTGCCAAGAAAAATATGCGTATTGCAATTATCCCTATAGGTTATGCAGACGGACTAAACAGAAAACTCGGCAATAATGTTGGAAAAATGCTTATAGGAGGTCATCTTGTTCCTATCATCGGCTCCATTTGTATGGATATGTGCATGATTGATATTACTGAAATTAAAGCTAAAGAAGGTGACGAAGTAATTATTTTTGGAAATGATTTGCCCATTAATACTTTGGCTGATAATTTGGAAACAATACCTTATGAAATACTTACCAGCGTTTCGAGGAGAGTTAAAAGAGTCTATTTTTATGAATAAAATCCTAAGCAATCATTAAAACTATTAAAAATGAAAACACTATTTATCAATTTATTGTTTGTAGTTTCTTTAAATTTACACGCTTCGTTTGACGACCATTTTTTAAGCAAAACGCTTCGTTTAGACTATTATCATTTGGGAAACAATCTCGAAGATTCCTACTCTTTTGATGAATTGATAGAAGAACCATTTTGGGGTGGTTCTAAAGTTAATTTAATTGATACTTTTGAATATGGAAGTTATTTATTTAAAGTGATAGACAAAGAAACAAGCGAAGTGTTATATTCGCACGGTTATTCTTCTTTGTTTCAGGAATGGCAAACTACGCTTGAAGCAAAATCAATATATAGAACATACTCCGAAACGGTAGTTTTTCCTTTCCCCAAGAAAACGGTTGTTGTAGAGTTTTATAAAAGAAATAAGAAAAACAACTGGGATAAAAGATTTGAATACACGGTGGACCCTACAAATTATTTTATTTCCAAAGAAATGAAAATAAAATGCGACACTTTTAAAGTAAACAATGCTGGCGACCCTGCTACAAAACTCGATATTGTTATTATTGCAGAAGGTTATACCGCTGCCGAAATGGAAAAGTTTCAAAAAGACTGCCAACGATTTGCTGGTTATCTCTTCAAAACTAGTGTTTACAAAAAAAACAAAAATAACATTAATATTTGGGGCGTAAAATCAATATCAGCAGAATCGGGAACCGATTTTCCTGGTTTGGGAACTTGGAAGAAAACCATTGTAAACGCTTCCTTCTACACCTTTGATACAGAAAGGTATTTGATGACTACCGACAATAAAAACATTAGAAATATTGCCGCTAATGTCCCCTACGATCAAATTTATATTCTTGTTAATACTGATCATTATGGTGGAGGGGGCATTTATAATTTCTATTCTACTTGTGCAAGCGACAATAGCAATTCCGATTTTATTTTTACACACGAG
>Ga0066650_10000877_pt1 | contig 10742 bp, 13 predicted proteins | sample CryGey092014_all_FD_59539 | JGI IMG/M metagenome (GOLD analysis project Ga0066650, IMG submission 59539) | Groundwater microbial communities from aquifer - Crystal Geyser CG23_combo_of_CG06-09_8/20/14_all | ecosystem: Environmental > Aquatic > Deep subsurface > Groundwater | place: USA: Utah...
TTGTATCCCAAGGCCCTTGCCAAGTTCCGTGATCCGTATGAAGGATGTTCACGCAAAACACCTTCAATTCGGCATTTCAATTGCCAATCGTGTTCCGTCTTTCGCGAAACATAGTACAGGGTGGAGGTGGGGATACCAAGACGCTTGGCAAGCTTGAGTTTCCCGCCGGCACGGGCGTTTCGGATCACCAGTTCTTTTTTTGGGTGCCGGATAGTTTCATAGTGTCAAGGACCCCGTTTTTCGTAAGTAAATTCTTAGACTTTTAAGCAGCCACAGGAAGGGCTGTTTTTTGTTTGTGTGCGAATACAGCGGGAGGCATGTCAATTGCCAATCGCGTTCCGTCTTTCGCGAAACATAGTACAGGGTAGAGGTGGGGATACCAAGACGCTTGGCAAGCTTGAGTTTCCCGCCGGCACGAACGTTTCGGATCACCAGTTCTTTTTTTGGGTGCAGGATAGTTTCACAGTGAGTTCACCCACCAATCCTAAGAGCATTTGGTTTTCCCATTTCAACTTCACCAGTTCACCAATAGTTGGCTGTCCCTCGACACCTTTCCCCAGCCAGGTGTATATGGTCTTCGTGGATACACCGTGTTCTTGGGCTACCTGGGATACCGGAATACCTTGTTCTTTTATGCGCTTGAGGATATCCGCTTTGACCTCTGGCGATACCCGATAAAGTGTTTTTCCCATATGTGTGTAAAGGTTAGTTTCATACTGATTATACCTCGGCCTTTACTTCCAGAATACGGTTCCCACTTAAGTGTGCCCATTGGCAATCTGACATCGCAAATTTTCGCCAATATCTACATGACGCCGTTCGATTATTTTGTTACACATGAACTAAAAATCAAGCGATACTTTCGCTATACTGACGATTTACTCTTTGTAAGTCCAAGCCGTGATGACCTCCTTAGTTTACAAAGGAAGATTGAACAATTTTTTAACAAGAGACTTGCGTTGAAAATCCACCCGAAGAAAATCTATTTGCGTAAGCTGTCGCAAGGCGTTGATTTTGTCGGGTATGTTTTTTTGCCCTATCATCGAGTGTTGCGTACAAAAACAAAACAAAGAATGTTTATCAAAATTCGCCAAAAAGCTATTTGCAATAACCAAGGGCTATTTGGCGACATGTCGCTTTACCAAAGCTTGCAATCATATGCTGGCCTTTTGCGGCACTGTGAGGGTCATGCGTTAAAGCAACAATTATATAACGACGCGTGGTTACGTAAAAATAATTCCAATTAACAATTTGGTGGTGTCGCACAAAAGAATTTAGTTTGCGCGTTCCGTGTAGTCGCCAGTATCTGTATTGACAATGATTTTATCACCTGTATTTATAAAGAGAGGAACTCGAATTTCCAAATCATTTTCTAGCGTTACGGTTTTGAAAACATTTGTCGCCGTATCGCCTTTGACGCCAGGAGGAGCATCTTTGACAACGTACTCAATTTTTTTGGGTATTTGAACAGTGGCAGGAGTCCCATCAATTAACATGACGTCTACCATGAGGCCGTCTTTCAAAAAACGCGCTTTTTCTTCAAATGATTTCTTACTAATAAAAAATTGTTCAAACGAGGTTTGATCCATGAAGTGAAGTGATTCGTCGTCACCATACAAAAAAGACGCCTTGCTATGGGATAGGTCTGCCTCTGGGATCCTGTCATTTGCCTTAAAAGTATTTTCTAGTGTATTGCCGGTTACAAGGTGGCGGAGTTTGGTCCGCATGACGGCTTTTCCGCGACCCATTTTCATGTGGCTTGAGTCGACAATTTCGTAGGGCTCACCATTAAACTGGATGAACGTGCCAACCCGCAGGTCATTCATATCATACATACAATGTATCTGTTAACTATTGTTGTGGGACGTACGCGAGCAGTGCAAGAAAGCGTGATCGCTTGATTGCTCGCGCAAGTTTTCGTTGATGTTTTGAGCAGACCCCCGTTCTGCGACGTGGCAATATTTTGCAGTATGGTGATACAAATTTCTGCAATATGCGCAGTTCTTTAAAATCAATTTCATGAATGCCATGTGTGCAGAAATAGCATTGTTTGTTCAGGTCTTCTGCTCGCTGTTCGCGTTGTCTTTTTTGATTGTGTTGTGGTCTCATAGATTATCAAGACTTAAAAAGGTATGTCTTCAACGTTTATTTCATGCTCCGCTGTAGGTTCGGGTTGCGCGGTTGAGTTGTCGGCGTTGCCAGTAAAGGGATTACCGCCACTTTCCCCTTTTCGATCAAGCATTATCAAGTTATCTACGATTATTTCAGTGCGATATTTCTTTGCACCTTGTTGATCTTCCCAATTTCTAGTCTGCAGATGACCTTCAACGTATACCTTGCTACCTTTTTTTACATATTGGCCGATAATGTCAGCTAGCTTTCTCCATGCGACAAGATTATGAAATTCGGTTTGTTCTTTTGATTGGCCTTCTTTATCCGTCCATCGACGGCTTGTAGCGACCGAGAAGCTCGCGACATTTTGACCCGTTGGGGTTGTACGTATTTCTGGGTCTCGCGTGAGATTACCGATCAGTTGGACTTTATTTAGATTCATCGCCATACATTTAATCGTTTAGTGAATCATCTTTCAAAAGCTCATCAAGCTTTTGGTCAAGTTCTTCCAAAGAAAGTTTTTCTTTTTCTTCTTCTTTCTTTTTGGGTACTTCTTGTTTTTTCTTTTCTTCAATTTCTGTTCGCGTTTTTTCTTTTTCCTCTTGAGTTTTGCGCATACGGGATTTTTCCATACTTTCCTTCATTTGTTCTTCTCGTTCAATATCTTCCTTGGTTTTAGCGCGAGTTTGTGCAATAAGAAAACGCAGCACATGCTCATTAAGCGTAAGCAAACGATGCAGTTCCTTGATTGATTCAGGTTCCGCATTAAATTCGATCAGCCAGTAGTTGGCGTGAATTTGTTTTTCGATTTCATAGGCGAGTTTTCGTTTTCCTATCTCGCCGTCCTTAATTAGTTCTCCGTGTGCTTTGATGTGGTCGTTCACCATGGTGTGAAGCTTTTGCGCATCACTATCTGACGTCGACACCCGCATCAAATATACGAGTTCGTAGTGTGACATAAGTTGTATTCTTTTATTCTGTTGAAATATGTGCCAAGGCAACAAGAATAGCCTTGCAAACGGACTCTATCATATGGACCTATTCTTGGCAAGCCCCTTTGGCATGCTCTATGGAGAAGCTCATTATTTGCTATACTTTGAAGGTGCCAGTATAAGACTCCCGTAATTTATGAAGAAACTATTGTATATTTTTGTATTTCTCCTGGTCGCTCTCGTCGCGCTTTTTGCGGCCTTGCATTTTTTTGTCGACGATCAAGAAGAAAATGCTTGGTTTTGCGAAAATGGAACATGGGTTCGCCACGGGGACCCCGATCAAGACCATTCAACAGCAGGGTGTAGCACTCAAACAGATACCATGAAGAAGGATTTTGAATATACATGGTCAACAATGAATGAGGGTCCGTATACCGATTCCATAACATTTGCAACCAGCACTAATCTTACTTCCTGGTATCCATCAGGAAAAATATTAGCGACTCATGCTTCTGTCCCGGGAGCTGTTAAGAAAAATGAGAAGATTTTTGTTTATTTTGTCGACGTCACAGAAGATGGGGCGCCCGAACAAACCGGGCTGGTGTTGTCTGAAGATAATGGAAGAACATGGACTAATGCCCAGCGAATTACAATTGAAGGAATCGGTGATCGGGTTGTCGCAGATCCAGATCCTGTTTTACTAGATGACGGACGTATTCGATTATATTATTTTGATATTAATGAGTCGCGTTTGTATACGGGTGCAGAAAACACAGCACCTCCGCAACGTATTTACTCGGCAATTTCAGATGATGGCGTACATTTTATCCAAGAGAATGGCGTACGATTTACCCGCGATGGAGCGTTTGATCCAGACGTTGAGCGTGATGGAGACACATGGCGAATGTATGTTGGAACTCCTGACGGGCAAGAAGTTATCTCGGCTACATCGACAGACGGCTTAAATTTTTATGAAGAGGGCGTTGCGTTTACGGGTGGCGCTGTTCCCGACGTGTTTCATGCCAGCAATATTTGGTATTTGTTTACTTCAGGCATTCATATAGCAACCAGCGAGGATGGGAAAACATTTACCTCAACGAAAGATTCATTTCACGCGACAGGTGTATTTGTTACCGCCGACCCCTCTGTTATTGGTTTGGCAACCGGGAAATATTTGATGATTTATAAAACACACTAGCGACATGGAGCGAGAAACATTTGAACAGCTAGTTGACGACGCTGTAATGTCAATCCCAAAACGGATCCGCGACCGAATTGAGAACGTTGCGTTTGTGGTTGAGGATGGCCAACGGGACGCTAATGCCACTGAACCAGCCGTCCGAAGTCAAGGCGTGCTTCTGGGATTATATCAGGGTGTCCCCTTAGGCAAACGCGGACCATATTATTCCGGCGTGCTCCCTGATAAGATCACTATTTTTCAGCACGCAATTGAACGGGCTGCAAAAGATGACCAAGGCATTCAGCGACTCATACAAGAAGTTGTATACCATGAAGTTGCGCATTTTTTGGGGATGAACGAATCAGAGGTTCGTGCGTGGGAGGCCGCGCCAACACGTTCACAAGGCGCAAAAACCTCACTAAGGTATTGACAAAAAGACATTGATAAGCGTATACTCCGCGGTAAATCATCCACGGAGGGTTCGTATGTTGCTACGTGAACACCGGCGGCGTCCAGTATTGTACCCTAAGGGCTACGAAGGTCCGATCTGCCCTAATTGCACTAGTCCGTTAGAAGAGATCGACCATCCGCGTAGAGGGTTATTTTGTCCAAATTGTCTGCGCCTTTATTACAGGCGCCCAGACAAAAAGGCTAGCATGCACCTTAACTCGCAAGGAGGCGGTTTGAGAAAACAGCAGATAACTTTTTTTCCACCCAAGCACAAACCTAAAGGTTTGAAAATCACTGTCGGGGCACTCATCTTTATGGGTCTTGCCCCGTTGCTCTACTTCCTTTTTGGCAGATTTTTCTAGACGGTTTTCTTTTGTCGATAATCCCGAGGTTCTTACAAACCCCGGGATTTTTATAATTTGTTTTTACGTATATATTGAAAATAAAAAAGGAGTCCCGACATGAAAAAAGAAAATGCTATCCAAAAGGTGTTGCGCAGACAAAGAGAATTTTTTCAAAAAATGCGCGAGTCCACACGCCCACATAATCCATACACTAAGGTAATACCACTGGTGCGTACCCGTCCAAAATTGCCATTTCGCCACCGGCCTCCTTGATTACGAGGAGGCCGGGGTATTTGTCCGGGAGCTTTGAGATAGTGTATGCTTTAGTTTATGATGTTTGCAGTTGAATTAGGTCGGGAACCATTACTTTCCCTCGTAGAACTCGAGACCCGTTTTCGTACACAAGGCCAAAGAACAACATTCCAGGTTATTGCTCCAAAGGTGGTTGCGATAGAGGTAGATTCATTTTCGCAGGAACTCTTTTTTTCGCTGGGTGGATCGATAAAATATGCGCAATTACTGTTGCGAATACCGGCTGATGAATTTACACACGATCCATTACGCATTTTGATAGATGATATGTTTATACACTCCGCCTTTGGTGATGAGGAGTCTGTTTCTTTCGCTGTAAGCGCGTATGGAAATATTCCCTCGGGGTTTTATCGTAAAATTAAACCGCTTGCCATCCAATGGAAGAAGCACCTGAAACAAAAATTTCAGCATGTGCGGTTTGTTGAAAGCAATGATCCAACAACATCGAGCGTCACCGTGGCCCGAAACCGATTACTACGAGGGTGTGATTTGTGGATGGTTTTTTTTAAAGATGAGGTGTTATTTTTTAAAACGCTCGCGGTACAGGACTTTCATTCATTTGCTGAACGTGATTTTGGTAGGCCACGACGCAATGCGCGAAATGGTATGCTCCCGCCAAAACTTGCGCGCATAATGGTTACTCTTTCAGGCGCAGGTGAAAAGTCGGTTTTGCATGATCCTTTTGTTGGTTCGGGTACGATTTTACAGGAAGCTGGTTTGCTTGGTGTACAGAAACTTAGTGGCACCGACATTCATCCGCAGAACATCACTGATGCGCAACAAAATCTCGATTGGCTCGAAGAACGAACTGATAAAAAATGGTCTCTTGAACTTGCAGCAGGGGATATTCGATTCATTACTCCAGAACAGTATCCTGGCGTTACGCATGTGGTAGCAGAGATAGATTTAGGTGATCCGCTTCAGCGTCGCTCACGGCCCGATGAGGCGGTGTCATTTGCACGTGAGGCGGAAGTGCTCGCGCAAGCTCTTTTTGCCTATGCTCTCGGACAACAAACATGCAGTGCAATAGTTTTAGCGCTTCCGTTTTGGCCACACATACAAGGGCAACCGACACGCGTCAGCTTTTCTATCCCCGATGGTTTTTCTTTGCTTGATTCGTATGTGTTTGGAGCGCTGTATCCAACCGAGCTTTCTTCGAGAGGTGGTTTTGATTATATGCGTCCAGATCAATTTGTGGGACGAGAAATACTCGCGTTTCAAAAAACAAAATAAAGAGTACCAGGTTCCTCCAAACCTGGTACATATATGCTGAAAACTCCAGCGGACATGCAAAAAAGTACGACGACAACGTGACAAGTGGCGTATTGCCCAATTGTCGAAGAGATTTTGATCACCTCCTTTCACGTGGGGGGCTGGGACGAACCTGAAAGTCCAGGTGTCCGCGAGATGGCACGAACTCTTATGAAGATGATTTCTTCTTTTGAGTCACGCCAAGAGAGGGTGATACTGATCGGCACTGCCGACGATCAAATTCTTTTTGCGCCGACGTAGTTGCGCGATTCACGATTTTTTGTGTTAGTTCTGGCGCATCTACGTGGGCATAATTCCTAAATCCTCGTGAAATACGCTGAGTTGTTGCGTCATCGGTGAAAACACACCTCCTTATTTCTAAAAGGTGATCTATTGTAATGAGCACATTCCTAATACTTTTAGTGTACGCTCTAGCAATTAAATCGACAATTTATTTGTCCACAGGGTTCACGCATTTGTATGAAAATACATAACATCTCCATCTTCAACGATATAGTCTCTGCCCTCTAGACGCATTAACCCTTTTTCTTTAGCGCCAAGCTCTCCATGCGCAACAAAATCTTTCCAAGTAATGACCTCTGCTTTAATGAATTGTTTTTCAAAGTCAGAATGGATCTCACCAGCTGCTTCTGGTGCTGTGGAGCCGTGGCGAACCGACCATGCGCGCGTCTCTTTCGGTCCAGACGTAAAATAGGTAATAAGACTAAGAAGGGAATATGCGCTGCGAATAAGACGATTTAAGCCTGGTTCTTGCCAGCCTAAATCTTGCAAAAATACTCTTGCATCTTCATCTGAAAGCTCGGCAAGCTCAGATTCGATTTTTGCTGAAATTGCAATCCCGTCCGTTGGTGTCCGTGAGTTTTTTCTCTCATCGACATTGTAGACTTTCAGCTCAGGCTTACTTGTAAGAAGCTGGAGCTCATTGATACGAGCTTGTTCATCGTCCGTCAGTTCAATGTCGCGCGTCCGTTTTCCAGTTTCAAGTCCAGTTCGTACCTTTTGAAGCGCAAGAAACTCTATTTGAGAACCTTTATCACCAGTTCGCGCTTTTCCCTCTAGCGCCTCAATTCGTTTGAGCACCGTTTCCATGTCAGCAAGGATTAGTTCCGTGATAATAACCTCGTAGTCGTTTTTTGGATTGATACCCCCATGGACATGCGTCACATCAGCATCAGTAAATGTTCGCATCAAATGCACGATCGCGTTTACTTCTCGGATGTTTGATAGAAATTTGTTGCCCAATCCCTCGCCTTTGTGTGCGTCTTTCACGAGACCTGCAATATCCACAAACGTCGCGGTTGCGGGGATTATTTTTATGGATGAAGAAACCCGAGCAAGTTCGAATAATCGTTCGTCAGGAACCTGGACGATTCCGATATTTGGTTGGATCGTTGTAAACGCGTAATTTTGCGCTTCAACCTGCTTTTTCGTGATTGCTTGAAATAGTGTGGACTTGCCGACATTCGGAAGCCCGATGATTCCAATTTTGAGTGGCATATGTATAGTCAGTGTAGCAATTCTTATGTTATACTGTATATATGTTCGAAGATCAACAGCTCCAATCAAGAAGAGGGACGGGGGCAGGCCCAGTGCCACCTCCGCCAATTGACCCGGATGAGCTCCGCGCAAAACGCTCTCAAACCCCGCAGGGTGCTCCAGTTATGGGGCAGCCGCCTGCTCCGCGTCCGCCACAAGCGCCGATTGGAGGCGCTGCACGGGAAAAAGATTGGGGTCCTTGGAAGCCAAAACAAAACCCAGAATACAACCCCCCTGATACTCCACAAGAAATTCAACAAGTGTTGACTCAATATTCAAATGGTGGGGCGCCAACGCCACCTCCACCAGGACAAAAAGCTGAAATGCCAATGCAATCTGGTGGGCGCGGGAAGACATTTATGGTGGTTGGAATCGTGATTGTTTCTATTATTCTGGTTGGTGGGCTCGTGTTTGCCTATTTTCAATTTTTCAGATCGAGCACCTCAACAAATACTGAAAATCAAAACGAAAACAGTAATCAAAACGTTAATTCAACTGTAATATTGAATGTACATAGTGACGTACAAACGAACGAAAACACCAACACAATAAGCGCTAACAGTAATAGTGAGGGTAATGTGAATGGTGTCGTAAATTTGAACGCAGCAAACGTCAATAGCGCAAACGTCAATAGCGCATCGAATACGAACAGTAACGTAAATGTTAGCACTAACGTACATACAAACACATCCGATGATGATACTACGTCAGCAAAGGACACAGATAATGACGGACTGACCGACACGCTAGAACTTATTTATGGGACAGACATCAACAATCCTGATACCGATGGTGATGGGTATTTGGATGGTCAGGAAATACAGAACGGGTTTAATCCGAAGGGTCCAGGGAAATTACCAAGTTCTAGCTAATCCGCTTTATAATTTGAGAAAAGTCACGCATGAGCAGTCGGAGCGCTTTTTTATTATTCTCAAATGCAATTTTTTTTGGCAACGCATGAATAGGAAACCAGCTCACTTCACTTACGTCATCTTGAGGTTCAAGTGTGGTACGTGAAGAAATATGTGAAACAAAATATGTATTTAAGGTAAGCTGTATTGGCATCGTTTCATATGTGCCAATATATATACACGGAAGCATGGTTATGTGTCGTAGCTGCACGCCCAACTCCTCTTTTATTTCCCGTTTCGCGCCACATTCGGGCGTTTCGCCCAGCTCTAAAAATCCACCTGGCACATCCCACCACCCTTGAAGCGGCATGATTGCGCGTTTTGAAAGAAGAACCTCTTTCCTCTCATTTATTAAAAAGCATGACGCCGTTGGTTTTGAGTTTAACCACATTGTGTAGCCACATGACAGGCATACAAGCTCTTTTACGTAATCACAAGCTTTGAGCTGAAAGCGTTTTCCGCAGTGAGGACAAAAAGGAAAATATCGCTGCAGAATTTGTTTATAGGCTTTGTTTGTTTTCTTCATGCATGTCCGTTACGCGTTTGAGTAAATAGGCAACAGTCATAGGACCAACACCACCAGGAACTGGAGTAATTGCGACATGAGTATCATGGAATGAGTCAGTATTCACGTCACCTGAAACTCCTTCTGCGTCTCTATTATATCCAACATCAATAACAATCGCATCATTTTTGATGTTTGAACTACTGAGAAAGTATTTTTTTCCAACTGCGACAACAACAATGTCGAACGAGGAAAGTTTTTTGATGTCTTCCTGTGTCGCTTGTACAAAACTGGTAACTCTTGCACCCTGTTGCTCGAGCGCTTCAGCAAGTGGTAAAGCAAAAATTGAACTGTTCGTACAAAGAGCAGCAGTCATTCCTTGGAGGTCTGATGTCTCACTTATAATAAGTGCGAGAATGCCTTGTACGAGCGCTGGTGCGCTTGCATTTTGATCATGAGAGAGGAATTTTTTAATATTAGCAGGATGGAACCCATCAGCATCCTTGGTATGAGCAATTCGGGCTATTAGGGCATTTTCGTCTAATTGCTTTGGCAAGGGGAGTTGGATTAATATGCCGTCGATCTGATCATCCGTATTGAGCCAGTCAATCGTCTGTTCAATATCGGCATATGTCGCGTCCTCGGGGAATTTATATAGATGAAAATCAATGCCGATATATTCTGCCGCCCTTTTTTTTAGATTAACATAGACGCGTGATCCTTCATTGTCGCCAACAAGCAGAATAGCGAGCCCAGGTCTGTCACTATTTGCTCGTACGCGCTGCGCAAGCTCATTTTTGAGCGTGTCAGCCAATAATTGTCCATCTATGATTTTCATGCCATAAAAAGGTTATGTGTTTTCAAAATGTGTAATTCCGGTATCCAGTGAGAACGAATTTCACCTGAAAGATACAATGAGCCGGTGACTACGACAAGGTCTTGCCCTTTCGCTTTCTTTAGAATAAGATTGAGCGCGGACTGTGGGTTATGGCGCGAAAAGAATGTTCGATTCGGAAAAAGTTTTTTAGCAACACCGATGAGTGCTTGAGGTTTTGCCGGTTTTGGCACTTCCAATGATGCGCTTGTGAAACAAATGTTTGTGAAATACGGGACAAGTATTTTTAGCATTTGTTGTATTTGTTTATTTTCTCCGATTCCAATAATCGCATGCATAGTCCCCGCATTGAG
>Ga0066650_10000888_pt1 | contig 10703 bp, 9 predicted proteins | sample CryGey092014_all_FD_59539 | JGI IMG/M metagenome (GOLD analysis project Ga0066650, IMG submission 59539) | Groundwater microbial communities from aquifer - Crystal Geyser CG23_combo_of_CG06-09_8/20/14_all | ecosystem: Environmental > Aquatic > Deep subsurface > Groundwater | place: USA: Utah...
CCTTATTACATATTTTGTATCACATTCATTTTCTTCTTATTCAGTGTTATCTATGGGTGCAGAAAATACCAAAGACTTGAAGTACGTAAAGATTATATGTGATTATTTGAGATCATATTATGAATGGGTTGAGTTAACAAAAGATAAAATTATTATCGCTCTTCCGATGGTGAGATCAATTTTAATCAAAGAGCATATTCCAAATTCATTAATGCAGGTTTCGCTGGCGACTGGCTATTTCCTTATATTTGAAAAAGCAAAGAAAATGGGCATAACACATATTATTACCGGGCAAGGACCGGACATTCTTTTTGCCGGATATCATAAATATAAAACTTGTGTCAACATAAATAATGAAATTAAAAGCGATTTAGAATTACTTGAGGTTGACAAGCGGAGAGATAGTAGTATAGCTAAGTACTTTGGAATTACATTAATAAATCCATATCTTGAACATCAATTTGTTGAATTTGCTCTTTCTGTACCTTCTAAATATAAAATACATCAAGGTGTGGAAAAACTTCTTCTTCGCCTATTGGCAAAAAAACTCGGATTACCGGAGGAAATTATTAACCGTCCTAAAAAAGCATTTCAGTATTCTACGGGAATACAGAATATCATAAGACGAGTTATGTAACATTAATTACAAAACTATACTTACGTCATTCTGGCACCATTCGTGATTATCCAGAATCAGATTCTGGATGCGCTCACTTTGTTCGCTTACCAGAATGACGGATCTTAATTTATCTAAAAGCCGAGCGGATTTTTCGAGCGAGAGAAGTAATAAGAGGTTGTTTACTCTTAATAATGATTTGTAACGAGGGAATTTGTTCATCCATAGCCAGTTCTCCAAGTTGTATTCCCGTTCTTTTTTCATCCTCTTTTAATAGTGATTTCCACCAATGAATATGTTCAATACGGGGATTTACGACAATATCAGCTTTTTTTACTTCAGAGAGCGATAGGTTATGACTCATTAACATAAATGATAACTCCGCAACTCGTAAAAAAGAAGTTGAATCGGTCAGATCGGGTTCAGAATATTGTTTTTGAAGATTTACTGCGATGATAATATCTGCTCCCATTTTTTTTACTGTATCAACAGGTACCGGACTTGTTGCGCTGCCATCAATATACAGTTCATTATGTATAAAAGCAGGTTTATAAATCATCGGAATTGCACAACTTGCATAAATAGTTGGAAGTACGAGTCCCTCTGAAAACGCAGTTGTCATTCCTGTTTTTAGATTCACCGCAATCGCTCGAAATGGAATTTTAAAGTCTTTATACTGAAATTCTTTTCCCAAAAATTCTTCTATAAAAACCTGTGTTTTATTTCCTCCCAAGATTCCTTGATGGAGAGAAGGGTCGACAAGCATTGAGATCATCTGCCACCAACCTTTAGATACAATATATTTTTCAATTTGTCCGATATTTTTTGTTTTTGCGTAAAATGATCCCACAATAGAACCTGCGCTTGTTCCTGCAATATAATCAATAGCAATATTATGTTTCTCCAATGTTTTGATTACACCAATATGAGCGAGTCCCCGGGCGCCTCCGCTTCCTAAGGCGAGTCCGATGGTTGGACGTTTACTGAAGATATTCATATTGTTATTCATTATATAATAAACCAGATATTACATATTCGATTGATTTCTGTCTCTCTATTAATGTATAGTTATTCTCTATGGATACAAATCAAAATACAGATAAACCAAAACAGATTGAAGGAGTCGCCGGATCAATGAGTATGGTAGAACTTTCCACCTTGATAAATAGGTATGTAGCAGATATAGAAAAATTAAAAGAATCAATGAAAATGCAATCTTCTATGTTTAAAGATTCATTTGAAAATGACGCCGAATATCATACAAAATCAAAACAAGTTAAACAGGTTACTCGTGAACGAAACGCCATTAAACAACGCATATTAAAACAACCCGCAGTTGAAGCATTGACAGGAAAAATGAATGAATTAAAGGGAGAAATAAAAGATGCCCAAGAGGGTCTTTCAGGTTATTTGGAAGAATATCAAAGGGTTTCCGGAACAAATATTATTGAAGGTGAAAATGGTGAAATCAGGGAAATTGTTCCCATGTATAAACTGGTTAAAAGAAAAGTTTAACTTTATTCATTACATTTACTCCAGAGCCCTCTGTTATTGTTTCGTGCTTCTTTCTCTGCATCAACAAACTGGTTACTATATGCAACATCTGGAGGAAAAGTCGAAGCTACGGCATATCCTTGTCTTACTAAATAATCATTGACAAAAATACCGCTTTGTGTTGCATTTTCTGATTCTATAACCCAAATATATCGTAATAGTCTTTTATATCTATCAACTTCAGACACGTCTTTTTCCATTCGAACAAGTTTTCCCTCAACCAATTGTTTATTAAAAAAACTTGCTTCTTTTCCAAAACATTCAACACTTTTATTCGGATGTTTTGTTTCTGGAGTATTTATCCCGATATATCTGACAACTTGTTTGTTCTCAATTTCTATGGTATCTCCGTCAATTACTCGTATAACTTTATTGATGGTATATGGTTGGGTTGTGACTGTTGGTATGATTGTGGGCGATGGGAAAAAAGAAGGAATGGTAACATTTAATTTTGGTGAAGATTTGAAACTGATAAAACCTGCAATTGCAAAAAAACAAATCAAACTAAAATATAATATTCTTAAAATGCTTTGTTTCATATGAGTAGTATAGTAAAAAAATCAAAATACATATTCTGTAAAATTTTAATAGACAGTCGTCATTCTGGCACCAAACGTAATTGTCCAGAATCGATTCTGGATGCGCTCACTTTGTTCGCTTACCAAAATGACAGATAATTAATCTCGTTATTTTCAGTGAAGTACTTTCTTATTTCACCGTAACGCTTTTGGCAAGATTGCGAGGTTTATCCGGATCAGTGCCTCTTCCAACTCCTAGATAATACCCCAGCATTTGTCCAATAATAATATTGTAATAAATTGAAAAGAAAGGAGGGGAGTTTGGTGTTTCGATAAATGTATCAAATTCTTTTGCATTTTGCGGTCCAACACCAATTATTAATGCTCCACGCGCTTTCATTTCAGCTGCTGATGAGAGAACTTCTCCGCGAATTGAATCGTTAGAGGTAAGTACAATACAAGGAGTTCCTTTTTGAATAAGTGCAATTACTCCATGTTTTAATTCACCCGATGCAAAAGCTTCAGCGTGGATATAGCTCGTTTCCTTGAGTTTCATTGCAAATTCGAGTCCTGCAGGGTAATTCAAATACTTACCGATAATATACACATGTTCATGATCAACAAGATCTTTAGCTAACTTGAGAATTTTATTCTGTAATTTTTTAGTTAACCACGAATCCAAACTTTTTTTAACAAAATCAAAATCATTTGTTTTATTATTTAATGATTTTGCAAGAAGGGTCAGTGTTGCCAATTGTGCAGTAAATGCTTTGGTTGAAACAACTGCAATTTCAGGTCCTGCGCCAACCGCTAATACATAATCTGCCATTCTTTCAAGAGTTGATCCTTTTGCGTTTACAATTGCAACAATTACTGCTCCTTGTTTTTTTGCTTGTTTTGCAACTATGAGTGTGTCTGCAGTTTCACCGCTTTGTGATATTGCAAATAGAACAGTTTTTTTGTTTATGGTTTGTAAAAATGGCCCCATTTCATAAGAGCCATATACTTCGGATTGAACTGCGGATTCGGAAAATAAGTATTTTGCAGCAAGTCCGCAGTTATATGCCGATCCGCATCCGGTCATAACAATGTTGCAATCATCTTTAATCTTATCGGCAAGATCAGATATAATTTCTGTATTTGAAACGAGAGCTTTCGGAATACTAACTTTTTGCTCCATAATTTCCTTGAGAAGAAAATGGGGGTATCCGCCTTTTTCCGCATCCTTAATTTTCCAGTTCAATTTTTGGATTTTGCTTTTTATTTCTTTCCCGGTTTGAGTATTAAAAACACGGAAACCAGTTTTTTCCAACACCGCTCCTTCCCCGTCTGACAAAAAAATAACTTGATTTGTTTTATCAAGAAACGCAGTAACGTCTGATGCAAAATAATACTCACTTTTTCCAATTCCCAAAACCAATGGAGATCCATTTCTGCATACAATAATTGTTTCAGATTCATAGTCTAAAACCGCAATAGCATTTAAACCGATAAATTCATTAAAGGACTTTGTTACCGCATTAAAAAATGATTTTGTTTTTGCTTTTTCTTCAACCAAATGGGCAATAACTTCGGTGTCAGTTTCTGATAGAAATGTATGTCCTTTTTGTTTCAAGGTTTCTTTTAATTCCTGGTAGTTTTCAACTATTCCATTATGCAAGACGGCGATTTGTTGTGAGCAGTCAAGATGTGGATGTGCATTAGCATCTGTTACTCCTCCGTGTGTTGCCCAACGGGTATGTCCAATTCCAATTGTACTTTTTGGGAGAGAAGTTTTAGCTCCTCCAATTTTGCCAATATGTTTCTCAACAACGAGTTTTTTCTGTTTATCTGATTTTATTGCAATTCCCCATGAGTCATATCCCCGGTATTCTAATTTTTGAAGTCCGCGAAGTACTGTTTCAGCTGCATTGTTGTTTAAGTCAGGTATAACGCCAAATATGCCGCACATAGAAATAAAAGTAAATTTATAAATGTCATGCTGAACTTGGTTCAGTATCTTTATTTAAGATTCTGAAATAAATTCAGGATGACCGTTTTGAGAAAACTTAACAAATCAAATAATAATGGAGCTTAAAAAATAAAAGGAGAATTGTATTATTCCTTCTTTGTTCTTACTGTTGCCAGCAAGCTTTAAAAAGAATATAAAGATGTACAATTGCCATCTGAAGGTTTCCGTTGATACTCCTTCGACTTTTCTCAAGGTAATTAAATCAAGTTTACCCTGAGCGTAGTCGAAGGGCCCGATTTCAAGTATATTTCTATACTTAAGCCTTCTCCTCGTCATCCACTTCGTCATTTCATTCCTCAGTGTAAACCCGCCTTTGAAATGAAAAAAATGGGTCAAACGCCTATATTTGTTTATAACTCGCCTTTTCTTTTAAGCCAATCTAATAGTAGCAGATCCAATATATTTATTCAACTTAATGTTACAATAATATTTATTATTTAAAGTAACATTATGATAAGTACTGAACCAAATCCGACTTTCTTAATACAAAGAGAACAATTAAACCAAGTTGTCGGAAGATTGAAACCTGCCTTTGGACTACAAAAGTTGAAATGGAAAAAAACAGATGTTCCATTAGTTGATTATTTAAAAACTCAAGTTCAGTCAATTGATTTTGACCAATTGTTAAAAGGTGTAGAGGAAGATGTCTATTTAAAATTAATAGGAGCTGAAAAAGACGACAAAGGAAGACTAACTTTCAGTAATTTTTCCAATGCAGATTTTTTTCGTCCTCACGCAACAAATAATACTATGAAACTGATATCAGATCTTGAAACGCGTTTGCAAGAAGCGGTTGATAGCGGAATTATCACAGCAGATAGGATTGATAAGGATTTACTTGAACGGTTAAAACAAGATGGTAGAGATATTTCGATTTTTTATAGTCAAAGATTAATTGATAGCCATAACACTTCTCTGGATAAAGTATATGCTGCGGAAATTGGTCATGTTATTGCAAAATCATTTGGTTTTCCCGTTGCTATTGAAATTGAAGAAGCCTTTGATAGGGTGTCCCAGATGACTCTTGGTTCTCCAACGCCTCATCTTACAGAACAAGAACGGGCAATTATAATTAGCGAAAAAGCAGAAGATGACAAAATGATTGGTGAATATGAAACTCATTTTGCAAAGGCTCGTGATTTAAGAGATGCACATTTAAGTAAGCTCATTGATATGGCGTCAACAATGTTTGGGCCAGATAAAATGGAAGATTGGCTTGATCAGGTATATCCTTCATTACAATACCTAAAAGGTATACCAATTCCAACGTTAGAAGAATTTTGTGGATTAGGGCATTCCTCAGTTAGTTATTTATTTGACGCTCGTCATGAACATTTAAGGGGGGATTATATTATTGAAGAACTGCATAGAATTTTAGGAGGAGATCTAAGAGCTACGGATCAGTTGCCAAGAGTTTTAGTTAATGCAATGTTAGCAAGGAATAATAATACTGTTCCAATCTCTGTTGTTAATTTTGATAGGTTTACTCAAAGTGTTTTAGCTCATTTATCTCAGCTAAACAATTAAAATAAGCTAAACTTTTTTCTTTCTCACAAAAAGCAGGTAAATTCCCGATGTTACCATACACCATCCCAATAAAGGAGCAAGAAACGGTATTGCTTTGAGAGTAATTATATTGATTATTCTTCTCACTTTGTTATGTTCCTGAATTGTAATAAGAGCATTTATTGTTTGCTCGCGCAGTCCTTCCAAAATGTGTTTATCATATTCAAATCCAAAAAGAAGAAGGATAAATCCAAGAAGAAGAATGACTGATCCTCGTGAGGGTTTGATAATTGAATGAATGACAGCATAAAGAATTCCTAATCCATATATAATTACCGGTGCGTTATGTATAACGGTAAAAAATATCATATAAAACAAGTTTTGTTTAAGGTCAGGGGTGATAATTATAAGATTTTAAAATAAACTTAACTGGGGTTTTGGTTCTTCACTTTTTTCCTCTTTCTTTTTTATTTTGTCAGTTTGCTTTTTAAATATTCTGTTTGATAAGGAATACATTTCCAATTGTAACAAATACGTATTTAATTTGTCATCAAACCAGAAAAAACCAGCATCATTGGGATTAATGGGGACCTCGACGTTGGTAAGAATAATTGCCAGCTTTTTTGCCATAAGCACATCCTTTTTGCATTCCATCAAAATATTCTTTATTCTTCCCTTATCCATTCCGTCAATTTGGGAATACAAATTTTCAACAGTCTCATATTGTTTTATAAGTTTTTGAGCAGTTATTGGGCCAATTCCTTTTGCACCGGGATAATTGTCAGATGGATCTCCTGCAAGAGCTTTATAATCGGGAATTTGGGAAGGAAATACGTGGAGTTTGTTCCAGACCTCCTCTTTATTATAAAGATGAGATTTTGAAAAACCTATTTGCGGAGAAACAACGATAATGTGATCATTTACAAGCTGCATAATGTCTTTATCTCCGGTCAAGATAAGCACTTGATCTTGGAACGAATGGGAAATAGTTCCAATAAGATCATCAGCTTCATATCCATCCTTTTCAATCTGGATAATATTGGAAGCTTTTACGGCTTCTTTCACTAAAGGTATTTGTTCGATAAAATCATCATCAACTTTTGGCCGCTGCGCTTGATATTTTTCGTACAGTTCATTTCGAAATGTTCGCGCGGGAGTATCAAAGCAAACAAGTAAATGAGAAGGTTCATAATCTATAACGCATTTATGTAGAACTGAAAAAAATCCATATACCATATTTGTTGATACTCCTTTTGAAGTTTTGAAAGGGGGAAGCGCATGATACGCTCGGTGCATAAGAGCATTTCCGTCAATAAGAAGTAATTTGGACATAATTAATATGCAATTTACAAAGACGGTTTATTTTCTTTTTTTCCCACTAAAGCTTCAAATTCATCTCCGTCCAGACTTTCTTTTGCAAGAAGTTCTTGTGCGATAACATCAAGCAATTTTCTTTTTTCCTTCAATGTCTGCATTGCTTTTTTTCGTGCTGTTTCAAGCAATTTTTTTACTTCTACATCAATTTTTGATAGTGTATCTTGAGAAACAGAGTTTTGTTCGTAATAAGATTTGCCCCATTCAGCCACATCCATTGTAGGTCCAAAGTTTACCGGACCCAATTGGCTCATACCAAATTCAACGACCATAGCTTTTGCAATTCGTGTTGCTTGGTCAAAATCGTTAGCTGCACCTGTGGTTACTTCATTAAATACTGTTTCTTCTGCGGCACGTCCACCCATCATAACAGCCATTGCTTCGATAAGATGCGTTTTTGTTTCGTGCAGTTTATCTTTAGCAGGAGGAATAAGAGTATATCCAAGAGCCATTCCGCGCGACACAATTGAAATCCGGTGAACGGGGTCTGTGTGCGCCAGAAAATGGCTGACAATTGCATGTCCTGCTTCATGATAAGCTGTTAATTTTTTATCCATATCAGATTGTATTCTTTTTTTTGCCGGCCCCATTTTTACTTTGGTTGCCGCTTCTTCAATATCTTCCATATTAATTTCTACCTTTGTATTACGAGCAGCTTGGATTGCTGCTTCATTAAGCATATTTTCAATATCTGCTCCAGAAAATCCCACTGTACGTTTTGCAACTTTATCCCAGTTAACATCTTTTGCAAATGGTTTGCCTTTTGCATGGATGGTGAGAATAGATTTTCTCCCTTCAAGATCCGGATAATCAACAATAATTCGTCTGTCAAATCGTCCCGCTCGAAGAAGAGCTGAATCTAAAAGATCTCCTCGGTTTGTTGCAGCAATCACAACAACTTGCTCAGTTGGATTAAATCCATCCATTTCTACCAAGATTTGATTGAGTGTCTGTTCTCGTTCATCATGGGAAGGCATGGCACCGACTGATCGAGCTCTTCCAATTGCATCAATTTCATCAATAAAAATAATGGTTGGTGCACTTTTTTTTGCTGTTGCAAATAAATCGCGTACGCGAGCTGCCCCAATTCCAACTAGCATTTCCATAAATTCTGATCCGGCAATGGAGAAAAAAGGAACGTTTGCTTCACCGGCGACTGCCTTTGCAAGCAATGTTTTACCGCATCCTGCAGGTCCGACTAAAATAACTCCTTTTGGAGTCCGAGCGCCCAGCTTTTTATATTTTTCAGGATTTTTTAAAAAATCTACAATTTCTTCCAATTCTTTTTTTGCTTCATCTACTCCTGCAACATCAGCAAATGTTGTTTTGGGCAAGTCTTTATTAAACCGTTTTGCTTTTGATTGACCAAAAGAAAAAATAGAATCTTGTGCTCCGCGGGCTTGTCTGAACAGAAATACAAAAAATGCAACCATCAGAATAGTTGGCACAATGTTCCATAAAATATTTGCTAGTGCTGATGCTCCCTGAGTATCTTTGACTGTAAATTGAACACCGTTTTCAGGTTTTACTCCGGCATCGCGGAGTGTTTTAAGAAAGCTGTCGCTTGCCTCTTTATAACTCACTGCAATTTTATCATCTTTGTAATAGGTAAAAATTTTATTGTCGACAACTTCGACTTTTTTTACCTTATTATTTTTAATATCTTGAATAATAGTTGAGATAGATTTTTCAGGTTCAACTTGATTCATTTCCTTTGTTATTGCATTAAATGCATACGAGATGAATATGATGACAAAAAAAATAATAAAAATATTTTTTAAATCAAATTTAAAACTAAATTGTGCAGTTTTTTTCATTGGTTTTTTCATAGGACTTATTCTACCAGATTTTTGATAAAATAAGCGGTATAACTTATGCGCATAATTCCACTAAATGATACAGCTATACAAGAAGCCAATCGGACATTGAAGAGCGGGGGTGTTGTGATATTTCCGTCCGACACCGTATATGGTCTTTTATGTGATGCAGCAAATACGCAAGCAGTTTTAAAATTGCAGCAAATAAAAAATAGACCCAAAGGGAAACCAATTTCTGTTTTTGTATCAAATTTTAACATGATGAAACAGGTTGTTGGTGTAATTTCAGATCAAGAAAAAGTTTTACAATCATTACTTCCCGGTCCTTATACTATTGTTTTACCTGCTACAAAAGCCCTTTGTCATCTTCTTGAATCTGAAAAAGGCACTCTTGGCATACGGATGCCTGTATATAAGCCTATTATTGATTTAGTCAATACATTTCATCATCCATTAACGGCAACATCTGCAAATACAGCAGGAAGACCGCCGTTTTATTCAATAACATCTTTTCTCAAAACTCTCTCAAACAAAAATCGGGGGCTTATTGATCTTGTTGTAGATGCAGGGGAATTGCCAAAAAATAAACCTTCCACGGTATTGGATTTTTCAACTTCTCAGGTGAAAACGCTCCGGAAAGGAGACCTTGCCTTTAACACTACTCAGGCGGTATGCACATCTTCTGAGGAAGAAACAAAAAAACTTGCCGGTAATCTGTTGAGGGATCAGATGAAAAAAAGCGGAAATAAACCAATCGTTTTTGTTCTTAAGGGTGAGATGGGAGTGGGAAAAACAATATTTGCTAAAGGAATGGGCGAGGTATTGGGTGTTTCAAACATTATATCTCCTACGTATGTTATCTATTATGAATATAAAATCAATCATCCGCTCATCAATATGTTTATCCATTGTGATCTGTTTAACATTGAAGAGCAGAATGAATTTAAGCATCTTGGTTTAGAATCATATTTTAAAAAGGAGAATGTGTTGTGTTTTGAGTGGGGGGAAAAATCAAAATTTCTGTTAGACCGTTACAAAGATGCGCGTATTATTGTTATTTATATGGAGCATAAAGGTGATACAAAACGGCAGTTAACCATTGAACAATCTTGAAATGAATATCTTATCTCTTGATACATCGGCTGATGAAACCTCATGTGCCATAATGAGCGGGCGAAAAGTTCTGTCCAATGTAGTTTTTTCCCAGATTGTTCTGCATGAAAAATGGGGGGGGATTTTTCCCACGATTGCTAAACGCGCTCACGAAGAACGGATTGATGGAGTGGTTGAAACATGTTTGAAAAAAG
>Ga0066650_10000889_pt1 | contig 10701 bp, 10 predicted proteins | sample CryGey092014_all_FD_59539 | JGI IMG/M metagenome (GOLD analysis project Ga0066650, IMG submission 59539) | Groundwater microbial communities from aquifer - Crystal Geyser CG23_combo_of_CG06-09_8/20/14_all | ecosystem: Environmental > Aquatic > Deep subsurface > Groundwater | place: USA: Utah...
CTAATTGGGACACAGACGTTTTGCCCCCACATAACGAGCCACATATTCCATTTTTGCCAATATTTCTTTGGCAAGACCCGTTGCAGACTTTTCTCGGTCTCATAGGGTGTATGAGTCCGCACCAAGTCAAATCTATTTGAAATTCTCTGTACATGCGTATCAACGCAAATTGTATCTTGCTGGAAACTTAATGATAGCACTAAATTTGCGGTTTTCCTGCCTACTCCCGGAAGCGCAAGCAAATCGGTTTCTTTATTTGGGATTTTCCCTTGATGGCAGGTTAAAACAATATCACTCATTCGTAGCAAATGCTTGGCTTTTGTCTTATAAAAACCCACTGGATAAATCAATTTCTGGATTGTATGTGATGAAAGATGGTGTAGCTTTTTAATGGTTGGTGCAACAGCGAAAAGACGCTTTGAAGCAAGCGCTGTTGTCGCATCTTTTGTGCGCAATGAAAGCATTGTCGAGACAAGCACACGGTATGGGTCATATGATTGCGCCACATGCTCGACGACTGGCTCAGCATACTTCTTTGTATGTACGCGCAGGATCTGTGAAAGTGTCTTAGCTCGCTTAATCCTTTCTGTCAGCTTAGTGCTTTGGGACATAATACAAATTATATGAATCTACAACACCAATCAGTGTGTCCTTTTTTGCCACCGATAAATCAGCTGTTGCGGATGTTATAACAACAGTTCCAGGTAGTGCTAAATGCCGAACTTTCCACGCTTCTTCTTGTACAACAGGTAAAATTTCTTCAACCACCCTACTAAGCTCAAAGTACCCAGCTGGCTTCGTATACAAATCTGAATCAAACACCACAACACGAGAAGCGCCCTGATCGTTTACAATGCGGGCGACATCCTGATACGGCGAATGTCGGGTTTGAGTGACAACCACTTTAATAGTTCTAGCATAAGAAACAAAAAAACAAAACACAAGAGACAAGGCAATAAGTCCATACATCGCTTTTTTCTTGTTTCGCGACACAACAAAAAGCATACACAATGCTGCGGCCATAACACCTGAAATTCCATATCTTGTTGTGGTGGCCAGTGCGGAGTATTGGTCGGTTAAAAAGTGAGGTGTTGCATACCGCGCAAAAAAGAATACTGCAGCACCGACTGAAACGACCGCGAGTACCTGCGCAAGACGATCTGGTGTTAATTTATCGGTTGCTGCGATGATTAAACGCGCAATAAGCCAGGCGGCTGCCGGATACACCGGCAAGATATACCACTCAAACTTGGTAATAGCAATGCTATACACAATAAGAGGGACGAGAGCCCAAAGCAAGATAAACATCGAATCTTTTTTTCCTCGAATAATCTGACGGATTGAAAGCAAAAGCGCTGCCGGAAAAAAAAGCGAAAACGGAAAAAACCTCCGCGCAAATACTCCTATATACCAATACCAAGGAAAGCCCTGCGCAAATATCTGTAATACAGTCCGACCTACAATCTGAGAGCCGAGATAGCTCGACCAAAACTCATGTCCATGCAAAATGGTTTGCGCAATATGCCACGGAGCGACAACACTAATGAATGCAAGGATGCTATACCAAAAATATTTGGAACGAACTATATTCCACCGTCGCGAGAAAAGAATATCACACAGCACAATAACGGGCCCGATAAGCCCTGCGGCGGATTTACTCATAACTGCCAAGCTAAATGCGATAGCAGTACCTAAAATCCAAGAGGGTTTTAACCAGCTTTTCCAGTATGCGAACAAACCAAAAATCAAAAAAAATATTAAAAGCCCGTCCGTATCTCCAGTACGAAAACAATGATACAGCAACGCTTCGGCGCTTAAAAAAATTACTGTTGCAAGCCACGCGATAGAGGGGCGTTTTTCTTTTTGCCAGACAAACAGTGAAAAAATAATTGCGGACGCGACACCCGCGAGCGCGCTCCAAAAACGAAAGGTCCAGTTTGCTTCATGGAATATCTGTACAACCGGATACGATAACCACATCAGCAACGGCGGCTTCTCATAAAAAGCATTATGCTGATAGGTTAATGACCAAATGTCGTGAGAGGAAACCATTTCCTTCGTCGCTTGAGCGTAAAACCCTTCATCCCAATTCTGCATTGGATATGAATTCAAATATGGGACAAACACAAAAATTGCCACGAGACCCGCAAATAGAGCCAACACAAAACTGTTCTGGTATGCTCGTTTGATATGCTTCGGCAATAACGGAAATGTTGCCATGATATGTAGTATACCACGCGCTGATACACAGATTTAACACTACAAACATCTATACCCGCATACGCTTCCCTCGCCTGATTTCATGCTTTTCGACAATTGCCTGGCCCCGTTTTTGTTCTCGTGCTTGAGCAATTAATTCAGGAGGAAGACTGAAGTGCACGTCCTCTTGTGATTTTTTAATTGCGTCTTCAAGCAAAAAACCTTGGCTAACAAAATATGCTACCACCGACTCAAACAGATATTCAGGAACAGATGCTCCAGATGTCACGCCAATTGCGGTGACACTTTTAACTGTGTCTGGATGTATCATGCTAATATCATCCACAAGGAAAGAGGGTATTCTCTCTCGCTCACCGAGTTCACGCAACCGATTGGAATTGGAGCTTGTTTGCGAACCTACGACAAACAGCGCATCAATACAAGGAAAAATTTTTTTTACTGCTTCTTGTCGATTAGTTGTCGCGTAACAAATGTCTTCTTTTTTGGAAAACTCTGCAGCGGGAAAACGTCGCTTTAATACGGTAAATACTTTTTCCGTTTCATCTACCGACAAGGTCGTTTGGGTAACAACCGCAATTTTTTTGTCTTGCGGGACAATTAAACGCTCCGCCTCTTCGGGTGTTTCAACTAAAAAAGTTTTTGAACCTTCTGCGGCATTCCCTAATGTACCCAACGGCTCAACATGCCCTTTGTGGCCGATCATGATTATATCGTATCCAAGTCGCGAAAAACGTTTCACCTCAAGGTGTACCTTGGTAACCAAGGGACACGTCGCATCAATGACTGTCAAATTTCTATTCTTGGCCTCTTCGAATTCGCTAATTGGACTTCCGTGGGCGCTAAAAATTACTATTGACCTTTCTGGGATTTCTTGAATCCTGTCAATAAGTACCACGCCTTTTTTTTCAAATGTTTTAACTACATGCGTATTATGCACAATCGCATGCTTTACATATAAGGGTGTGCCGTACAACTCAAGGGCAAGATCTACAATATCAATTGCCCTGTCAACACCAGCGCAAAATCCACGCGGTTGAGCTATATAAATTTTTTTAATCGGATGATCCATAAAGGTAATACTGATCAATATGAGCGAAAAATTTCATTGAATCAAGTGGCGCATCTTCAGACGTAATCACGACGGTTTTGCCTGTGAGTGCAATACGTAGCTCATCTGAAGAATGCTTTATATTTTGGATATCTCTAGTCGTTGCATATACTTCGAAATATCCCGCCGGCTTGTCGTAAAAATCCGTTTGATAGGTGATAACTTTTTCTGTGCCTTCGAGACGAATGACTCGTGCGATCTCCTGAAATTCTGATGATCGCTGTTCAGTCGCGATCATATGCGCGTCCCGTCCAAAGGCAAAGGCAAGGGAATGGAGTATCAACAGTGAGAACAGAATGGGTATGTATATTTTCTTCCTCTTGCGTAACGCATAATACAAAATCGCAAGCAGAAGCACAAAAATTGCGGACCACACATAAGAATTCGATATCAAAGGCTGTACGGCAACTGGAATATACGCTTGTAAAGAAAGCCAATAGACCCTTGCTCCAGGCGGAATTGCTTGTGGAGTTTTTGCAAACACCAAGAAAAGCGAGAGTGCGAACGTGCCATAGAATAAGGGTTTTGTATATAAGCGTATAAGTTCAGAGAAATAGCGTGCCAGTATCCACGCGGCAGCTGGGTAAGCGGGTAAGATATACCACTCAAATTTTGTTTTTACTGCGGTGAAGAGCAGTAATGTCACAACAAGCCAGAGGACCGCCAAACTGATATCCTGTTTTTTTCTTGTGATAAAACGCCAGAGCGGAATCAGTAAACCGCCAATCATAAAATAGGATAACGGAAACAAACGTTGCCAAAAAATCGTCGCATACCAATGCCACGGCATATCCGCGTAGAGTTGTACTAGGGTGCGATCAACTACATGAAAACCTATATATTCATCCCAAAACTGTTTTCCATACATTGAAATCATAGACACGTGCCATGGAAGCGCAACGACAAAAAAAACTGCTACGCCATACCATAAATATCGTACACGAAAAACCGACCATTGACGGCGCAATAAAATATCAAAAACAACCACAATGGGGCCAATAGCACCCGCAAGAGATTTTGTCATAATAGCAAGACCGAACGAAGCCCCCATAAGCAAAAACCAACTATGGTTTGCGCGCGCGTTCCAATATGCAAAGAAACCTACTACAAGAAGAAAAACTAGAAGCGCATCAGTTTCGCCGGTTCGAAACGCATGATAAAAAATAAACTGCCCACTAACAAAAATTAATCCAGCAAGCCACGCCGCAAGAAGATCTTTTTCTTTTCGGTAAACAAAATAAGCAAGTAGCGCCACACTTGCAACGCCAGCAAACGAAGACCAAAAACGATACACCCATACCTTGTCGCCGAACAATTGTACGAGGGGCGCAGTTAACCACATTTTTAATGGTGGTTTTCTAAAATAGAATTCACCTTGATAATGAAGAGTCCACCAATCGCCCGTTTCAACAAGTTCACGCGTTACTTGTGAATGAATTCCTTCATCCCAATTTTGCATTGGGTAAGAAGGCATAAGTATAAAAAACATGGACGCCGAAATAGCAACCATACACACGATCATAAACCACGGTGAACGTAAACATCGGGCGATCTTAGTAAGACAGCGGACTTGTTTTGGTGTTTGTTTTTCTTCGACTGCTTGCATAAACGTATTGTATCACAGAAAAAAATCGTTTTAACGCGTAGAGGCAATAGTTATGATATTCCGTTTGGTCCTCATTCCTGACCAATCTCGCGCACCATAACTAATACTGTTTTTTACTTTTTTGAAATTCACTTCAGAAAGCATTTGCTTGAGCATGCGTGGCGAAAACGCGTAATAAAAACGGTAATATGTTTTTTCTTTCATACGCCAAGGAATCATAAAATCCCGGAAACTAAATCCGGCATAGAGACGAGGCTGGAGTATGCGCTGTTTTATCTGGAGCGTTGTATATTTCGTTTGCGCTGATAAATACCAATTTGTCATGCATAAAACGCCACTGGGCTTCAACACGCGCTTGAATTCGCGCAAAGCTTGAAGCTGCAGCGGGTGTGATGGGATATGGTGTAACGAAGCAATGCAGAAAAGTATGTCAACGCTCTTGTCGGGTAATGGGATCCCAAGAAGTGAACCTTCAAAAAAACGGGAAGTTACGTTTGGAAATTTACGTGCGTACTGTTGCGCCTTTTCCAATAATTTGGCACTATTGTCGATACCGAGGTACGTTAGGTGCTTATCCTGAAACAACTGGAGTAACCTACTGTTACCGCAGCCCGCATCAACTACAGTCATTCCTGGCCGCACAAGATCTTGAAAAAATTTCTGTTCTTCCCAAAGACTCCCGCGTGTATCTGAGAAATACGTCAGACTATTATAGATATCGCGGACATCCCGCATTATTCCTTGAGCACGTAATTCATTCATGGAAAAAGTAACTGATAGACAACTTATTTGTGAGATTATCGCACTTCGGCCTGAAACGGCAGACGATCTTGATAGTATCAAACGATCATTGGCCGCAAAGTACGAGATACCGCTTGTTTCGCATTCTACCCTGCTTCGAGCGTACAAGCAATTGCTTGAGGATGATGGCAAGAGTAGCGATCAAATGTTGTTTGAGCTATTGCGCCGTCGGTCAATTCGGACACTCTCAGGCGTTGCACCAATCACTGTGCTCATGAAACCATACCCCTGCCCTGGTCGTTGTGTCTATTGCCCAACAGAAGCGCGTATGCCAAAAAGCTATCTTTCATCAGAACCGGCAGCGCAACGAGCATTAAAAAATGAATTCGATCCAATACGGCAAGTAAAAAGTCGAATGAAACAATTAGACACAAACGGTCATACGGTCGATAAAATTGAACTCATTGTCCTTGGCGGAACATGGTCCTTCTATCCGCATAACTATCAGGAATCTTTTATGAAGGGTTGTTTTGACGCGGCAAACGGATTTGAAAGCAAAACACTCGATGAAGCGCTGAGCGCAAACGAGAAGGCAGAACGCAGAATCATCGGAGTAACTCTTGAAACACGGCCCGACTATGTAACCAAAGACGAACTATGGCGCATGCGCAGACTTGGTTGCACGCATATCCAAATCGGCATTCAATCCTTAGACCAGGGTGTGCTTGATTTAGTGCACAGAGATGAAACAATTGAGCAAATGGCGCATGCAACACAACTCATAAAACAATTTGGATTCAAATACACCTTTCATATTATGCCCGGGCTCCCTGGCGCAACTCCCAAAAAAGATCTGCGGACATTCGACCTGCTCTTCGACCACGAACAATTCCAGCCCGACATGTTGAAAATCTATCCAACGGTTGTCGTAAAAAGTTCGCTGTTGTACCAATGGTGGAAAAAAGGAGATTACAAACCTTACGACGATGCAACACTCCGCAAATTACTTATTGAAATCAAAAAGAAAATTCCACCTTACGTCAGAATAAATAGACTTATTCGAGATATTCCTGGAAATGACATTATTGATGGGAACCTCATTACAAACTTGCGACAAAAAATGCAGCAGCAAGGCGCGCGATGTCAATGTATTAGGTGCCGCGAAGCTCGATCAAAAAAAGTAACTGAACAAGATATTGAAATAGTTGAACGCGCATATGCATCATGCGGCGGTACGGAAATATTTATTAGTTTTGAAAATCCTGACCGATCGACTATTTACGCTTTTGTACGCTTATTTTTACCGAAAAAAAACCCAAGTGTACTTGGGACTGATACTGCGCATGTCAGGGAGTTACACACGTACGGAAAACTTATTCCAGTCGGTGCAAAAAACTCGGCGGTTCAACACATCGGATTTGGAAAACGCCTTATGAAGCGCGCTGAAGAGACTGCCAAAAAAGCAGGTTTTACAAAACTCGCGGTGATATCCGGCATCGGAGTGCGTGAATATTACAAAAAGCTTGGATATTCACTTGATCAAACCTATATGGTAAAACGCCTTACAAACTCTGCTTCACGGCCTCAATAATATCTTGCATTGATGCCTGAGCCTTACTTAGGATACGGCAAGTACGTTGTTTTTCCATTTCAACTAAATGCGGTTCATCGGGCAAATTTGTTAACACGATAACAGCAACGTTTTTTCCCCACGACTCCTGACGAAGAAGTTGGACGAATTCGATGCCGTGCATCTTCGGCATAAGATAATCAAGAATCACAACATCTGGATGCGCGGTACGCGCTTTTTCTATCGCAATTTGACCATTTTCCGCTTCGTCAACCATAATACCGACACTCGTTAAACTTTCCCTTATTATCTTTCTAACGGGTTCCTCATCTTCAACAATTAATACGCGACGCTGTTTTGTCATATGCGCATGTTTATTTATTCTGATCTGTGGTTGGATCTAAAATTGTAAGCACGTCGCCCATACGTAGACTCGCATCATGAATTTCCTTCAAATAATCTTTTACGGTAGGGTCTGTGATGTGTTCATCCGTGAGCAATGCCTCGCTATACATTCGGATTGTAGTAAGCGGCGTTCGTAATTTATGTACAACAAGCGGTTCGAGTTTTTTTAATTTTTTCAGTTCATCGAGTGATTTCGGCATATATTTTATTGGGTCGTAAGTGGCTCCCATGATTTTACCGTGCCACAAAGCGAAAATAACGTTCTACAGCAACCGTCAATTGAACTTTTGCAAATATTTGAAAAAGTTACTGAGATGCTGTCTCCGATATACGGACGGATTTGTTCTCGCATGGTATCGTAGCTTCCGAGACCAATCTCGCGTCCGTCAGTAGCTAGAATACCGAATGATTCACTTGGCGTATTATACCCCTGCGTAAAAACACGACCCTCTAAAACAATTTCAATATCGGACGTTTGCGATGTTGAATTTGTGTTTGCAGCTTCGTTTGTATTGCTATTACTTGCTGTATTGATAGCGGACGATTGATTTGTATTTGTATCGTCTGTATTTATTTTATCTCCAGCAGCAAATAAACCTCCAAGCACAAGCGCAATCAGTATTCCCATAAGAACTAATATGCCTACGATAACAAGAATGACAACTTTTCTATTTTTTGGATCCATATATATTTTTAATTATGTTGTTGGAATAAGTTTAATTATTTGTTCTGATTTACTAAAAAAATGTAGTTGTTGAATAAATGCTTTAGGAAGAGCACCCAAATTCATCATAGTTGTCAATAGCCCAATCCAATAATCACTCACAAAAACCATCTGCGATGGCTGATCTTCATTAAAACGTCCGTTATTAAGATGTACAATGGATCGCATTAAAACCATAAGAGTTCCTAGGCCGCCACGAAATACCACAACAATAGGTGCGGCCGTTGCTAACAACTCTATGCGAGGGTGAGGTTCGCCAACAATATTCTTTTTTCCAAACTTATTTGCTTCTTTTGAAATATCTGAGAATACAATTCCTATGGAATTTTCTGGAGCACTTTCAGATGATGCTTCCATAATACCCGAGGATCGACCACCGTTAATAATAATACCACCTTGTGCGGCCACATACTGTGAAATTTCCCGAGCAAGAGTACACTGATGGTGGTCAGGAGAGAGCGCGCCACTTCCATTTATGGACGCAACCAATCCCTTACTTTCGTACGTCATGAGCAGTTCTTTTGAAGACGCGTGGATTGAAACCCATGCGTGCGCCGTCGTCAATTCAGTTGCTTGAATAATTTCACCAAGCACTCGTCGTTTTCTCAGCGACAGATACCCTAAATTTTTTTTGCTAGACATAAATATTATTCATACCGCAGTGCATCCAACGGATTGATTTTCGCAGCACGTCGCGCGGGGTAAAAACCCGTGAAAACACTAATAAAAAAAATAATTGCTATAATGGCCAGCACAAAATAAAATGGGGTGTAAAAAATATCAACGGACTCGCCACCTAATCTGTGAGCGAGGATGTTTAGGCCATAGTTCACGCCTTCGCCTATTGCATATCCAAGGCCTAAACCGATGATACCGCCAGTCATACCGATCACGATAGCTTCAACAAGAAATAAACGATAGATATCTCCAGAAGTTGCTCCTAAAGATTTCATAAGTCCGATTTCTCTGGTGCGCTCAAGCAAAGAAACCGTTAGAGTATTCAAAGATCCTAAGGCAGCGACAAACATCGCAATTGCACCAAATCCGGATACCACAATTTGAAAAACAAGAAAAATTTTATCAATTTGACCAACCGTGTCTGCCACTGAATCAACTTGGTATCCCATTGCTTCAATTTGTTTTCTTACTTCGGGGAGTTTTGACTGGTCAGTTACTTGAACCTTGGCAACTGAAAAATCCTCTGAACCAAGTCCGCTCACCTGTACTTTCGCCTGAGTGTATGTTGGTTCAAAACCAAGCGAGATTAAATAGTCCATCGGCATATACGCAAGCGCTAATTCATCACTACTGGTTAAGACACCTGCGATTTTTGTTTTCACTTCTTTAGAAACTAAATCTTCTTGTTCTGACCCCTCGATCTTCACTGGCACCAATACTTTTAATGTGATTTCTTGACCAACCGCTCCTTCAAAGTCAGCCATACCAACAAGGTCAAGCGCGGTTGTGGTAATCATAATTTCAGCTGCGTCTAAAGCACTAAAAGAATCTCCAAACGTCGGTTTTACACCTTCAATAGATAAAAAGTCTGCTTTAATACCATATATTGCTACGTCTGTAACTGATTCACCATTCACCACTTGCCCGGACAAACTTAGCGAAGGACTGACGTTGTCGACGTTGTCAATTTGTTGGAACTGATTCACAACATCTTTATCAAGCTTCAAAAGCGTTGACTCCCCTTTTGTGACATCTAAAATTGATAATGCCTCGACATTCGTGATTTGATTTCGTACAAGCACCTGAAGACCAAATCCAAGGGAAATAAGAAATACAATCAATGCGATGCCGATTGCCATCCCACCAATCGTCAATACGCTTCGCAACACGCGCCTGCGTAAGTTAGTAGCTGAAATAAATAATGTATAGCTTAGTCTCATTGCTTAAACGACCATAAATTGATCTGCCCCGTGGACTACTTTCCCGTCTCGAATATAAATTGTTCGTGACGCATATCGTACATAATCAATATTATGCGTAACCATCAAAACCGTCTTGTGTTGTTTTTCATTCAAATCTTTAAACATGTTCATAACGCGATCCGCTGACTTAGTATCAAGATTACCTGTTGGCTCATCAGCAACAATAATATCTGGCTCATTAATGAGCGCGCGAGCCAAAGTTACCTTCTGTTGCTGTCCGCCAGACAGTTCTGTTGGGTAATAATCTGCATGATCTTCCATACCTACTGCTGCAAGTTTTTCCATAGCGCGTTTATGGCGTTCTGCCTTTGGGACGTTATTGAATGCAAGCGGCATAGCAACATTCTGTATAACCGTAAGGGAACGAATCCATTCGGGTCGTTGAAA
>Ga0066650_10000892_pt1 | contig 10681 bp, 12 predicted proteins | sample CryGey092014_all_FD_59539 | JGI IMG/M metagenome (GOLD analysis project Ga0066650, IMG submission 59539) | Groundwater microbial communities from aquifer - Crystal Geyser CG23_combo_of_CG06-09_8/20/14_all | ecosystem: Environmental > Aquatic > Deep subsurface > Groundwater | place: USA: Utah...
GCGTATCACAATATACCAATGGAGAATGGAGCACTCCTCAAACAATATCATCACCAACTTCAATTCCACATTTTGATATAACATCACATGATATTGGAATTGATAATGCCGGAAATATTATTTCCATTTGGGAACAAAATAATACCATCCGATCTAAAACATATACATTTAACACACATATATGGTCTAAAGAAAATATGGTGTCAAATAGTAGCGGTTTTGACATCTCCAAATCAAAACTTGCTGTTGCTTCAACAGGCAAGACAGCTGCAATTTGGAGGAAATCTAACGAATCTCACATATATAATATATATCCAAACTACTACTCACCTGATTCAGGATGGATTAAAGATGACACATTACTCCCAATCGCCAATGGCGCAGATACAATATCTGCTCCTGATCTAAGCATTAACGCAAACGGATCTGTTATTGCAGCATGGGCTGAGAATAATAAAATATATGCAAATTATGCTAGGAGCGGCAAACTGAATGCACTAAACATGACTGAAATTGAAAATATCGAAGATGACGAAGCTAAAACACCAAAAATATCATTAAATGATTCCGACAATGCTTTGGCTGTGTGGATAAATGGCAATAATGTATATTCAAATCTATTCACAAATGAAACATGGAATCCTTTATCAACTTTTCGATTAGATAATCTTGAAGAACCAGCATCTGATCCACAAGTTGTTCTTACAAATAGCGGCAATGGCATGGCTGTCTGGATACAACTTGACGAAACAGCTGAAGATGCAGACAGACGAAAACATTTGTATGCAAGGAAATTTGCTGAAGGAGAGTGGGAAGATGAAATTCATTCAATATGCCATAGATCAACTCATGCCTCAGCGCCTAAGATTGCAATGGCTGATGGTTGTGATCCAGCAGTTGTATGGGTTCGGGATAATGTGATATGGTACAATTATTATCATTTACTTGGAGAAGCTTGGGACACAGAATCCAAATTAAGCCAAGACGGATACGTTGCTTCAGAGCCATACATCTTTATGTCTGACAATTGCAGCACTTCTGTGGTATGGGTACAAGACAAAAATATTATGATTAAAAGTTTGGAATAAAACACATCTAAACCCGAGGGAAGAAGAGGAGAGAATATAAAATCAAAACAAAATCCAGTTAAAATTCTCACTCGCATCATATCTGTCATCTTCATCGTATGCATTGCCTTTGCACTAACTGCATGTAAGGGCGGTGGAATGATACAATTTGGAGATCCTGAATCATCAAGATCAACACTTGGAGACATTGATGTAACAGATCAAGGAGATAAACCCACACCTATACCATCACCTTCGCCGCTGCCACCTTCGCCACCACCCCCACCTCCTCCAGATGTAGAAAACCCTGATGATGTACCACCTCCGCCTCCTCCACCACCGCCTCCGCCTCCGCCTCCTGAAGACGTAGAAAGACCTAGTGATGGGGCACCCCCTCCTGTAGATGAAAGAGAATGGGAGGAAAGAGGTCCAGCAGATACTGAACCTCCAGTTGAACCTCCGGTTGCCGAACTAAAACACTGGTCAGAGCCTGTAACAATCGTAGACAATAGCATCGGACAGGGAAAAACACCTCAAGTTGCTATTAACACACTTGGAAATGCTGTTGTAGTGTGGTCTCGCAATACACCTTTTGGCTCAAGATTTTTTAAAAATATTTATGCTAAACTTTATCGATATGAATCAAATACATGGGCAAATCAAAATATCTTAGAGTTAGATAATCTTGGAGATGCAATTAATCCACACGTAGCAATGGATGCCAATAACAATATTGTTGCAGTTTGGCAGCAATCTGACGGCACATGCTACAGCACTTGGGCAAACCAGTTTTTAAGTTCACGCAATAGCTGGAATATTGGAGGAAAGATTATAGGTCTATGCACTGAAGGCTTTGATACTTCTTTTCCCAGAGTTGCTATGTCATCAGATGGTAAAACACAAACTATTTGGCAACAGCAAACACGTGAAGGATTGCCCGGATCTTCAATTTTATATGGAATAGATTCTAAATACCTATCTTCAGATATCAGCACATGGAATCATAGAGATATCAGCATCATTGACACAACCCCGCTTACTATAGAGCCAAAACCTTTGATTAAGGTATTTGAAAACGGGGATGCAATCTCAGCATGGCTGGATGGCAGTTCAGTGATGGTTGGCACATACTATAAAACAGGAGATGGTCAAAGACATTGGGCAAGCAACAGGGTATTAGGCTCGGGTAGCAATAATGTCAGCTTAGCAATAGATGGCAACAACAAAGCAATTGTGGTTTGGAACTACGATGGCAATATTCAATACAGCATTTGTAATCTAACAAGTTGTTCTGCATCTGCAACTTTATACTCAGAAAGAAGAGCTGCTGATCTTGATGTTGCTATGAATAAAAATGGAGTAGCTGCTATAGCATGGGTCCAACAAACAAACGACATAATGATACGCAGCGCAAATACTGCTGCAGAAAGACTTGTATGGAGTTCTGCTGTTGCTATTGATAATAATGGAGGGTTTGGAGTATTACTTGCATCCCCAAAAATAGGAATTGATAATAATGGAAACGTAATAGTTGTTTGGGCTGCCACATTAAGACCTCTTTCTATGGGAGTCTTTGCCAATCAATTAGGTAACAAAACAAATTTATGGAGCAATGACACAGCACAAAAAATTGATAGCCACCCACCACCATTTCATCTTGTCCAAGGTTTACAGCTGGCAGTAAGTGAATCTGGCAATGCTGTTGCTGTCTGGGAACAAGGCGCGGGGAATATTATAGCTAGTGTGTTAAGGTAGAAACCAAATAAAGGGATTGGTGGAAAATGCTCTTTAATGTCATCCCTGCGAAGGCAGGGATACAGAACTTGTTGAAATTGCTAGATTCCCGCCTGTGCTGGTATAACAACTTTTGAAAAAACATCATTTTCCACCATGCCCATAAAATAAAAAACCCTGAACTTTTATTCATTCAGGGTTTTTTATTAACCAAAAATTTCAAAATTCAAGATCGCTCTTCTTTACATCCCCTACAGGAATTTCAATGTTATTTTCAATATCAGGTTTTGTTCTTTGCTGCTCAATTGTTTCAATAGGATATGCTGTATGCTTATTATCCTGAACTGCTTCGTTCTTGCCAGCCAGCTCATTTTTTTTCTCTTCTACACGTTGTAGTTTCACTTTTACTTTAACCACCTCAGGCGATGCTGAATAATCTTTTAAAACCTTTTCATAAAAAGGTTTTGCCTGATCCAACATGTCTAACTCATAAAAAGAATCTCCCTGTCTCATGAGCGCTGTTGCAGCCTTATCGCTTCTTGGATATTTTTGCACCACTACGTCAAATTCCTTAATAGCTCTTTTATAATCTTTTACTGAGAAAAAACACTCTCCTACCCAATATTGAGCATTGGAAATAAACGAACTTTTGGGAAATGAACTAATAAAACTTACAAACTTAGCAGCTGCCTTTAAATATTCACCTTCATTCACCTCATCAAGAGCCCCTTGATAAAGACTTCCCTCTTTAGCAACATTAGGCGCAACTTTTTCCATGACTTGTACAATCTGTTTTGAAAAGATATCAAGACGCTCCTCAATACCAGTAAGCCGGTGTTCTAAATCTATAATCATTCGTTCCAACTCTTTGCTGTGTGCCTCAATTAAATGTTTATTAGTATCTAGCTCCCCTTTAACTGATACAAACTCTTGCTGAACATTATCAGACCGAGCTATTGCTTTAGCAACATCTTCATTATTTGTAAGATAGGTTTGTTGGATAGCTTTAACACGATTTTCTAGCTCTAAAATACGATTAGTTAACTCATCTGCTGCAAAAACCGGATTTGAAACAAAAACAATTACTAAAACCCCAAAAAGTATATTTTTCAACATAACCTCTCCTCAAAAAATAAAGACCACAGCATGAACTTTTTATTTTTATTGTTCACACTGTGGTCTTAAAAACCGTTTAACTAATATTAGTTATACTGCTCTCCAACAAATTCATCTCTTCTGTTACGCCACCAGCAACCCTCATTATGCTCTGTGCATAAAGGACGCTCTTTGCCATAACTTACTGTCTTAACTCTATTAGGATCTACACCCATATTCTTCATATAGGTCTTTGCTGATATTGCACGGCGATCGCCTAAAGCAATATTGTACTCAACTGATCCTCTTTCATCGCAATGTCCTTCTACTACCAACTTAGCCTTTGAATTATCCATCATCCACTGAGTATTAGACTTCATTGTAGGCTCATACTCTGCTTTAATGTTTGATTTATCAAGATCAAAGTGGACTCTCTGCAGACCTGACCCCTTTGAAGCAGAATCAGTCTTCTTCTTTGCACAGCCATAAGTCATAAAAGCACCTGCTACAGCTGTAACCAAAAACAACACAAACAGTTTTCTCATATTGCCCCCTATTAAAAGTTTATTATCGTTAAATAAGTAAATTAAAAATTAAGGTAAGCTCGTTAAAATGTCAAGCGCATTTGCCTTGTATCTTGCCAAAAGATCATTTATTAAGTTAAACTATCTTCCATGAACAAGATAGCTATCATTGACAAATCCAATCTAGCCTCAAATGTTTACAAACTTCTCTTACACAACGAGGCAACCTTTCTTACATCTGCCAGCAAATACAGTGAAATACGCGAACTATTTTTTAAAAGAGCTAAAATCGATTTAATTATATTTAATTCAAATACATTTGGCAAAAAGTTTGATGAAACATATAAAACTATTCTTAAGGATACTCCTGTTTCAAAGATTCACAAGCTTTTTATATGCAAAGAAAGTGAAAATATCTGGCACAGCAAATTAAGCAACCTACCATTATCTGAAATTCTTGTGCGACCATTTCACCCAAACGACTTTATCTCTGCTGTAAATAAAATATTAAAAGGCAGGTAATTATGTCCTCTCAAAACACAGAGCATCGCATATTTGAAAGAAATTCCTACAAAACAAAGGTGGTTTTTGAAGATGAATTTGGCGATGGAATGTTTTATTTATATTCAGAGAATATAAGCATGGGAGGGATGCTGCTAGACTCTTTTATACCAATACGCACAGGAACCATGCTTCTTTTATCATTTAATCTTCCCCCTAAAAACAATCTTGTCAAAGTCACAGGAGAAGTCATAAGATCGCTTTATCCAAGCAGGGGCATGGGAATAAGATTTGTAGGACTTACTAATGATGCACGAGATAAACTAGAAACCTTTCTTTTAAAACCGTAAAAAATATATTGGCAAAAAAGCAAACCCCTCCCAAAAGAAGCTGTTGCTGAAGTCACCAAACGCAACATTTTGGTAGCCGCAGGCTTCAGCCTGCGAAAATTACGCACCCTTTCGCCGAAGAGCGCCTGCCCGCCTCTGGAGGGAATCCACCTCTGGCGGCAAAGAGTGCGGCTGCCACTTCAGCAACAGCCTCTTTTAAGCGACGTTTGTCAGCAGTCTGAACGCTCCCTAAATAGGAGCGTTCTAAATTACCGACTTCTTTTTGAACTTGTTTTTTGGGAATGATGAGCGTCTTCATGTTCTTTAATACGTTTCTCAAGAACAGAGAGCTTTGATTTAATCTGCTTTAATTCATCATAAACACCGGGGATCTGCTGTATTTTTTCAACTGTTGGACGAACCTTATCATCAACAAAGTTTTTCACTGTTTCTATCTCTCTTACACCACTTTCAAGAGTTTTATGCATAATATCCCTTAATGTTTCACCACCACTTTGTATTATTTCCCTAAATGTTTGCAATGGGAGAGGATTTGTCTTTTTTCTTTGTTCTTCGAGAATGATCTGCGCAAGTGTAATTGCAGTCAAATCTTCCTTTGAATGGTTATCAACAACTTGAACATCGTCCCCCATCTTTATCATCTCACTTATATCTTCAAGGGTAACATAGCATGATTCTTCAGTATCATACAACTTTCTATTTTGATACCGCTTAATAATCTTTTCTTTTTTTAACCCCATTATGATCTCCTTTTTTTGCGGGCTTTGGCCGGATGTTTATTCTTCACTGTTTTTTTAGAAGCCTTATCCTGCCTGATCTCATTTTCAACTATTTCACAAAAATAATTAAATATTTTACCAGCTCCGCCTTTGCTGGGAAACTCTTTAACCATACTATTTCCAAGCTCCCTTGCTATGGTTATCCCTTTTGAAAAAAGGACCAGCATATTTGAATGGTCTTTAATATTACCGGTTGATTCAACATAAGATTTACAATAGTTCAACACTCCTTCAGCTGCCTTAAGTATTTCATGACCTGCAACAAAAATATGTGCCCGTGTTTCAGAAATATCCGGGCATTCATTCATCTTTTGTTTCTTTTGACGACTTGTCATTTCTTGACCTCCTTTTAAATATACCTAAAGACGAGCTTTCCCTAACACCTATAATTATTGAAGAAACAAATAATATAAGCAGAATCTCTGGCAAACCAATTTTACTAAAAAATTCATGTATACCCGGCATATAAAATACCTATTATAACGCGTCATAAATGTCCAGTTATTTTAGCTTATATTCAAATAAATACGCAAATAATTTCAATGGGTTAAATAAAAGAAATAAGTTTTTATGCATTAATAATGCGTCATATGTAATCACGATCGACCAACAACTATTGATTATCAACCAGCCTTATTCGTGTGTAAAAATTAGCAGGGGTTTTATCATCATCCTTAAAATGCAAACTCAGCAATATCACATTTACATGTATTATTAACACAAACAACGCACAAGCTATAATCAGCGGTATTATACTTGGTTTGAGCAAAAACCAAAGTGATGCAATAGTTAAAATATAACCTGTTGGCACCAAGGCTTTTTCAAACTGCAACCCTATGCCAAACGATCTGTCTTTAATATCATACCAACGCCATATAGAACAAAAACGAACAAACAAATATTCTACTGCAATGATAATCAAAAAAATTTTCCAAAGCATGACCATATTACTATGAAATACCTTCCACAAAAGCATTGCAAGACCTGCAACACCTGTTAGTTCCATAAGCCTGACCATAAAACTATATCTGTAAAAAAAGAATTTTAACATTTTTTCACCTTCTTATGCTTATGTAATATTAACTTATACTAAAACATCTTCACCCTGCCACCTACATAAGAGTTAGTCAATGCACACAATTATATAATTGCCAATCTGGTAATAAACAGCTAATATTGATTTGAAAAGGAGCTGAGACTTTTAGTGAAAATTCAATTTCTTGGAGCAACAGAAACAGTAACAGGTTCTAAATTTCACCTAACCGAAAATAACCATTCTTGGTTAATTGAATGCGGATTATTTCAGGGGTTAAAGGAACACCGGTTAAGAAACTGGCGAGAGCTCCCGATCGACGAATCGTCAATCGAAGCAATCATATTAACTCATGCCCACATCGACCATTCAGGATATGTTCCAGCCCTTGTAAACAGAGGCTTTAAGGGAGACATATTAGCGTCAGAATCAACAGTTGAACTATGCAAGATTTTACTCCCTGATGCAGGATATATACAGGAAGAAGACGCGCGTTTTGCTGCTAAAAAAGGGTTTTCAAAACATAAAACACCTCTGCCTTTATACACATATAAAGATGCGGTTGATTCATTAAAATATCTCAAAGCAATACCTGACAAAGAATGGTACAAATTAAGTGAAAATGTCAGAATAATGATGAGACCTTCAGGTCATATTCTTGGTTCAAGATTCATTAACTTATCAGTGGATGAACAACATAGGCATTTTAATATATTATTTGCCGGCGACATTGGAGGATATGATTCTCTAATAGCTGTTGATCCCGGCAAAGTTAAATCTGTAAATTATCTGGTGCTTGAAGCCACATATGGAGACCGACTCCATGAGCAATATGATGTTCTTAACCGGTTTGAAAGTATTATAAACAGAACAATTGCACGTAACGGAAAAATAATAATACCAGCCTTTGCTGTTGGAAGGACCCAAGAGGTTTTATATATACTAAAAAATCTGGAAAAACAGGGAAGGCTGCCAGATATTCCCATTTATTTAAATAGTCCTTTAGCCATAGATGCTACTACAATATACACTAAGTTCATGCCTGAGCATAACTTTTTTCTAAACGGGGTTGATCCATCAGAGGCCTTTCATCCCTCAAGATTAGAACTTGTTACTGATCCTGAAGATTCCAAGCGTCTTAATGCGCTAACAGAACCTGCTATCATAGTATCCTCATCTGGCATGATGACAGGAGGCAGAATTCTTCATCACTTAAAAGCATATTTACCTGACCAAAAATCAACAATTGTAATAACAGGCTTTCAGGCTGCAGGAACAAGGGGAAGAGCTATTTTAGATGGCGCAAAAGCAATCAAGATACATGGCGTTCCAGTTGCCATAAACTCTGAGGTTGAATTTATTGAAGCATTATCAGCTCATGCAGACTGGAAAGGCATCATGCGGTGGTTAAAAGGGTTTGAAACACCACCTGACAAAACATTTCTGGTGCATGGCGAACCAAAATCACTTGAAGCATTAAAATCACATATTGAAAAAGAGTTAAAATGGAAGGTGGTAATACCAAAATACCTTGAAAAAATTGAGCTTTAGCTTTTCATATTTCTCATCTTTACAACCCAAACTTGGAAACCTCTTTTCTTATTGATCCGGTTTCATAAATATTTTCAAGAAACGTGATCAAATCTGTACCTCTGTTTGAAAGAATATAATCGGTTTGCGAAGATAAAATTGTGTCATGATGAATAGAAATTCCCTTTTTATCTGAAAGAGATCTTTTTAAAATCTTAATCGCCTTTCTTAAATAACCCTCTTCTGCAAATTTTTCCTTACAAAAAAATGTATCCGGCTTTGGCACAAAAGGCGTTATTGTAACAGAGATTGAAATTGCCATTTTCTTCTGTTTCTTCATCTCTGTTTTGATCTTTAAAACAAGGTCAACAATCCCCTCTATATCAGCCAAAGTCTCTCCGGGCAGACCGATCATAAAATAAAGGCGAACAAATGAAATTTTATTTTCAGCCAAAATTGATACTGCACTTATAATCTGATCATCTGAAAAATCCTTACCTATGGAGCTTCTTAGAGATATACTTGCCCCCTCAATACCCAGACTAACTGCCTTATGACCGCTCTTTGCAAGAAGAGACGCTATTTTATTGTCAATACCATCCACTCTTAACGATGAAGGGGAAAATGTTTTGCCCATCTCATGAATCTCTTCAATAATATCAATGAGAGTTTTGTGACTTAAAAGATCCGCACCTATCAGCCCAATTTTATTTCTAAATTTTTCTCCGTCTTGTAACATCTGCGATATAGCCTTTTTACTTCTAACACGAAAAGGAGAATATAATGATGGGGTTGCACAAAATCGGCATTTTCTTGGACAACCACGGCTCATCTCAATTAAATGCATATCACCAAATTCAGCATTATTTGAATAAACAACTGTTTCGGTCCTCCATTTATCCAAATCTTTAATAAATCTTTTTTTCACATCTCCTGTTGTTAAAGATGGCACCAACAAACCATTAATCTCTGAAAGCAACTGTAACCGTTGTTTCTTGTCAGTCTCTTCACACAGCACAGATACGATCTCCGAAAAAACCTCTTCTCCCTCACCAAGCGCCAAACAATCAAATATCTGAGATACCGGATATGGATTAATTGTAACCGCAGCCCCTCCTGCTAAAAGCAAAGGATAATCGCCACCTCTATTATTACTTCTATGTGGAATGGAACACAAAGACAGGATTGGAATAATGTTCAGAAAATCATTTTGAAAAGATATGCTAAACGCAACACAGTCAAACTCAGATAAAGGTTTTTGCGTTTCAATTGAAAGAACAGGTGTATTAGTTCTAAGACTTTCTGCCATATCATTTTTATCAGGCAGAAAAGCCCTTTCGCAAACAACATTAGGATGATCGTTTAGTATTTTATATAACGCGTGAATAGCAAGATTACCCATACCCACGCTATATACATTAGGGTAGACCAAAACCACAGACAGCTTACCACCCCAATGTTTGGCAAGAGCATTGGTTTCAGATGCTAAAATCTTTTTTTGTTTTTCGATGAATTTCCACATTAAGAAATTTTTCTTTTGAAGGTCACTACATACTTATGCTTTGCCCTTCTTGAGATAATCCAATATCCAGTTTATAATCCATTTTTTTTACATATCTCTTTAACTTGGGCTTTAAATTATCTAACTCTTCATCTGTTGTTGCTGGGTCATAATGAAACAACAGAAGCTTTTTAACCTTAGCTTTACCAGCAAGATCAACAGGGTACAAATATGGGCTATGTCCCCAACCTATTTTATCTTTCTTATATTTGTATTGAGAATATTGAGCATCATGAATAAGAAGGTCAGCGTCTTTGATCCATGCAATTAATTTATCATCCATATCAGGAGACGGCTCATTATCTGTTATATGAACAAAGATCTTTTTGCTTGGAAGAAAAAATTTATATGCATATGCGCCACCCGGGTGATTGCACTTAAATTTTCGCACCTTAATTGACCCTACTTTAAAAGAACCCCCGGAAAATGACTTAAACAACAGCTTTGCGGGGACATCTAACAACCTTATTGGAAAATACGGAGGGCTAATAAGTCTTGAAAGCTCTG
>Ga0066650_10000894_pt1 | contig 10673 bp, 12 predicted proteins | sample CryGey092014_all_FD_59539 | JGI IMG/M metagenome (GOLD analysis project Ga0066650, IMG submission 59539) | Groundwater microbial communities from aquifer - Crystal Geyser CG23_combo_of_CG06-09_8/20/14_all | ecosystem: Environmental > Aquatic > Deep subsurface > Groundwater | place: USA: Utah...
ATAAAATAAGCAACCGGATTTATTCTATCCACTTGTTGTGCCCACGAAGGCATACTTTCAATAGAAGTGAACAACCCACTCATCAAAATAAATATCATCATAAAGAAATAAGAGATTAGCATTGCTTGTTGTTGGGTATTGCTAAGCGTGGAAACTAACAAACCAAAACCCATTATTACCAGCAAATAAACCGATGCAACAAAAAAAACCAACCAGATGCTTCCAACAATGGGAATATTAAACAACAACTTACCCACCAATAAGCCAAAAGCAAGTTCAAACAGGGCGATAATCCAAAAAGGTAATAATTTTCCTGTGATAAACTGATATTTTTTTATAGGAGTAACATTTATTTGCTCAATGGTTCCTATTTCTTTTTCTCTAACGATATTCATTCCCGACAACATAAAACCAATAATAGTAATCAAGAGCACCAATATGCCTGGCACCATAAATGTTTTATAATTAAGCTCAGGATTGTACCAAAACGAGTAGTTGGTATTAATGCTTTTTGTTGGAAGCGACTTGCTTACAGGAAAAGCTTTTAAAACAATGCCTTTGTTATAATCTGCAATCACCATTGTAGCATAAGCACTAATTAAACCCCCAGAAGTTCCATTAATGGCATTGATAACCAACTGAATGTCTGATTTGTTTTCTTTATAAAGCGTTTTTTCAAAGTGAAAAGGAATTTCCAAAATAGCGTCAATAGCTCCGTTTTGCATGGCATCATCTGCTTCTTTTCTGTTAAAAGATTGATTGGAAACAACAAAAAAAGGAGAGCCTCCAAATTTAGCGGTCAATTGTCTCGAGGTAAAGGATAAATCATTGTCCACCACAAAGAGTTTGATATGTTTCATTTCGAAGGTGGCAGCATGCACTAATACAATCAACTGAATAATTGGCATTATAAAGATAATTGGCAACATAGAGCGGTTACGAAATATCTGAATAAATTCTTTTTGTAATATGAATAGAATGGTTCGCATAGTAAGATTGAATTTTATAAAAAAAATATTTTATTCAAGTCTGATTTTAAACTTTTTAACACTTAAAAGAATGAAAACACACATCATTCCGAAGAGAACAAGCGTTTCTTTCCATACATAAGCAAAACCACCTCCCTTCAACATAATTGTTTTAATAATGGTGATAAACCATTTTGGTGGCATCAACTGACAAAGCCATTGCATTACCAAAGGCATATTTTCAATGGGAAATATAAATCCTGAAAGCAAAATAGTTGGTAACATCAATGCAACCAAAGATATCATCATCGCAATTTGCTGACTATTAGTAGCACACGAAATTAATATTCCAAGAGATAAGGCAACCAAAATAAATAATACACTTTCAGCAAGCAATAATACGATGCTCCCTTGAATGGGGACATGAAAAACAAAATTTCCAATGAAGAGAATTACTATGGTATTAATAAAAGATAACAAAACATAAGGTGTTACTTTGCCAATGATGATTTGAATTGGTTTCAAAGGAGATACCAATAATATTTCCATCGTACCCAATTCTTTTTCACGGGTAATTGAAATGGAGGTCATTAGTGCCGAAATAAGCATCAATAACATTGCCATAATCCCGGGAACAAACATATAAACCCCTTTCAAATCGGGATTGTATTGCATTCTTGTTTCTGCAATTATCTGGAGCGGTTGTTGCGCCAAAGGATTTATTTCTCTCGAAAAGGTATTGATAATTGCTGAAGTATAATTTGTTAACATATTGGCGGTGTTAGGTTCTGAGGCATCGGCAATTATCTGTATATTCGCAATTCCGTTTTTTTCTAAATTTTTGGCAAAGTTTGGTTCAAAAATGATGATTTCTTTTATTTTACCTTCTTTAAAACTTTTTTCAATATCATTATAATTATCAAGGTTTTTCTCTAATTCAAAGAAACCGGAAGAGAGTATTTTTTGCGATAATTTTGCAGATAAATAATCTTTCGATTGATCGTATATGGCAATTTTAGCATCTTTTATTTCGTTGGTAACCACATAACCAAACAACAACAATTGGGCAATCGGTATTCCAAACAAAATAATCACGGTTCTCACATCTCTAAAAATATGGTAGAACTCCTTGATAACAAATCCTTTGAATCGTTTCATATTAGTCGTTAGTATTTAGTATTCTTTTTTGGCAGATAGTAATGAGTATTTAGTTTTTAGTTATAATACATTGATGTTGTGTTCACCCTTTTATTGCTAAAAATATTACACAAAGTTTCTCAAAGTTTTAAGCGTTAATGGCACATGTGTTAATAAAGATTTATGCAAGCCTCTATTCATTTTTTTATATCACTTTTCCAAACAATCAATTCTTTAAATTTATTTATATTTTAAAATATTAATATTTACTTAATACTAAGGACTATGTACTAATGACTCCGTACTAACTACTCTTTAAAAAAACCTTTTCTAAACTTTTATATTTAAACCAATAATAATAGAACCGCATAGAAGACATTAACAAAGGAGTCCCCATTGTTATATAAAAAACAGAAAGCACTTCGTGATTGATAATATCTAATTTTCTTAGTCCAATACCAGTCGAAATCATCAAAATCATCATCACATAACTTCTAATGCTAAAAAAAGAAAACAAGCAAGGTTTTGTTATTTCAATGCGGAAAATGCGATCAATATGCTTGAATGATATTTTAGAAAACATAAAGAAATAAAACAAAATTCCAAGCGTAACGCCAATTATTAATTCGAATATTATATTAGATTTTTCAATTAAAAGTAAAGAAATACCTTTGGTTAAAAGCATTCCACCAGCAAAAGACCAAATAATGCCTGCAATAACGAGCAAATGTTTTTTTGAAATAGCGGGTTTGAGTGAATTAATTTTCATTTGTTTTGTTAATTAGATCGAGCTAGTTTTAAAAATACCTCATTCATTGTTTTAACATTGTATTGTTTTTTTAAATTACTTGGTGTATCCAATGCTGCAATTCTGCCATCCACCATAATAGAAACCCTATCGCAATATTCTGCTTCATCCATATAGTGTGTTGTAACAAATACTGTTACTCCTTGATTTGCTGCTTCGTAAATCATATTCCAGAATTGTCTTCTTGTTATCGGGTCAACTCCTCCAGTAGGTTCATCGAGGAAAACAATTTTGGGATTATGAAAAATAGCAACAGAAAAAGCTAGTTTTTGTTTCCAACCCAATGGAAGAGATTTGATTAATGTATCTTTTTCTTTTCCTAATTGTAATTTGTTCAGTAAAATTGCTGTTTTCTCTCTTATTTCTTTTCTACTTAAACCGTATATCCCAGCATAGAAACGAATATTTTCATAAATTGTTAAATCTTCGTACAATGAGAACTTTTGGCTCATATAACCTATGTTATTCTTTATTTTATCTGTCTCTTTATAAACATCAAATCCTGCAATGGTTGCTTCACCTGATGATGGCAAAGACAAACCGCAAAGTATTTTCATTGCGGTGGTTTTTCCTGCACCATTTGCACCTAAAAAACCCAATATTTCTCCTTTATTCACACTAAAAGTGAGTTTATCATTGGCAACAAAAGAACCAAACTTTTTTACAAGGTTTTTAACAGTAATAATAGGTGTTTGTTCCATTCTTATCATCGTTTAATTTTTCTTCATCAAATCCATAAAACAATCTTCAATATTGGCTTCAATTTTATTAATTATAATATTGATATGTCCTTTCGCAACAAGGAAACTTTCTATATCCTTGATATCATAAGTTTTTTCCAAAGGGGTGTAATGTATGTATTCACCAAAAGGATAAACAGAATTCGTGTTTTTGTATTCATTTAAATCATAAAGCAGATTATACATATTATTTGCCTTAATAGCGAGTAATGGCTTTGAGAAGCTTTTCATTATTAAATCGGGTTTATCAATACTTAATATTTTTCCATTTTGTATCAATGCCACTTTGTCGCAAAGACTTGCTTCGTCCATATAAGGCGTTGAAACAAGAATAGTAATATTGTTTTCTTTCAATTTACAAAGCATTTCCCAAAATTCTTTTCTAGAAACAGCATCTACTCCTGTGGTTGGTTCATCTAAAATCAGTATTTCTGGTTTATGAATCATTGCACACGACAATGCCAATTTCTGTTTCATACCCCCAGAGAGTTTGCCTGCTAATCTTTTTTTAAATGGTTCTATCTGTTGGTAGATGTCTTTTATTAAATCATAATTTTCTTCAACACTTGTTCCGAATGTAGTTGCAAAAAATTTTAAGTTTTCTTCTACTGATAAATCTTGGTATAACGAAAATCTACCAGGCATATAACCCACCATATTTCTAATTTTCTTGTACTCTTTAACTACTTCATGTCCTTCCATCAAAGCAGTTCCTTTGTCTTGAATTAAAAGGGTTACCAAAATACGAAACAAAGTTGTTTTACCTGCTCCATCTGGTCCGATGAAGCCAAATAGTTCTCCTTTATTCACCTCAAACGAAATGTTATCCAAGGCGATTACATTCCCATAGTTTTTTGTTAACTCTTTTACCTGAATTGATATCATGGTTTGATAAAATTTAAAATGTTATAACTAATTAACAATATAGCAGCTACACTTAAAAAATAAGCAACCAATCCTATGGGTAAATATAAAAAAAGTTTCATTTTCGAGATTGCTTTCTCCTTTTTCAATCGTAAGATAAAATAAATACTGAAAGGCAAATTAATAAGTAAAGCGGTAATCAAACCGGGTGTGTATTCATTCATTATTAAGGTGTTAAAAATATGTTGAAAGGCATTCAACATCATTACCCAAGCGATTGTAAGCAATAAAAAGATTGTGATTTGTTTGTTTTTGGTTTTATTAGCCCAAATACAAATAAAAAGAGGAAGCAAAGTAGCTAAAGATAATGCAATTGCAATAAAAAAGATAAAGTTATAATGAAAAACTAAAGCTATTTTGGAACTGAGAAACAATGGAATAGCACTAATATTTTCTTCTAACCAAGATGGAAAAGATAAAAACTCCTCAATATTATGAATGAAAAAGACAACAAAAAACAACCAAACTAATTGTTTGAAACTAATTTTCTTTATTGACATTTTTTTTGATGTAGCCGATAATTCATTCATATATTAATTATTCCAATCAATACTTATTTAAAATTTACTTCCCCTGGCATTCCAATTTTTAAGCTGCCTTCATTCTTAACTCTTACTTTCACCGCATACACCAAATTAACTCTTTCTTCTTTTGTTTGAATTATTTTGGGTGTAAACTCCGCATTTTGAGAAATCCAAGTAATTATACCTTCCATTTTAGCTAATTCTTTCGCGTTTTTATCAATCAACACCTGCACTTTTTGACCAATTTTTATAGAAGACAATTGCGATTCGCTCACATAAATCCTCAACGTCATTTCGCTTAAATCAGCTATTTTGTAAAGTGCTTTTCCAAAAGTGGTGATTTCATTTGGTTCTGCAAACTTGGTTAATACGGTTCCTGCCAAAGGATTTATAATATATGATTTCTTAATGCTCTGTTCAATTTGTTCAATTTGTTTCGTAATTCCTTCCGTTTCATTGAACACCGAACTGTTTTGTGTTTGTATGGACATAATTTGTTTGTCAATCAAATCTAAGCTCCCGTTGATGTCATCCAATTGTTTGGGGGTAGCGGCATTGTTTTTCAACAAATTTTCTATTCTTGTTTTTTCAATTAAAAGGTTCTTTTTCTGTTGTTTCTGTACTTCTATTTGTGAGAAAACATTGGCAGATTTATTTGAAATCGCTTTTCTTTGAGCCAATAATTGTTCTTTTTTCAACACTAAATCGGTGGTATCAATAAAACCAATCAATACGCCCGCATTTAATACATCGCCTTCATGGAGGTCCAATTTCAGAATTTTACCATTTGCCTCCGAGGAGATGGTAATTTCAGTTGACTCGAAAGTGCCATAAGCATCTGATTTATGATTTCTGCTCGAACAGGCTGTTAAAATTGTTAATCCAACAAGTAGATATAAATATTTTTTCATTTTTATTTCTTTTTAATTTATTGATATATGTTTGTATATAAAATAGTTACAACATTCCAAGGTTGTTTAAATAATTAATTTTTGAAAGCACCAATTGTATTTTGTGAAGTTCCAAATTCAGTTTTGCCTGCCATTCCGAGTTTAATTCGGTGGTGTATTCTGTTGCCGTAATAATTCCATTGTCCAATTGATAAGAAGCATTTTTTGCAATTTTGGTTTTTAAAGCAATGATTTCATTGTCTTTTTCTATCAATGCAATGAATTTTTTTACGTCTGCATTTTCTTTATAATTAGCCATTTTCAAATTCATAGCAAACAATTCTTTTTGAGAATCAACGATAGAAGATTGAATATTTAGTATGTTTTTTTCGTTTTTCGATTGGTTCCAATTCCAAATATTCCAACTCAATTTTGCACCAACCAGATAATAAGTATCAAAAGTAGTAGTAAACATGTTCAAGCCGGGGCGACCATAACCTGCTTGTCCGAAAACTGAAACCCTTGGCATTATTTTAGAAAAAGAAAGATTTTTAGTTTGAGTGATTTTGTCTTTTTGCAAATCGAAATATTTAAATTCGAGTCTATTATTGATGGTATCGTTTACATTTACAATAGGTTCTGGTAATACAAAAGTGGTTTTTTCTGTGATGGTTTTATTGATTAATTCTCCCAGCATTTGACTGCTCGCTTGTTTGCCCGCATTAATTTCTATTAATTGTTGTTCAATTTTTATCAATTCCGCTTTAAGGATATTGGCATTATTTTCAATAGCAACCCCCCCCTTGATGGCTGCTTCCATTTTTGCTAATTTCGAATTGATTTCATTTTGCATTACTTTCAAGAGCTTTTCGTTTTCTTGCAGTAGCAAAATGTTAAAATACAATTGATTAACCCTGTCTTTCACTTTGTAAAGTTCTATATCGAGATTTTGTTCATCCAAAAGCAATCCAGTTTTTTCTATGTTTTTTTGGTTTTTTGTTAAACCACCATCATAAACCACTTGATTAACATCTAAAGTAACTTTATAAGCATCTTTATTTAATTCAGGAATGGAAACTCCAGGCATTTTAATTGGTAATTCGGTAACATCCGATTGATACGTTGCCTGACCATTCAAAAAAACTTGCGGCAAATAATTGACATTCAGATTTTTTATTTTATATTCGGTGGAGGTTTTAAGCAAGTCTTTTTGTTTAATTAATGGATAATTGCTAATTGCCTCTGTGTAGCAATATTCTAAACTCAGAATGGGTTCGGTATTTTGACCAAAAACAAGTTGAGAAAATAATAATAATAAGAGTGTAAACTTATTCATAGTTTAATTTTTAATGGAACGAATAATAAATGCGGTAACTTCTTTTTTTCTTTCTGCAATAAACTGATTAAAAAGGGCTTCATCATTATTTAATATAAAACCTTTGATGATTGGTTTTGCTGCAAAAGGGAAAACGCACAAACTTATCATATTAATAATTAAGTGCAGGGGATGCAATGGCTTTATAGCGCCATTTTGCATTTCTTGCATGATAGATACTACAAACAAAGACGGATTAATTTTGGAGTTTTTTAGCAAATCGACTATTCTGTCTGGGTTTCTGTTGATTTCGTGAAGTATAAATGTGGGTATATGAGGGTTGTTGATAAACATTTCAATATAAGTATCCACAAAGATGGTTATTTTTTCAAAAATATCTTTGTCGGAAGCCATTGTTTCTGCAACTTTAGGAATGAATTGGCTGAATGCTTCTTCAAAAATGGCATCAAACAGTTTGTCTTTACTTCTAAAATAATAGTGTACCAACGATTTGTTTATTTTTGCCTCATCCGCAATTTCTTGCATTCTGGCACCATCAAAGCCTTTGGCTAAAAAAACTCTTTTGGCTGCTTCTAAAATTGTTTTTTCTGTATTTTTTTCTTCTTCTAACATGTTGATATTAAGATTAAATAACTGGTTTAACCATTTAGATTAACCAAGTGGTCAAAAGTATAAAATTATTTTTAATTAAACAAATTATTTATTAAACTATTTTACTGTTTTTGCAAAACACAAATAATACCAATTGATTTCAAAACGTAACTATTCAAAAATTTCCTTATTTACAACGAATGACCTATCAATCGGCACTCAAGATACTCTTGAAATATAAAAATTTTTGACGAGCTAATACAATAAAAAAGGTTGCTAAAAATTTACAACAATCCTACGTAATATATCTAAACACTTAAGAATATGGGAATTACTTCCCAAATAACTGTTTACAAAAAGGTTCTTGATTTTTTATTTGTAGTTTATCGGTTTAGTAATCAAGACAAAACGAACAAATAATTGATTCATTTAAATAAATTATTGGGTTGCTAAGGATATTAAATTAAAGAAGCCGTTTTCATTTCCGAAAACGGCTTCTTTAAGGTATTAAAAATTTGAAATATTAATTTAATTTGTTTTCATATTTCACTTCTACATTTTTAAAACACGCATCAACAGCATCTTTAAATTCTGTTGCCTTGGCATCTTTATATTTTTCTTTAAATTTGTCTTCCATGTCATTACATTCTTTAACAAGGACATCAATTTTGTCGTTTTCTTCTTTGTTTAAATCTGCCATACTTCGAGTTCCTTTAATATCAATCGCTTTTTTCATAACATTTTCGCGACAGTTACAAACTTTTTCGGCATCTGATTTTGGATTACTGCCACAAGAGGCAAGAATTAATCCTGAAACTACGGTTAAAAATAATAATTTTTTCATAATAAGGAATTTTAGTTAATTAATAATTAATGTTGTTTTTTGTTGTAGGAGTAGCTGTTATTTTATATTTTGTTGCTAGTTCTTTTTGAGCTTTCAAAAAGTTTTGAACTTCTTTGTTTAATTTATCATCAATTTTAGCTGATATTTCTTTCATTTTGTTGTTGTGTTCCTCAGTATATTCAGTATCAGGGATTTTAGCAATTTTTAAAACTTCAGAATATTCTTGCTTTGCAACCGAACTATATACCGATAATAAAGCCAATGTAGCATCTTTAAATTTAGAATCATCTCCCAATGCTTTAATGTTATTGACTACTTCGTTAGAAGTTTCTATTTGTTTTAAAAAGGCAGCATATAGTACATCTAATTCACTTTGTTTGTTGTTTACCACTGCATCCGTAAAAGCGCTTTCTGCTTCAATAATCAACACTTCTTCATTTACCAATGCGTCATGATATTTCATTGCTTCTTCTTTCGATGGTTTGCATGAAATCAATAACGTTATTGTTACAATCACTATAAATATACCAGTTAATTTTTTCATGATTTTGAGTTTTTTGGTTAAAAAAACAAAGATAAAAAATTTAAATAATTAAGACAATCAATTTGTAATTTTACAAAATTAAAAAAAAAGAATGAATCATCACAGCAAAATAGAATTAATGTCTCCCGTTGGCTCCTACGAATCTTTGATGGCTGCTATACAAGCAAAAGCCGATGCTGTTTATTTTGGCGTAGAACAATTAAATATGCGTTCGCGTTCTTCGGCGAACTTCAAATTAGAAGACATTGAAAACATTACAGCTATATGTAAAGAAAATGGAGTGAGAAGCTATCTCACCTTAAATACGGTTATATACGATAACGAAATTGATTTGGTAAAGTCTATTATAGACAAATCGAAAGCATGTGGCATTTCTGCTATTATTGCATCAGATATTTCGGTAATTAATTATGCACGTTCAATCGATATGGAAATACATATTTCTACTCAATGCAATATAACCAATATAGATGCGGTTAAGTTTTATGCTGCCTATTCGGATGTGATGGTAACCGCCAGAGAATTGTCATTAAAACAAGTAGGAGAAATTGTTAAGCAAATAAAAAACGAAAACATTAATGGACCTTCGGGCAATCTTGTTAAAATTGAAGTGTTTGCACACGGAGCTTTATGCATGGCGGTTTCTGGTAAATGTTATCTTAGCCTCGATAATTTAAATTATTCGGCAAACAGAGGAGCATGTATGCAACTTTGTCGGCGTTCTTATGTGGTTACCGATAAAGATTCGGGAATAGAACTGGAAGTAGATAACGAATTTATTATGTCACCCAAAGATTTATCAACCATTGCTTTTCTTGATAAAATAATTGATGCTGGTGTATGCGTTCTGAAAATTGAAGGCAGAGGTCGAGCTCCAGAATATGTTAAAACCGTTACTTCTTGTTATCGCGAAGCTATTGACGCTTATTATGCTGGTAATTATACCCAATTAGCTATTGATAACTGGACTGCAAGATTAAAATCGGTTTATAACAGAGGTTTTTGGGAAGGCTATTATTTAGGCAAAAAGTTGGGCGAATGGTCAGAACAATACGGTTCGCAAGCCACCAAAAAGAAAACCTATATCGGTAAGGTTACAAATTATTTTTCTAAACTAAAGGTAGCAGAAATCAAAATAGAAACCTATTCACTCCAAGTTGGAGATGAAGTGTTAATTATTGGTCCAACAACTGGAGTTGTAGAAGAGCAAATTAAAGAAATAAGAGTAGATTTGAAAAAAACTGATGAAACAGTAAAAGGCGAAGTGTGTTCTTTTTCTTTAAGCCAATTGGTAAGAAGAGGAGACCAGCTCTATAAATTCATTTGAACATAAAAAATATTGACAACAAAAAATTATTGCTGGGGTC
>Ga0066650_10000897_pt1 | contig 10643 bp, 11 predicted proteins | sample CryGey092014_all_FD_59539 | JGI IMG/M metagenome (GOLD analysis project Ga0066650, IMG submission 59539) | Groundwater microbial communities from aquifer - Crystal Geyser CG23_combo_of_CG06-09_8/20/14_all | ecosystem: Environmental > Aquatic > Deep subsurface > Groundwater | place: USA: Utah...
GATACGTATGAATATACTGATGGGATTGCAATTTCCGGATAATAGTATTTATAATGCTTAAAAGCAGAAGTTAAATCTGTTTCCAAGCTAGTTAAATTAGGGTATTTTTTTTGGCAATCATTAAATAGTTGAATATTTAAAGGGTTTTTAACAAAGTTTTGGAGACTATTCAAGGAATTTGAATCATTGCTTATCCCTTCTAAAAAAAAAGGGTATTTTGATTCTAAATCTTGGATTTTTTGTTTGAATTCACTTTGATTAATCGAAAATATAACTTGCTCATACCTTTCAATTTTTATATTAACCACTATTTTTGATACATCAATTTTTAAACGAGCATTACCCTTCTTACAAGAATAATTAATTAACAAACCTATGATAATTAATGGAATTAAACATCTCTTCATAATTTAATATTTATTTTTTACAAAAGTAAATATTTACGACCACATTATTCAAATGGAATAATTTTTGATAAAAAATGTAAAATAGTTTGAATTAATATATCAAATTATTTGGTTTTATCTATAAATTGTATTATCTTTGAAAAATTTTTTATTATGAAAAAGTCATTTTCACTTTGCTTAGTATTTTTTTGCATTTCGACTATTGCTGTATTTGCACAAAATACTGATAACAACACAACCAATAACAGTTCAACTGTTGATTTCAAAGGGACATCTTTAGGCGACCCTTCTGAAAAGAATGATAATAAATCTTTAAATATTGACTTTATTGAAGACCCTTCTAGAGGAACAAACTCTGGCTCTCTTATTTTTACCGAAGGTTTTAATGTAAAGTCTATTAGCAAAATAGAAGACTTAAATATTAAATGGACATTAAAAGAAAATAATATTATAAAGAAAATATTAATTGTAGATTTATCTACAGACGATGTGGAAACCATCTGGTTATATAATGTTTATAATGACAACTTCGTTAATTATGAAAAAATTAAAGGATGTTTGCTCAAAGAATTTGTAAAAGGACATACTTATAAATTGAACATTACATTAAATTCTGGAGAAAACGCGTCATTAGATTTTGAATACGCTAAATAAACCCAGTTTAAATAATTTATACAAAACAGGTAGTTACATTTCTACCTGTTTTTTTTTACTTTTGTTAAAAAAATCAAATGAATATACTCTTTTCGACAATTATTTTTTTTGCTATATTGCTTAGTGGGCTTATTATTTTCAAATTTAAAATAAGTGATAACAAACTTCGTTTGTTACTTGCCTTTGGTGGAGCTTTTATTTTATCAATCACTTTTCTTGAAATAATTCCAGAGATTTACAAAACCAAAACATCAATGTTTGCTGGTTTTTTTATGTTGATAGGTTTCTTAATTCAATTATTTGTAGATTTTCTAACCAAGGGTGCCGATCACGGACACCGTCATGAACATCACATTGGTGAAGAAAAGCATAAATCTTTATCTTTTTCTTCTCTTCCTCTATTAATAGGAGTTTGCATTCACTCGCTTATCGAAGCTATGCCTCTTTCTGATTTGTTTGAAAATATGGAAGTGAAGCGGGCTTTAGCATTGGGAATTGTAATACATAACATTCCGATTTCATTCGTATTAATTGGTTTATTTATGCATTCTGGATACTCTAAGATTAAATCGTTTTCTTTATTAACAATTTTTGCATTAGCAGCCCCAATAGGCATTTTGCTAAGCACTCGAGTTGGAAATCTTTTTAATGGAAATAACGATTTGTTTTACACAATGACTATGTCCATCGTTGTAGGCATCTTTCTTCACATTTCTACAACAGTCTTATTTGAATCGAGCGAAAACCATCGGTTTAATTTTCTTAAATTATTTAGTATAATGGTTGGTATTGGATTGGCTGTTTTTATTACAAAAGGTTTTTAATAAAAACAGCTTAATAAATGCTATTTGTTGATGAATTCTTTTGTTTTTAGAAGAATTACATTAGTAGCACCCCTGTTATTGTAAACATAGCTTTTGCTAATCGTTGCACAATCAGCCAACTTTTCTTTATGATCAATCAATTCATTCAATTTTTCGATAAACATTTCTTTGTTTTTAATAGAAAATGCAGCTCCTTTATTGATTAAATCTTTTGCTTCTTGAAATTTTTGATAGTTTGGTCCTATTATTATAGGTAAACCAAAAGTTGCAGCTTCTAATGTATTGTGAATTCCTTTACCAAAACCGCCTCCAATATATGCGATATTAGCATAAGCATACAAACTAGAAAGATAGCCAATTCCATCTACTATTAAAACATTAGAACTATTAACATTTTCAATCGTTAATTCTGAAAACAATACTGATTTTACTGTTAATTTCTTTTGTAATATTGCAATATTCTCTTTACTTACAATGTGTGGAGCAATAATAAACTTGATGTTATTTTTCTTATCTTTGATATAATTACAAATTATTGTTTCATCAGGACCCCAAGTGCTGCCAGCAATAAGTAATAAAGAGTTTTCTTTAAATTTTTCTATCAAAGGAAAGCTTTTTGTGGTTTTGCTTATTTGGTAAACTCTATCGAATCGAGTATCCCCACTTATAATGGCATTTTCATCACCTATTGATTTTAATAGCTCAATAGATTCGATATTTTGGACAGTTATATAGCTGATTTTACGAAGTGCTTTTCTAAACCAAGTTCCATACCACTTAAAAAAATGTTGATTTTTTCTAAAAATGGCTGAAAAGACTATAACTGGAATATTTTTTTGGTAGAGAATATTTAAATAATTAAGCCAAAACTCATATTTGACAAATAAAACAATTTGTGGATTAACTAAATTGATAAACTTTTTGGCATTTTTGGCTGTATCTATTGGTAAATAAAAAATATAATCCGCTAATTCATAGTTTTTTCGAACTTCATAGCCTGAAGGCGAAAAAAAAGTAAGCAATATTTTATAATTGGAATAATCTTCTTTGAAACGCTCTAAAACAGGTCTTCCTTGTTCAAATTCTCCTAAGGAAGCACAGTGAAACCATGCTATATTATCTTTGGAATTAAGCTTTGATTGTATGTTTTCAAAAATATTTTTTCTTCCTAGTACCCATAATCGGGCTTTTTCATTAAAAGAAGAAGAAATGTATATGCCAGTTCTATATAACCAAATACTTAAATTGTAAAAAAACACTAGGTTTTAGTTTTAATGATAATAATATTTTGATGGTTTGCGACTATAGAAAGGAATCATCCAACCAATTTTAGCTCCCATCAATAAATCTAAACGCTTAGTTAGGTCTTGGCTTTGTGTGTCAAAATTAAAGCTTCTTCTGTTTTGTGTCCAAGCTTGTGTAAACTCAATACCTGAATAAAAGTTTAATAAATTATTTTTTCCATAAAACATATAGCCAACATATTCGCTAACGGACAAGCCATTCGTTAGTCGGTCGTAGCCTTTCTTGTAGTCTCCATTAATTTGATGTGCTGCACCATCAGTGTTTTCAATACGAATTTTATGTTGTAACAATCCAACACTTGCAAGCAGTATTATGCCCGAATTTGGATTATTAGAATTAAGTGGAATCAGTTTACCCAATTTTACTGAAGTAAGAAAACCCCTTTCGAACAAACTAACAACAGCAGGATACCCATTTCCATCAATAATTTCACCAGATGAAGTGGTTATGTTTTTAAAAATAGAATCTTCTTTAATCGTATTTCCAAAAATCAAATTCCAGTCTAAACCAAAAACCCAATTAGATTTTGTTTTATATGTTAAGGCAGGTCCAATGGTAGAATTGTTGCCAAATCTGTTTTTTAAATCGCCTCTAGGTAAAAAATATCCGTAAGTAGCACTAATAGAAAAAATATTGGAAGAAGAATCTTCTTGATTAAATTTTTGAGAGAAACCTTGAAAGACAAACAAAAATGCAATTAGAAAAAGGGATGTTTTTTTCATTACTTAATTTTGAAAGTTAATAATTTAATATTAAGCATCAATTCTAGCATATTTTGCATTTTTTTCAATAAATTCTCTACGAGGTGGGACTTCATCGCCCATAAGCATTGAAAAAGTTCGGTCTGCTTCAATTGCATTGTCAATTGTAATTTGGCGTAAAGTACGATACATAGGGTTCATTGTGGTATGCCACAATTGTTCTGCATTCATTTCTCCCAAACCTTTGTAACGTTGAATATGAACACCAGTTTCTTTGCCATCTTTAACATAATTGGCAATTATTTCTAAACGTTCTTCTTCTGTCCAACAATATTTTTCTTCTTTTCCTTTTTTAATAAGATAAAGAGGTGGAGTTGCAATATATACATAGCCTTGTTCAATCATTTCTTTCATATATCTAAAGAAGAATGTAAGAATAAGCGTGGCTATATGACTTCCATCAATATCAGCATCGGTCATAATAATGATTTTATGATAGCGAAGTTTTTCAAGGTTAAGAGCTTTTACATCTTCTTCAGTTCCTATGCTAACTCCGAATGCAGTGAAAATGTTTTTTATTTCTTCATTTTCAAATATCTTATGAAGCATCGCTTTTTCCACGTTTAGTATTTTCCCTCTTAAAGGTAAAATAGCTTGGAATTTGCGGTCACGTCCTTGTTTTGCAGTACCACCTGCAGAATCACCTTCCACAAGGTAGATTTCACATAAAGAAGGATCATTTTCTGAGCAATCGGCAAGTTTACCTGGTAAACCACCAGAACTTAGAACGCCCTTTCGTTGTACTAATTCTCTTGCTTTTCGGGCAGCATGGCGTGCTGTAGCTGCTAAAATTACTTTATTTACGATTATTCTTGCTTCTTTGGGATGTTCTTCCAAATAATTGTTAAGCATTTCGCTTACAATTTGGTCAACTGCTCCCATTACTTCGTTATTTCCTAATTTCGTTTTTGTTTGTCCTTCAAATTGTGGTTCTTGAACTTTAACAGATATTATGGCTGTTAACCCTTCGCGAAAGTCATCGCCATTAATGTCAAATTTCAATTTCGTGAGCATACCCGATTTATCAGCATAACTTTTTAAAGTTCTAGTTAAGGCTCTTCTAAATCCTGCAAGGTGAGTACCACCTTCGTGAGTATTGATATTATTTACATACGAATACATGTACTCAGCAAAAGAAGAATTGTATTGCATGGCAACTTCAATGGGCATTCCATTTTTTTCTCCTTCAATGTAAATAGGTTCATCCATCAATTTTTCCCTAGAAGAATCTAAATAAACGATAAATTCTTTTAGTCCTAATTTAGAATAAAAATTTTCTGAAATTGGATTTCCTGCATCATCTTTCTGCCTATAGTCAGTAATTGTTAAAGAAATTTCTTTATTAAGATAGGCGAGTTCACGAAGTCTTGAAGAAAGCACTTCGTAATGATACTCCGTGGTAGTAAAAATGGAATTATCAGGTAAAAAAGTAACTTCAGTTCCTGTTTCGGTAGTTTCTCCAATTTCTTTTACATCAAATAAAGGCTTTCCACATGCATATTCCTGCGTAAAAATTTTACCATCTAAATAAACTTTTACTGTAAGATGAGAAGATAATGCATTGACGCAGGAAACCCCAACACCGTGAAGACCTCCAGAAACTTTATAGGATTCTTTATTAAATTTTCCACCAGCATGCAATACTGTCATTACTACTTCAAGAGCAGATTTCTGTTCTTTTTCGTGAAAACCAACAGGAATACCTCTCCCATCATCTCTTACTGTAATTGATAAATCTTCGTTAATATAAACATCTATTTGTTTACAATATCCTGCCAAGGCTTCATCAATAGAATTATCAACAACTTCGTAAACTAAGTGGTGCAATCCTCTTGTTCCGGTATCTCCAATATACATTGCAGGCCTTTTACGCACAGCTTCAAGACCTTCGAGAACTTGAATATTGTCAGCGGTATAACTACCATTATCATTCCCATTTGGCAAAACATCTTTTTCAATATCACTCATACTTTTTCCTCTTTTTTATTTTTAGAACCACAAAATTACATATAATACTTGAATAAATCATTATAATTGTTTAAAATACAGGGGAAGAATTTGCTTTTATATATACAATTGTTATTGATTTGACGTTATTATTTTTAATAGGAGTAAAACAAAGGTTTACAATTGCTAAAGCATTAACTAAAATTGAAATTTAGTTATTCATCATAAAATACGTAAATCATACGTTTTCAGCCCATAAGGGAAAATCTTTTTATAGCAAAAAAAAAAATATCACTGAAATAGACATTTCTCATTCGATATAGATTATAAGAATAATGAAAGTAGAAAGTTATTATTTTGATTTAATTGCTATTAAAAATTAAAACCATCCAAATCAAATCTTTTTTATAATTTTACCCTATCATTTTAAAAACTAAACAAAATGGAAGAATTAGACTGGTTAAAAAAGAAAGCTGGCGAATTGTCGGACAGTGCCAAAAAGGAATTTAACGAATTATCGGATAAAGCCAAGGCAAAGTATAATGAAATGACCACCAAAGCTACCAATGCTAAATTGGAAGACGACCTTGCCACTAAATACAACGAAGATGAGTTGGTGAAACATATTTTGGCAGGCACCATCAAATTCAATCACATAGAAAAGAAACACATCAAAACTTTGATGGAAGATTATTTTATTGACCCTTGGAAATCAGAACACGAATATTTTGAGCTGAATATTATAAACAAACAAGGGACTTTATATATTGAATTTAAAATCAATCATTCTATTTATAACATCACCAATGTATATCGCCTCAACAATGTGATTCGTTATGGTAAAGATAGCACCGAGGCAGAAGCTGGTATGAGTATTAAGAAACTTTAAGAAGACTGAAGACAGAAGACGGAAGACGGAAGTTGATGGTAATGGCACGAAAGACAGCAACTTATCAACAATTAAAATAGTTGGCTACATTTTTTCTTAACTTTGCCAAAAAAGAATAAATAATGAAAACGCATCATAAAATAATAAATGGTGATAGCAGACAAATGAATGAATTGGCTGACAATTCGGTGCATTTAGCTATTACTTCTCCTCCATATTGGCAACTCAAGGACTACGGAACAGAAAATCAAATAGGATTCCACGACAACTACGAAAATTATATTAATAACCTGAATTTAGTTTGGAAAGAATGCTACCGCACTCTTCATAATGGTTGCAGGCTGTGTATTAACATTGGCGACCAATTCGCAAGAGCAGTTTATTATGGACGCTATAAAGTTATTCCAATTCGCGAGGAGATTATAAAGTTCTGTGAAAATATCGGATTTGATTATATGGGTGCTATCATTTGGCAAAAAGTAACTACTTCAAACACAACTGGTGGTGGTGTTCAAATGGGTTCGTATCCATATCCACGAAATGGAATTTTGAAATTGGACTACGAATTTATTTTAGTATTCAAAAAATTAGGTGATGCCCCTAAACATACAAAAGAACAAAAAGAACTTTCAAAAATGACAGCAGAAGAATGGAACACTTTTTTTGCAGGACATTGGAACTTTGCAGGTGCAAGACAAAACGGACATATTGCGATGTTTCCAGAAGAACTACCAAGACGACTAATTAAAATGTTCTCATTTATTGGAGAAACAGTTCTTGACCCTTTTTCTGGTAGCGGAACAACTGCACTTGCATCGAAAAATCTTGAACGTAATTCAGTTGGTTATGAAATTAATTCTGAGTTTATCCCATTTATTAAAGAAAAATTGGAAGTTAATCAAAAAGACATTAATGGAACAACATACGAATTTTTAACTCAAGAGAAACAAGAAATTGATTTTGAAAAAGCAATACAAAAACTCCCATACATTTTCAAAGACCCTCATACTTTTGATAAAAAAATTGATGTGAAGAAACTTCAATTCGGCTCTAAAATTGACAAAGATAGCTCTACACAACGAGAAGAACTCTATACCGTTAAAGAAATTATTAGCCCTGAAAAAATCAGATTAAGCAATGACTTAACAATAAGACTTATTGGGATTAAAGAGGACCCAATAATTAACGGTAAGGCAATATTATTTCTATCTGAAAAGACTAAAGGCAAAAAAGTATTTCTGAAATTTGACAGTGAAAAATATGACAGTGAAAACAACTTACTCTGTTATCTTTATTTAGAAAACAAAACTTTTATTAATGCTCATTTAATCAAAAATGGGTTGGTGCTAGTTGACAGAGATATTGATTTTAAATACAAAGAGAAATTTTTGAAAATCTTAAATCATGAATGAAGAACAGCATAGTATTTGGGATTATCTGGTTGCAAATGCTCAAGGTATGAATAATGCTAAACACATTGGAGATATTGCAGAAGCAATAGGCCAACAACCTTATGGAACCAATAATGATAATGTCAGAATTTGGATTAAAGATATGGTTCTTAATCACAGTAGCCAAATTGGAACTTGTCATAATGGTGCTTTTATTATCCTAACTGATTCTGAACGAGAAGAAGCTGCTCTATTTTTAGAAAGAAATTATGTAGCAGATGCAGTGAGAAGAAATGGAAATTATATTCCCTAAATTTTTATTATGGCTAAAGAATGGATTTTAAATAGTGCGATGAATCGCTTCCAACTAAACTTTAAAAGAAATGTTGGACCTACTTCTGAATCAATACGAAAATGTTCGCCAAAAACTCTTGAAGAATGGCGTGAATACTATTTCTCAAATGTGAAACCTAAAGAACATATTGAAGAGTTAGGTAAAAAACTTTATGTGAAAATCACAGAAGTTATTCAATCAGAAGTTGCTGAATTAACCGAGCAAGACTGTATTGACTATATGATTCAACTTGTAATTGATAGAACCTTTGATGGTTATATGACTGAAATTCAAACGGTTTATGGACAACTCCAAAAGATTCTTGGAGTTCCTATTGAAGCCGCACCTGACGAATGGGACAGGCTTTTCAATGTAGATTTTTTCATAAAGATTAAGGACAAATACATTGGCTTGCAAATTAAGCCAGTGAACAATGGTATTCAACTTCCTGAGATTTTCAAAGAATATGCTATACAAGCAGAGACGCATACGAAGTTTACAGAAGTATTTGGTGGTAAAGTTTTCTATCTCTTCTCTGCAAAAGTTGGAGAAAAGAAAGAAATTCAAAACAAAGAAGTAATTGACGAAATAAATCAAGAAATTATCCGACTTAAATCATAATATAAAGCTACATACCTTTAAAGATAGAAGTAATAAAATATATTAGATTGATGATATTTAAATTTGAAAAACTTATTATTTGGCAAAAAGCAATGGAATTGGGGGAGAGTATAAATAAGTTAGCTTATATCTTTCCAAAAGAAGAAATATATAATCTTTCTTCACAAATAAGAAGAGCGGTTGATTCTATCGTATTAAATATTTCAGAAGGCTCTATTGAGCAATCTGATCTTGAATGTAAAAAGTTTATGGGATATTCAATTCGTTCGCTGGCTGATTTGTTACTTGTTTACATAAAGCTAAACGTAAAGAATATATCTCTGAAGAAGAATTTTTAAAACAATATGAATTTGCTTTCAATCTTATGAATATGATGACAGCATTTAAAGCTAAGATAAAATGAATCAAAATAAAAAACGACTTCTGTCTTCCGACTTCCGACCAAATAATCAATAAAATCTCAATAAATTGCCCTTATGAACCCAATCACAGTCAATATTACATACACTTCAGATGATTTGCAAAAAGCATACATGCTGCATTTCAACAAAAAACTTCCTTTAAAAAGCAGAAGAAACCTTTTTATGGCACTTGCCCTAATATTGATTGGTGTTTTTGTTTATTTTTACGACCCTTTCAATGGAGAATTAAATTGGTTGTGCTGGTTCTTTATGGGATATGGATTGGCACTGCTGGTGGTTTATTATTATAGGTTATTTACTATTGGGAAACGTTATTTTAAGAAACTACCCCAAGACAAGAACCTATTTCCATATACCTTTTCTGAAGAAGGCATTTCCTTTCAAGGAGAAAAAACATCCAATATAATTAAATGGGAGCATTTTCAGTCTGCTTTGATTACAGATAAAATAGTGTTGTTATATGCCAATGAGCTCAAATTTAATATCTTTCCAAGAAGAAGCTTCACCGATACCCAATTTGAACAATTCACTCAATTAGTGCGACAAAACATTGCCAACTGGAAGTAGTTAACTAAAGTGCCTAAAATGAGCTAAAGTGCCTAAAGTACTTAGAGTTTGTTACTTTAGGCACTCCAAACTCTAGCACACTCTAAGCACTTATTTCACTCCAACCTCTTATGTTTTAACCTTAGCGAGTTAAACACAACAACAATATCAGACATTGCCATAGCAGCAGCAGCTATCATCGGACTTAACAATCCAACTGCAGCAAAAGGAATGGCTATTACATTATAAAAGAAAGCCCAAAAAAGGTTTTGCTTGATGATTTTAATTGTATTCTTGCTGATGGCATAAGTTTTTGGCAATAAAGAAAGATTACCATTCATCAATACAACTTGTGCTGATTTAATAGCAACCTGGGTTGCATTACTTAACAAAACGCCAACAGTTGCTTTTGCCAATGCAGGAGCATCGTTGATGCCATCACCCACCATGGCAACATCTCCTTCTTTTGCCAATTCATCTATTATTCGCAATTTATCTTCTGGTGATTGCTCTGAAAAAACCTTTTTAATACCTATCTTATT
>Ga0066650_10000899_pt1 | contig 10640 bp, 9 predicted proteins | sample CryGey092014_all_FD_59539 | JGI IMG/M metagenome (GOLD analysis project Ga0066650, IMG submission 59539) | Groundwater microbial communities from aquifer - Crystal Geyser CG23_combo_of_CG06-09_8/20/14_all | ecosystem: Environmental > Aquatic > Deep subsurface > Groundwater | place: USA: Utah...
TGCGTATGTAGCCGGCAAGCGCCTGCTCGTCCAGTGAGATGGTCCAGTTGAATTTCTGAACGCCAGTGACGGAGCTCTCCTTTGCCCTGCCGACGTTCTGGGTGATCCGGCCGTTCATGGCATTAGGGTACTTCTCTTTCAGATAGTCGGCGACGCGCTCGAAGGCGAAATCGGTGGCGGCTTCTGAAATCTGACTGGTGGGGATCACCTTTGTGAAATTCAGGCCAGCCTGAAAGGCCATCTTGGTTGTATTGTTGATGTTGGTGTGTCGCACCTTGATCAGGACGTCATCGACGCTCTTCTGGACCTCCGCAATGTTCTCGAAACTCTTGTAAACCTTCTTCATGTCGGAGCTCAGGGCAGCCGAGGCTTCCTTGTCTTTCGCTATATCCTTGGAGGCCCTGTCTATCAGCCTTTGTATTTCGGCTGCCTGATCATAATCGGCATGGCAAACTGAGGGAAGGAACAGACCCGCCAGGCTAAGCACCAGCAACAGTACACCCGGCAGTGAACGCGTATTCATGGCTTCTCCTTTATGGGGGCTGGCAGCATGAGTGTTTGAACACGGAGTACACGTGCTGCGGAGGCGGCGCGGCGTGCTTCATCTTCCATCTGATCATCCAGACTCAGGGCCTGCTGCCTTAGTGTACCCAGGGCGACCGCAGCGGCCATCAGTGCCTGCTGGCGTTTTGCCAAACGGGCGGTCGGAGCATTGGCTGTGACAACGGGAATCTCGGACAGAACACGAGTGGCATTTTTCAGCGACTGTTCCAGCGCTTTGATATGCGTTACTGCAGCCCGTGACAGGTTCAGACTGCGCAGTGGATCAATCGCTTTCTGCCATGCACTCAGCCCGATAGATGCAGGATCAGGCTGCATGAATGCGCCTTCTTGTTTGAAGGTTAGGCTGTAGAGGCTTTCAGTTGCTTTATCCAGCTGTTGCATCCGTGCAGGTTCATCCGACAGGTAACGCCGGAGTGCATCGGTAAAAGCCAGCGTCTTGCTCTGCTCTGCCTGCATTTGTGCTTGAATATTTTCAGTGTGCACAGGCTCGGCGGCCAGCGCGATACAGGCGGGAAAAAGGAGTGCTGCCAATGAAAGATGGCTGTATTTCATAAATCCTCCTTAGACCACGAACGGTTGACGAGCCTGTCCAGATGAAGGTTCCGTTTTAGAAGTTACGCCCACCAGAAGGCTGATATTTGTAACGGAAGGTCAAGTCGCCGGTGGCCATATTGTAGGAAACAATTTCAACGAGCGCATACATGGGACCGGGGAGCATCTCCATTGCAAAGCATTTTCCTGCCTGAGCATTTAACAGATAGGGCTGGGCAAGATATCCGCCCGCAGGTGCGGAAGTAGTACTGCTTATGGGGCACGTAATACCTTGAGCGCCCACGCCGTTGCGTGTAAAAACGACGCCGACTTCAGGTTTGATGTCGCCTTGAACGGCAGGGCCCGGTCCTTCATTTGCCACGCTGTCTGTGTCGAAATTGTAGCTTTGATTGAGGGTCAGGAACTGTGTGCCGCTTGTGCTGCTTGCGCTGGCCGTTTCACCTTGAGAGCCGAGACTGGCACTGCCGGTGAAGGGATCCAGTGTCAGAACATTCTGGCCAACGGCCTGGCCAGTGACATAGGTGGCGATATTCGCGGTATCCGAAACACCAAAGATAAGAGGCGCCGACATGCGCACCAATTTCATGCCTTTTGCGGTGCGACGAAAACCTACAACAGATGCGGCGGAATCCTTGAGAAACTGTCCGGAGCGCATAGATCGCACCTGTCGGTTGTAGGTGAAATAAAGTTCAAACACGCCATGGTTACTAACTACCCGGGTGATGTTTGCTTGAATGGCGATGCTGTCGAGCCAGCGGAAATCATCTACCAGCGCATCCTCGAGTGCAGATATATTGCCCTCGAAGGAGTTGGAAACAAAATCCATAAAGCCGCTTCTGTTTTTATGCGTATAAGCATCGAGCATTTTACGGAACGTATCTTTGGCTTCGGCTGTACCATTGATGGACAGAACCAATAGATGAAAATCATTTTCTTCGGCGCCGGTGGAAACGCCGGTAGTGCTGATTGCGCGTATCTGAAACAGGTAATCACGACCCATTTCGGGTTTGAATTCCCACGTGAACATCCCCCGGTCATCCAGTTTTGCCGCTTCCCACTTCTTACCTTCATCGATTGATATTTCCACCAGGCCTATATCACCACGGCCTACCTGGGCCTGTCCGCGCACAACAATAGATCCGCTTTGTAAATCATCGGGGCTAAGCACTATGCCGTCATCCAGTCGGGCAGAATCCAGACTATTGAACTGGAGGCTGGTAAAATATGGTTCGGAACTTTCACGGCCGAATTCCCACCATGCGGCGTGGGCACTGATGTTGGGCAGGAACAAGATCAGCAATAAAATTATTGTTTTTAGCGATTTCATATTATTCACCTCATGTCGCAGATCTATTTCTTCAACTTCCAGTTGATTAATACCTGAAGCAATCCTTCTCTGTAATTACGCGTGACATCATCAAATCGATAGTCGTTGAGGCTGTACTCGGACCTGATCGATCCCCCGTGCAATATCTTGGGCGCTACCGTAAAATAGAACAATCCGCGATTTTGTCTGGATCCGGAACCAGCCACAGTCACTCTGTTGCTTCCCAGATCATAGCTGGCTCCCAGTTCATTTCCATCCGAACCGTTGGCCCTTAGAGACACCCGCAACATATCCGAAACGTCAAACTTTGCCGTGGTCGGGTTCTGTAACTCCTGCCTGCCAAAATCAAGATCCCCGCTCAATTTCCATTCACCTATATTGTATCCACGGTGGCCCACGGAAAGATGATACAGGTTATTTGATAAATAGGTATTAGACACCCCTGATTTATCTTTATTCAGCAGTCGTTCGTAGTCTAAAGTGTAATTCAATGCATTATTGAAGGCGCGATCTTTATATTTGAGTCGTAAACGGTGTGATCGGCCAGTTGATGATCCATCATCAGTCAGTTTGGACCTGCTTCGGGCGGAAATCGTCAGGGCGGAAGCCCTGCTCCCGAACAGATGACGGCGTATAATGCCGGCCTCAGTAGTTTCGTAGCGAGTTCTGGTGGATAACTGCTTGCTCAGGTTGTTGTAAAATTGGTCGTAATTACCAAAGAGTTGCCATTGCCTGTCCAGGCGCCAGTCGGCGCGTGCATTGTACCGCACCCTGTCGGGCGTAGCTCCGCCACCTAAAGTGATGAAATTTGACGTAACCTGCTCCACGTTACCATTGAGGCTGAAGGCCCGGAATCTCCCTCGAAAGACTATCCGGTTGGCTGACCCCCGGAGAGACTGGCTGGTACTGGCATATGGCAACAACCTGGTACGGCTGAATGCATGCTCTCCTGATAATACCATGCCTGCACTTCTGTATTCCCAATCAAAAGCAGGCAGTATCTGGCGATAGACATTCGATGTTCCTCGCTTTGAGTCACCCGCCCGATCCGCAACCTGAGCGAAGTTGGCTCCCACGGTCAGGTCGTCGGTAGCGCCCTGCACGCGAATCCCGCCACCGAACCGATCCATAGGTTCATCGACGCGTGAGTTGAGAAACAGGTATGCCCACTGTCCATCAAATGTACCATAGGTCGTTCGCACATAGTTCCTGTCGTCTCCGAAATTGTGCTGGAACCCGACGCCCTTGATACCTTTCATCATGGAATAAGAAGACAAGTTGGCAAACACATCTCCTGCATCAATATTGTTCTGCGGGTCAGTTAAGTGTATGGCCAAGTTTTGGATCGAAGTATAGTTCGGGTCATACTGCGGGGAATCAGTATAGCGTACAGTGGTCAATAATGAACCATTCCAGTTGCCCAGCGGAAGGTCCAGAATCTGAATGTCCGATTCATGATAAATGCGGGCTTTCGGATCATAGAAGCTTTGCGCCTTACCAGGGCCGGTTATTGTGTAATTCAATAACGCAGTTCTGTTATCTACCTGATATGTTGTTTCAGCGATTGCAGAGCTAAATGATAACAAAAAGACTGCAGAAGCCAGTGTTATATTTCTACAAACCGGCATAAATTTCACGCGTCCTCCAGCGTATACTGTACCCGCATATTTATAAATTCAGTAGCGAGTTGATTATAGAAGAAGCCCTAAATAAATCAAGGGATATTTCTGGCAAGAGAGCCAGCTGAGACCTTCTTGGTTACGGCCGTAATTGCGCCCTCCGGGCATCGTTTTGCCCCGGCTTTTGTAGGCGGCCTGCGCCATTTGGGAAGAAGGGACGGACCATCGGGGTTTGAGTTATAGCCTGTCTGTGCCAGCCTTCGGTCCATGTTTCAAATGAGCTGTTTATATCAGGAGTGTATGGAATGCGTGTGATCGGATGGCTGCTGCTCTCTCTGCTACTGGCAGCGTGCTCTATGCAGCAGGGGGCACTCACCGGGGCGGACAAGGCACCCGAATTCAGGAAGAGCAGTTGGCAGGCACTGCCGGAGTGGCGTCATGTGCAGCTCTCATCATCGCTGGATGCCTTGCGGCAGGGCTGTGTGTCGCTGGCAAACAGGGACGAGTGGCAGCAGGTATGTGCCGAGGCGGCACTGCTGGATGCGGAGAACAGTGATGGGCTCCACCGCTTCTTTGAAAGCCATTTTACGCCGTATCAATTGCGCAATGGTGATGGCAGTGCAGAAGGATTGATTACCGGTTACTACGAACCGTTGCTCTATGGCAGCCGGGAGAAGAGTGAGCGGTTCCGCTATCCGGTATTCGGGGTGCCGGATGACCTGATGATTGTCGATCTGAGCAATCTCTATCCGCAACTTAAAGGCATGCGGCTGCGCGGCCGTATCGAGGGCAGGAGGATCGTGCCCTATTACGACCGGGCCGACATTGATGCCGGGCATGCACCAGCCGACAAGGTGTTACTCTGGGTCGATGATGATATCAGCCTCTTCTTTTTACAGGTGCAGGGATCAGGCCGCGTTGAACTGCCGGATGGTAGCATCGTCAAACTCGGTTATGCGGATCAGAACGGGCATCCCTATGCTTCGATCGGCAAGACCCTGATCGATATGGGTGAGATGACACTTGAGCAGGTAACCCTGCAGAGTATTCGCCAGTGGGGCCTGGACCACCCGGATCGGTTGGCAACGTTGCTGAACAGCAATCCCAGCTATGTGTTTTTCCGCGAAATGCCTGATGCATTGCAATCGGCAGTCGGCGCGATGGGGGTGCCGCTGACCGCGGGTTACAGCATGGCGGTGGATAAACGCGTTATCGGCCTGGGGATGCCGGTATTTCTTGCTACCACCTGGCCGGGAACAGAGGAGCCATTGCATCGCCTTATGCTGGCGCAGGATACCGGTGGCGCCATCAAAGGGACGATACGCGGCGATTTCTTCTGGGGCTTTGGTGAAGAGGCCGGTAAACAGGCCGGCAAGATGAAGCAGAAGGGGCGGATGTGGGTACTCTTTCCCGGAGGCTTGAAGCCGCAAACCCTGGCAATCAAACACTGATCTGCGACTGCCGCATGCATTAGCGGCAGTAGCCGGGAAGCCCGATTATACGGCCCAGGCTTGCATCATGACTGATCGGTATCACAGGGCTTATCGTTTTGGCTTACTTTGTGCTAGAAATCATCTATGGAATCATTCTCCCAATGGCGACCGCACCCCTGGCACGGGCTGGATATCGGAGCCGAACCGCCGCGGCGGGTACATGCCTATATCGAAATCAGTCCTTTTGATACGGTAAAATTTGAAGTGGATAAGAAATCGGGTTATCTGCGTGTGGATCGCTCGGTGCGTTCATCCTCACAGCACCCCGCACTCTATGGCTTTATCCCGCGCACGCTCTGTGCTGGCCGCGTTGGTGCGCTGATGCCGGATGCCCTGCGTGGTGACGGTGACCCGCTGGATATTTGCGTGATTTCCGAGCGGCCTATTTCGCGTATTGAAATTCTCGTCAATGCACGTGTGGTCGGCGGCTTGCCGATGTGCGACCATGGTGAGGCGGACGATAAAATTATTGCCGTGATCGAAGATGATCCGTTCTGGTCAAAGATAGATGATCTCTCTGAATTGCCACCGGCAATTGTTGATCGGCTGCTGCACTATTTTCTCACCTACAAGTTTGAGCCGAACAAGCCGCAGCGGGTATCGATCGGCAAGCCGTATGGTTTCGAACATGCAACCAGAGTGATTGAGGCTGCGATGGCCGACTATGCCGATGCATATGGTGCCCATCCTGAACGGCGCAAGATTGTACCCTGAGTACGTAGTAAGCCTGCGGGCAAAGTGATGTCAAAAAGAGCTGCGAACCTGAATAGCTTCGCCGTATTGCTGGAGCGGCGAGTCTGGCTGACGCCGGTTTTACTGTCGGCGCTGCTGCTATGTGCCGATTATAGTTATCTGCTGTTTCATACGCTGGCCGAGCTGTTTTCCATCACTGTCGGTGTGCTGATGTTCGTGGTTGCAATGTACACCTATAAGCATGTGCGCGATTACTTCATCATGTTTCTGGCTACAGGTTATTTCTGGGTCGCCGGGATGGATCTGGTTCACACGCTGCTCTACAAAGGTATGGCCATCTATCCGGTTGATCTGGCCAATCATTCAACCCAGTTCTGGATTGCCAACCGTTATTTTGAGTCACTGCTGCTGCTTTCGGCACCGTTCCTGGGCAGTCGCTGGCTGGGTAACCGATCCAGATTTATAGTTTTCGGACTGATCGCCAGCACAATTTATGCCTTGATCATGAGCGGATATTTTCCTGATGCCTATCTCGAGGGTGAGGGGCTAACCCGTTTCAAGATCATCAGTGAATATATCATATGCCTGATCCTTGTCCTGGCCCTGATCAATTTGTACTACCATCAGGATCAACTTAAGCCGGGTATTTTTCCGTTTTTGACGGTCTCCATTGTGCTGACGATTTTTGCCGAGCTGGCCTTTACCAATTATATTAGTGTTTATGGTCCGGCAAATTTTCTGGGTCACATTTTCAAGCTGTTCTCCTTCTGGCTGATTCTCTATTCGATCGTGCGCAGCAGCTTGCAGGATCCGTATGAGGCCCTGGATGATTCGCGCGCCCTGCTGCAGGGTTTGAGGGACAGCATTCCGGACCTTATATTCTATAAGGACATCCATGGTGTTTATCTGGGCTGTAATCAGGCATTTTGTCAGCTTATCGGTAAAGAATCGGAGGCGGATGTTATAGGGGTCACCGACTTTGATCTCTTTGATGCGGAGCTGGCTCGGTTTTTTCGCGATAAGGATAGTGAGATGCTTGAGTCAGGCATCTCACAACAGAATGATGAATGGGTAACCTACCCCGATGGTTCCAAAAAATTGCTCGATACGCTGAAAACGCCGTTTCGGGATAGGGCCGGCAAGGTGATCGGCCTGATTGGCATCAGCCGCGATATTACCGGTACCAGACTGGCTGAAGGTAGGCTGCGAAAGCTGTCACAGGCCGTTGAACAGGCCGTTGAAGCGATGATGATTACCGACAACAACGGCACTATCGAGTATACGAATCCGGCGTTCACGCGTTTGACCGGATATACGGCTGATGAGGTGCTGGGGGAAAACCCCAGAGTACTGAAAAGCGGGAAGCAGAATGGGAGTCTCTATCCCGCAATGCTGACGATCTCACCGATGCTCGATGACAAGGGTGAGATTACAAGCTATATCGGTATCCAGCAGGACCTGTCCGAGTACGAAATGCTGGAGGGGCAGTTCTATCAGTCGCAGAAGATGGAGGCTGTAGGCACGCTGGTTGGCGGCATTGCCCACGATTTCAATAACACGCTGGCCGGCATTACCGGCAATTTGTACATGGCCAAACGATCTGCGGCAGCGCTGCCGGATGTTGTGAGCAGATTAACCAGTGTCGAGCGGCTCTCTTTCCGTGCTTCAGAGATGATTCAGCAGCTACTCACCTTCTCCCGCAAGGGGACGGTGCAGATGAATCCCATCGCTATTGCCCCGTTCCTTAAAGAGGTAATCAAACTGCAGCAGGTCACGGTGCCCGAGAATATCAGCCTGACATACCATGTCCGGGATATCTCACAGATGGTCAACGGGGATATTAACCTGCTGCAACAGGTGCTGATCAATCTGATCAACAATGCCCGCGATGCGGTTGAACATGCGGAAAATCCGTCGATATGGATTGAACTGGAGCAGATACCTGTTGACGATCTGTTTCTCGGGCAATATCCCGACAGCACTGCCACCGAGCTTGCACGTATCACTGTGCGTGACAACGGACGTGGTATGACACCGGAGGTGGTAGAGCATATTTTCGAACCGTTTTTTACCACCAAAGGCGTGGGCAGAGGCACGGGGCTGGGGCTCTCCATGGTGTTCGGTGCGGTTCAGTCGCATGGCGGAGCCATCCGGGTGGATTCGCAGCCGGGGCAGGGCACGACATTTCATCTCTATCTGCCACTGGGGCAGATCCCTGATACGGGTGAGCTGCATGCTGCAGGTGAATCGGCGCTACGTGGGCGTGGCGAAACGATATTGCTGGTAGATGATGAAGCTGAGGTGCTTACCATCGGCAAGGATGTGTTGGAGAGCCTCGGCTATCATGTGCTGACAGCAACGGACGGGCTGGAAGCTATCGATATGTATACGGCTCACCGGGATGAGATCGACCTGCTTATTTTGGATGTGGTGATGCCGAATATGGGCGGGGTGCCGGCACTGCAGCAGATTCAGGAACTGAACCCTGATGTTAAAGCACTGTTTGCAACCGGATATGACAAGAACAACACACTGGTTCAGGACGGCCATATCAGCCCTGACATGATGATCAGCAAACCCTACTCCATCGCGCAGCTAAGCCAGGCCATCCGTGCAATACTGGAGCGATAGGGGAGTGCCGCTGCTTAAAACACGCGTATTGACCGCCATTCATGGTGGCCACGTGTGAGCATGCCTTCGGCTACCCCGGGCAGGCCACAAGCCTATGCATCCGAATGAACCGGATGTCGCCCGGCACAGCCGGGGATTGAGACGCGGTGATGTTGTCGAGCTGATCGTGCAGCGCGTGCCCCGTTCGACGCCCTGTTAAACAGAACGACAAGGTGTAATACGCTTGACCTATTGCTTGCATAGTTTTCCTGAAGGTAGACAGGGGGGATCCTATGCAGGAACAAGCTGAAGTTGTGAAGATCATCGGGTTTTCAGGCGGGGATCATATATTTCCTTCGCCACCGGATAGTAGTGATGGCATAGGTGAAGACCTTTTTATGGCGGAGATGGATGCCATCATGGCGGCGTGGACGCCTAAGCCTCCATCCGAAGGCTGGCGACTCCATAAGAAAGAATGGTTTTGTGAAAATAATTGTCTGAGTTGTGATATGAGTGACCCTGTGTCGAAATCATGTCGCAAGAATGGCATCAATATGGTTAGCCATTGGGTGAAATCGCACCCCTGCTAACAGGGGTGATCGATGGGCGCTGTGCTATGGCAGCCAGTGAAAAGGGGTGGTGGTCTGCGTCAGCTCGCTTTTGTGATCGCCGCGCCAGATCAGCCAGGCGCGCGGTTGTCTCTCCGCTGTGCCTGCATGGGCATCGATGGCCGACTTCTCTGCCGGTTCGCTCTTGAGATCAATATGCAGCCGGAATGAGGGACGCACGCCGGGGGCTCCGCCGCCGAATGCCAGGTCACCGAAATCAATCGCACTGCCGCTCTGTTTCAGCAATACAGGATAACGGGCGAACCACTGGTAAAATGCCGTGCCCGGCAGCCCTTCGGCCGCTTTTACCGTCTGCATCGCGGGCAGTTGCTGCCAGGATAGGTGATCCGGGTTGCTGATCCGGGTCGACAGCAGGCCGGTGACAAAAGCTTCGTCGAACAGGTGCGCTGTGCCGGTGAATCCGGGCTTCAGATTGACCGATGCGCGGGCATAATAATCGGGGTAGATGGCGATCAACTGCCAGTTGAAGGGAGAGAAGGCCAGCGGTAGCGCATTGTACGCCGTGGCCCCCGGTTGCTCTGTGCGGGCCAGATCAATCGCCTGCTGTTGATTGCTGTAAACCAGACCCAGATAGCCGAACATCAATGCCAGACTCAATATACCCAGCTTTCGCTTCTGCTGTTTCCAGATAAAACCAGCCAGCAGCGGCAGCAGCAGGCAGGCGGTAAACAGCGGGTCGATAATGAACAGCAGATCCAGTGAGGCGCGCCAGTCGGAGACGGGGGCAAAGAGCATCGTGCCGAAGGTTGTGATCAGATCCAGCCCGATGTGCATCAGCAGGGCAAGCCCTATCATCCACGGCATGGCCGGGTTCTGCCTGATTCGTGTTGAGGAGAGGCTGAACACCAGCCAGCCCCACAGCGGCAGCATCAGCAGTGAGTGAGTCAGTCCGCGGTGGTGTTGCAGGTAGAGCGTATCGGAGAAGAGGCGCAGCACGATATCGGCATCCGGCGGCATGGTCAGCAGGATCAGGAAGAGTGTTTGCGTGCGCGGCAGCCGCGTGCGTGGAAAGGCACGAGCGAGGGCCGCTCCCGAAATGGCGTGGGTTAGCGGGTCCAGCGGGGGATATCCTGCAGTAGTGCCGCCCAGTTATCGCCGGGGGTGATGCGGCCGCCGCAAACACTGTGGGCTGCGCCGGTAACGGCTGACAGGG
>Ga0066650_10000912_pt1 | contig 10587 bp, 11 predicted proteins | sample CryGey092014_all_FD_59539 | JGI IMG/M metagenome (GOLD analysis project Ga0066650, IMG submission 59539) | Groundwater microbial communities from aquifer - Crystal Geyser CG23_combo_of_CG06-09_8/20/14_all | ecosystem: Environmental > Aquatic > Deep subsurface > Groundwater | place: USA: Utah...
AACCAAAGGACGCGTAACTATTGATGGTCGAGTTGCTAGTTTATTGGAAGTTGGAACAGGCTTTCATCCTGAACTTACCGGACGGGAAAATGTTTTTTTAAATGGTTCTATTCTTGGAATGAATAAATGGGAGATTAAAAAAAAGTTTGATGAGATAGTTGCATTTGCTGAAGTTGAAAAGTTTTTAGATACACCAGTAAAAAGATATTCTTCGGGAATGTATGTTAGGTTGGCTTTTGCCGTTGCTGCCCATCTTGAACCAGAGATTTTAATTGTTGATGAAGTTCTTGCTGTGGGTGATGCTGAGTTTCAAAAGAAATGTTTGGGCAAAATGAAGGATGTTTCCGGAGAAGGCAGAACAGTTTTGTTTGTAAGTCATAATATGGCTGCAATACAAAATTTGTGCGATAAAGCAATCTATTTAAAAAATGGACAGATTCAACTGATAGGAGAATTGGACAAGGTTATAAGTACATATTTAAAGGCATCTTCCGATTCAAATTCTATAAATCTGGAAGATAGAAAAGACAGAAGTGGCAATGGTGTTATTAAATTTACTTCTGTAGTATTTAAAGATGTTTTAGGAAATATAATTCATGCTTTTCAATGCGGATCAAAAGGAATAATTGAAATTGCATTTAAACAAAAAAATATTACCGAAATAAATAATTTTCATATTGCTTTTGCTATTGATGATGAGTATGGTCAACGAATAACTCAATTTAGCAATGAAATAACAAATCAATTATTTCAGAAAGTAAATTCTGAGTCAAATGTAATTCAAATTATCATTAATAAAATACCATTTAAACAAGGAAGATATACTTTTGTTTTATATTCAACAGTGAACAATGAATTAGCTGATTGGATTCAGGAAGCCGGCTCATTTGATGTTGAATCAGGCGATTTTTATAATACAGGGAAATTGCTTCCCGAAGGTCAGGGAAATTTCTACATTGAGCATTCATTTCAAATAAAATAAAATGAAAACTTCGATACGCTATTTCATATATCTCATTAGACAAAATAAAAATAATGGTTCTTCATATTCTCAATTGAAGCACTATTTTAAATGGAAAAGGTCTTTAAATCCAGAATCTTCTTCAGTTAAAGATGAACAACCATGGATAACGTATGATGCTATAGATTTCTTGAAATTAAATATAAATAGTGCAAGTAAAGTTTTTGAATATGGAGGTGGTGGTTCTTCATTGTTCTTTGTTAAAAGAGTTAAAGAAGTAATTACTGTGGAGCATGATTTGGCATGGTTTCAGAAATTGTCTCAAATTATTAATGAGCAACAATATTCAAACTGGAAGGGTTCTTTTGTTTTAGCTCAGAAAGGAGATATAGTAGTAAGTCCAGATAAAGCTAACCCTGAACATTATTCATCTGAAGATGAAAAATCAATAGGGTATAATTACAAAGATTATGTGTCATTTATTGATAATTATTCTGATAACTATTTTGATGTTGTACTTGTAGATGGTCGTTCACGAGTGTCCTGCATTAAGCATTCGATAAGTAAAATTAAACAAGGCGGTTTTTTGATTTTAGATAATTCTGACAGGAATTATTACGTTGAACAATTAAAAGAAATTATTGAAAATAATTTTGAAATAATTATTGATAATTACGGAGCAAGCCCTTATTCTCAGTCTTTTACTAAAACTACAGTTTGGCGTAAAAAGTAATAAAATGACTATAGCACCTATTGTTTTATTTGTTTATAACAGACCTGATAACACATTGCAGACATTAAATGCTTTATCTGAAAATGAAGAGGCTAAATCAAGTGTTTTGTATATTTATTGTGATGGTCCTAAAAACAAATCTGACAATTTAAATATAGAAAAAATTAAAAATGTAAGGTCGTTTTGTAAAAATGAGAACAGGTTTAAAGAGGTTGTTATTATTGAACGAGAGGAAAATATTGGACTTGCATCTTCTGTAATTTCAGGTGTTACAGAAATAGTTAATAAATTTGGTAAAGTTATCGTTTTAGAGGATGACATTTTCACATCCAAATATTTTCTAAAATTCATGAATGATGCATTAAACTTATATCAAAATCATTTTAAAGTTATAAGTATTGGTGCTTGCAATTATTTTGTGTTAGGTAAAAAATATTCTTCAACTTTTTTTATTCCCATTCCTGATTGTTTAGGTTGGGCAACATGGTCGGACAGATGGAAGTTGTTTGAGCCTGACAGCAATAAATTATTGACTGAAATTTCACAGAAAAATCTTATTGAAAGATTTAATCTGTATGGTTGTTATAATTTTAGTGGTATGCTTAAAGATAATGCTGAAGGTAAGGTTAGTTCATGGGCAATAAGATGGCAAGCTATTGCTTATTTGAATAATATGATAACTTTATATCCCAATCCTTCGGTTACACATCATTTAGCATCAAGTGATTCTACTCATACAAATGATTTGAACATAAAACCCGCTTTAGCTATAAATCCTATTAATATTACAGAGGAAAATAAATCTGTAAAAACTGTTAATTATTATTTGATGATGAAAGCTTACTATTTATATTTTGACAACAAATTTTTGTCAAGATTAAAGAAAAGCGTTTTACTTCTTAAGCTTTGGATGAGAAATAAAAAAAGAATAATTGCAGAAAATAATTTGATTAGCTAAATTGTATAAAAATTTAAAACTACAACTTGTATTATATGTTACAGAGCTTGAAAAAGTTTATCCCAGATTCGATTAAAAAAAAATATCGAAAATTTTTTCCTCCTGTAAAACTATTTGGATGGTTTGGTAACTATCCAAATTGGAAAGTTGCTATGGAAAAATGTAAAGGTTATGATGATATTATCATTTTAGAAGCTGTAAAAAAATCAATTTTAAAAGTTAAAAAAGGGGATGCTGCTTATGAGCGTGATTCGGTATTGTTTGATGAAATACCTTATTCTGAACCATTAATTAATACTTTTAAAAATATAGCAAATGAGAATGCTGGAGTTCTGCATGTTGTTGATTTTGGTGGCTCTTTAGGAAGTTCTTATTTTCAAAATCGTACTTTTCTTAATGAAATTGAAGTTTTGAACTGGAGCATAGTTGAACAAAAGCATTTTGTTGATTGCGGTAAAGAGTTGTTGGAAGACGAACAACTGAAATTTTATTATACAATTAACGAGGCTATAAAAAATAATAAATCATCAGTTTTGCTTTTGTCTAGTGTTATACAATATTTTGAAGACCCTAAAGCTCTTATTCAAAAATGTATAAATTATAACTTTGATTATATTATTATTGACAGAACTGCTTTTATTAATAAGGATAATGATAGAATTACTGTTCAAATTGTACCAGAATATATTTATAAAGCGTCTTATCCGGCCTGGTTTTTTAATGAACAAAATTTTCTTGATAATTTTAAACATAAATACGAAATAATCAACAATTTTTTAAGTGATTTGTCGGTACCTATTAATATTGATAAAAACACAGAAGCATACTGGAAAGGTTTTGTGCTAAAGAAAAAAATATGAAAAAATTAGCATATTTGAATTTAGGTTGTGGTACAACTTATCATAAAGATTGGACAAATATTGATTTTGTGTCCAATTCTGATGATGTGATGGCTTATAATTTAATTAAAGGAATTCCACAGCCCGACGGTATTTTTGAAGTAGTTTACCATTCTCATGCATTAGAGCATTTTCCAAAAACAATTGCTGTTGATTTTATTAAAGAATGTTATCGTGTACTTAAACCAAATGGGATTATTAGAATTGTAATTCCTGATTTAGAACAAATATGTTTGAACTATATTAAATACTTAAACGAAAGTCTAAATGGAGTTCATGGTGCTTCCGAGAAATACAATTGGACTATGTTAGAGCTTTTTGACCAAGTTGTTAGATCAGCTACCGGAGGAGAGATGATAGAATATATTAAGGACATATCAAAAAATAATGATTCGTTTTTAATTGAAAGAAATGGACATGAAGTAAAACGATTAATGGAAATGTATAGAGAAAACGGAGAACCAAATGTTTCTGTAAATTATTCTGCTAACGCAAAAATTAAAAACATCCCAAGTCGAATTAGAGGAAAATTTATTCAGCTTATTCTTGGAAGCGAGTACAAAGCTTATTTAATTGGAAAATTCAGACTTGAAGGTGAAATTCATCAATGGATGTATGATCGTTATTCTTTAAAAAAGATACTTGAAGATGTCGGTTTTAAAGATATTCATGTAAAATCAGCATTCGAAAGTATAATTCCCGAATGGAAAAGCTTTAATTTAGATGGAAGTAATGGAATTGTCAGAAAACCTGATTCACTGTATGTAGAAGCAATAAAATGATATTCAGATGAAATTAAATTTTTGCACTTTATTTAATTCAAATTATTTATCGCGTGGGTTGGTAATGTATCAGTCATTATTAAAACATTGCAGTAATTTTCATTTATACGTTTATGCTTTTGATGATTCTTGTTTTGAATATTTAAACTCTCATAATTTTGAACACTTAACGGTTATACCGTTAAAAGATTTTGAAAACAATGATTTGTTAAGAATTAAATCACAAAGAACAGCCGGGGAGTATTGCTGGACATGCTCATCTTCAACAATTCATTATTCCATTACAAAATACAACTTAAATCATTGTACTTATGTTGATGCAGATTTATTATTTTATTCTGATCCTCATGTCTTAATTGATGAAATGCGTGATAATTCTGTATTGATAACATCACACAGATATAGTCAGGAATACGATCAATCATCAGTAAGCGGAAAATATTGCGTACAGTTTATAACATTTAAAAATTCAAAAGAAGGAATGCTTGTTTTAAACTGGTGGAAAAATGCTTGTATTGAATGGTGTTATGCACGGGTTGAAGATGGTAAATTTGGAGATCAGAAATATGTAGATGAATTTCAATCACGTTTTAGTGGACTGTGTGAGCTTAATCATTTAGGTGGCGGAATTGCACCATGGAATGTTCAGCAATATAGCTTTGATTCTATAAACGGAAAAATATCTGGAACAGAAATAAAAACTAATCGAAAATTTGAGGTTGTATTTTTTCATTTTCATGGATTAAAGTATTACGAAAAAAATATAGTTGGTTTAACCGGTGAGTTGTATGAAATAAATAAATCTGTTCGGTCAATTTTTTATTTCCCATACATTAGTCTGCTTAATAACGCAAAAAAAACAATATCAGAGAAAATTCAAAATTTAGATACTAATGGCAATGCAGGTATAGCTCCTTATAAACCACTAAATTTATTTTTGTTAATTCGCTTTTATCTTTCTGGAGTAAAGCATAATATGAAAAATATTTTTGGACAACAATTGAAGAGTAGAATTGCTCATCATCATTTTTTCTATAATAAATAGGGATAAGTTTTTAACTTTACAACTTAAAATAAGTTTATGGCGCACATTATTGATCTGAAAACACATACCGATGCAAGAGGAAACCTTACTGTTATTGAGAAAGTTATTCCATTTGAAATTAAGCGTGTGTTTTATATTTATGGTGTTGACGATTCTAAAAGAGGCGGGCATCGCCATCATAAAACAATACAGGCTGTTATTTGCATAAAAGGATCATGTTCTATTTATAACCATAATGGCGAGAGTGAAGAAGTATTTGAGTTAGACAGACCTAATAAATGCCTTATTCTAAATAATAATGACTGGCATACAATGTATAATTTTTCAGAAGATGCTATTTTAATGGTTTTTGCATCAGAGTATTTTGATGTTGCCGATTATATTTATCAACCTTACTAAATTTATTATGATTGAATACGAAAATCTTGGTAAATTAAACAAAACCTTTTTTCAGGAATTTAAAGTAGCATTTAAGCAAACTCTTGAAAGTGGTTGGTATATTTTAGGTAATAAAGTGCAATCATTCGAAAAAGAATTTTCTGCATATTGTAATGTTGAACATTGTGTTGGGGTCGCAAACGGCTTAGATGCATTAGTACTTGCACTTCGTGCTTTTAATTTTGAAAATGGCTCAGAAGTTATAGTTCCATCCAACACTTATATTGCAACAATTCTTTCTATAGTTCATAATGGTTTAAAACCTGTTTTGGTTGAACCGGATATTAATACATATAACATCAATCCTAATAAAATAGAAGAAAAAATAACTTCTAAAACACGTGCTATTATGGTAGTGCATTTGTATGGAAAAATGTGTGATATGGAAACCATAAATTCTATTGCAAAAAAACATAATTTAAAAGTTATTGAAGATTGTGCTCAGGCACATGGAGCTTCTTTAAAAAATAAGAAAGCCGGAAATTGGGGTGATATAGGAGCGTTTAGTTTTTATCCTACAAAAAATTTAGGCGCAATAGCCGACGCCGGAGCAGTAACAACAAATAATTCAGAAATTGCTGAAAAAATTAAAACCTTGAGAAATTACGGTTCTAAAGTAAAATATTATAATGAACTTGTAGGTTTTAATTCCCGATTAGATGAAATTCAGGCAGCATTTTTATCTGTTAAACTTAAATATCTGGACAAAATTAACGAGCATAAAATAAGATTGGCAAATTTGTATCTACAAAATTTGAAATCCGATTTTATTAAACCTGTTGTGTATTCTGATTATTTTGACGTTTATCACATTTTTAATATACGACATGCGAAGCGTAATGAGCTTAAGGATTATCTGTTAAAAAATGACATTAAAACAGAAATTCATTATCCTGTTGCTCCAAATAAACAAATTGCAATGATTGGAGTTATTGATAAACAACCTACACCTATTGCCGAAGAAATTCATCAAACAACTTTAAGTTTACCTGTTTCTTATTATCATACCGAACAAGATATTTTGAAAGTGATTGAAGTAATGAACAAATTTTAATAATGACAAAACTTTCAATTATAACAATTAACTTCAATAATGCTAAAGGACTTGAGAAAACAATAAAAAGCATTATATGTCAATTGTATAATGATTTTGAATTTATTGTTATTGATGGTGGCTCAACTGATAACAGCGTTAGTATTATTAAACAATATTCAGAAAAAATTACTTGTTGGGTTTCAGAAAAAGATAATGGAATTTTTAATGCCCAGAATAAAGGTATTGAAAAGGCAAATGCAGAATATTGCTTGTTTTTAAATTCAGGTGATTGCTTAGTTGATGAAAATGTTTTGCAAAAAGTTTTATCTGAAAAACATACTCAGGATATAGTTTATGGAGATATGATTATTTTAGATGAATCAGGACAAATAAAGCATTTAAAAATGCCCGATTATATAGGTGTAAAGCGTATGTTAGCTGATACTTTGTGGCACCCTGTTTCGTTTATTAAAAAAGAATTATTTTCCAAATTTGGAAATTATAATGAGCAGTATAAAATTGTATCGGATTACGAGTTTTTTGTTCGGGTTATAATTGCAAAAAAAGTATCAACAAAACATGTTCCGGTTGAAGTTGCAGTTTTTGACACCTCTGGTTTAAGCTCTGATATTTCAAAAAGAGATGAATTGGATAAAGAGCGAAAAACGGTGCAGAATATTTATTTTAATCCTGTTTTGTTATTCTTTTTTAGGTTGTATAGTAAAATCAGAAATTAGAAATTAGAAATGGTATCAATCATTATCCCAACATATAATTATGGAAAATACTTAACTGAGACTTTGCAATCAGTAAAAAATCAGTCTTTTCGGGATTGGGAGTGTATTGTAATTGATGATGGGTCAACAGATAATACTAAAGAAATTGTCGATATTTTTATTTCAGAGGATAGCCGTTATAAATATATTTATCAAGCAAATAAAGGTGTTTCCTCTGCCCGCAATATTGGGATAAAAGCTGCATCAGGTGATTTTATTCAATTTCTTGATGGAGATGATTTATTGCAAATCGATAAAATAAAATCTCAGATAGATGCTTTTGAAAAATACCCGTTGGTGGATATTGTTTATAATGAAGTACGTTTTTTTGATGATGAAAATATTGAGCATTTAAAAACTTCGTTAACAGGTAAAAAACAGGATGATTGGATGCCTAAAGTTTCTGCAAATGGAAAGGAAGTAGTCGCACTTTTTAGTAAGATTAATTTTATTGTAACGAATGCTCCATTACTTAAAAAATCTGTTTTTGAAAAAGTGGGTTACTTTAATGAAACAATGAAAGCTCTTGAAGACTGGGATTTCTGGATGCGTTGTGCATTAGCAAATTGTTATTTTCATTTTAACGAAACCGAAAATGCTTTTGCTTTGGTTCGTGTTCATCAGGGAAGTATAAGTACTATAACAAAGCTAATGAATAATGGTAATTTTATTTTTTTACAACATACGTTATCTCATAAAAATTTAAGTTTAAAGTATAGTGTTATTTTGTTTTCTAAGTATGTTGAATTGTTTTGGGATTCTGTGTTTACTAAATTTTACTTTGCATTTAACCCAGTCATATTAGCCATTGTGTCAATTTCACTTTTACCATTTTACGGAATAATTAAATTAATTAGAATTTTTAAATAATTGAATAAAACAGTTCAAATATCAATTGTTATTGTAAACTACAATGTGAAAGATATGCTTTTACGTTGTTTAAATTCTATTTATTCGAAATACAATAATTCATTATTAATTGAAACTATTGTTATTGACAATGATTCTAAAGATGGAAGTGTTGAAGCAGTAATTAATAATTTCCCGCAAGTAATAGTAATTGAAAATAAGTTTAATGCCGGATTTTCGGCTGCAAATAACCAGGGGATGAGAATTGCAAAAGGAAAGTATGTATTTCTTTTAAATCCTGATACTGAGATTATAGATGATGCTTTAATTCAATTAATGAATTGTATTAGTAATTCAAATACTTGTGTGATTGTAGCTCCTCAATTATTAAATTCTGATAAATCCATACAAATATCAGCATGGAAAAACCACAGTGTTATGGATTTGGTAAATGAAACATTTTATTTTCACAAATTATTTAGTCTGATTAACTTTCCTTCCGAAAAGTTAAAAACTACTTTCGAAGCAAAAACACTTTCGGGGGCTGCTCTCTTTTTTAGAAAAGAATTGATTAATAAAATGGGTATGTTGGATGAGCAATTTTTTTGGATGGAAGATATTGATTTTTGTTATCGGGCTCAGCAATACGGGTTGTTAATCTATTTGCATTCTGCTCAAGTGTTTCATTATAGCGGAAAAAGCCAAAAAAAGAATTATAACGCAGCTATTTCTAATCAGTTGTTAAGTAAATTAAAATATTATAAAAAGCATTCATCAATAATAAATGTGATTATAGCCAATATTTGTTGTTTTATTTTTATTGTTACACGTCTTTGTGCTTTATTAGTATTAATGCCTTTTAAAGAAATTTATAAATTAAAAGCTAAAGCTTACTTATATTCGTTGAAACGATATATAAATTATTTATTTTTAAACGAAACAACTTTAACATTAAAATGAAAATTTGTTACTTTGGTGATGGAGAAAGTATTCATGTGGTTCGCTGGTGTAGGCACTTTGTTACACTTGGGCATGAGGTGCATTTGATATCATTTAAGAATGTTAAAATTGAAGGAATTAATACTTATTTTGTTGATTCGGGAAAAATTGCTGTTAAAGGCGGCAACTGGAAAGTGTTATTCAAATATAAAAAAATAAAAGCACTTTTAAAAGAAATTAAACCTGATATATTTCACTCTCACTATGCAACTAGTTATGGAATTACTGGTGCTATGTGTGGTTTTCATCCCTATGTTATTACTACACTTGGAACAGATGTGTTGATTAGTCCGGTTCAATCCAAAATATATAAATTACTGATAAAATATGCTTTTTCAAAGGCCGATTGGATTACTGCTATGGCTGACCACATGAAAACCGCTATTGAAAATTTAGGTGTAAATCAAAATAAAGTAAACATTGTGCCATTTGGTATAGACCCTTTAGTATTTAATGATAGTGCAAGAAAACTGTCAACTGATAAATTCGTAATTACAAGTACACGAAATTTTGAACCTGTATATAATATTCCTCATTTGATTTATTCTATTGAAAAAGTAAAATTAAAGATTCCAAATATTCATTTGAATTTGATTGGTTCAGGTTCTCTGCAAAATAAAATCGAAAAATTAATAGAAGCAAAGGGTTTAATTGATAATGTTACTTTTTTTGGAAAAGTAACTCAAACAAAAATTGCAGAAGTTTTAAATCAATCACATTTATTTATTTCTGTTTCTCTTTCAGATGGAAATAATATTTCGTTAAATGAAGCTATGGCTTGTGGAGCTTTTTGTATAGCTACAGAAATTCCTGCAAACACTCAATGGATAAAAGATAACGAGAATGGATTTTTAGTTGAAATTGATGATGTAAACGGATTAACAGATAAAATTGTATTTTCATACAATCATTATGATGAATTGCAGAAACTAGCTTTACCTTATAATAAAAAGATTATTCAGGAACAAGCTATTTGGGCAACAAATATGAAAATGGTAGAACTGAAATATCAATCATTAATTAGTAAAAAATGAAACCGAGAATTGTGATTATTGGTGCCGGAGGGCATGGAAAAGTAGTATGTGAGACTATTTTGTCAAATGAACAATTC
>Ga0066650_10000914_pt1 | contig 10584 bp, 10 predicted proteins | sample CryGey092014_all_FD_59539 | JGI IMG/M metagenome (GOLD analysis project Ga0066650, IMG submission 59539) | Groundwater microbial communities from aquifer - Crystal Geyser CG23_combo_of_CG06-09_8/20/14_all | ecosystem: Environmental > Aquatic > Deep subsurface > Groundwater | place: USA: Utah...
TCATAAGATATATTAAATATTGATTTCTTTCTTTGAACCGGCTTTGCCAAAATGCCTATTGTCAATACAAAAATTAGAATGACAATAATAATTTTTTTCATATCTTCTCCTTAATCTTCTTTCAAGAGAAATTCCTTATATTTCGGCTTCTTCTTTTTTTTACTTTCAATTTTTTTTGTAGGCATCAATGGAGAACGCACATCAAGAGTGCCGTTTTTTTTTCTGATTATTGAGCCGATTTTTGTCTTTTTTTGCTTCATTATCTTTTCCTTTTATATTATAGACACAAAAGAGAAGAAGTTGTTGATAAAATTATTATTTTCATAAACAAAACTCTCTTATTGAATTCTATTATAGTATAAGTATAATAAAGTCAATATGGAGGTTCAAATGAAAAAATTCTCTTTTGGACTTTTGATTGTGTTGGTCATAATAGCCGGATGTTGCAAAAAAATAGAGATACCGCCTGTAATAAAGATGGAAAAATACGAACCGACTGCAATAGTAAATGTTATACTGAAAGGTGCAGAAGGCAATTTATCAGGGATTGCAACTCAGAGACTGATAGAATTTATGACTTGTGAACAACCGGGAAACCGCATTTTAGAGATAGGAACTCTTGAAAATATTCTTGAAGATATTGGTTCAAAGGAAATAAATCCTGATGCAATAAAGGCAATCGGAGAAAAATACAAAGTGAAGACAATTATTATAGGAGAGATTTTCATATCTGATGTGCAGCCACAGATGAGTTTAAATTTTGAATTTCCCTATGTTTCTGCGAAAGCCAATGTCTCATCTGAAATGACAGTGAGATTATATGAGACAGAATTCGGAGCAACTATCTGGACAGGTTCAAGTTGGGCAAAAGACGAAGTTGGAAATCTTTCCATATTTAAGAATTATGTCTCTTTTAATGCTGAAAATCCTGATGATGCTTATGGGAACCTCGTTAATGAACTCATAAAATGGGCTACTCTTGACTTCAGAAAAACCTATGAATGCGAAAAGTGAAAAAACATCTTTTCCACCTCTTTTTTTGCGTGAGATATAAGATAGAATGATCCTGTAAAAAGGATTATATCGGTTTTACTCTCCACTGCCTTTTTCAAGGATGATTTCACACTCATTTCAAAATCAATATCTATCCCTTTATAATCCGACTTTTTTGCACACCTAAAAAACGGAATCTGAGTGATTATAATTTTTTCAGCATACTTTTTTAGTATTCCTATTGATTCTCTGTAATTCTTATCAGCCATAAATATTGATATCACTGAAATTGTTTTTTTAGGAAATATTTGTCTGACCTCCTCCATTGTCCTCTCTATTGCCTGAGGATTATGGCTTCCATCAAGTATTATCATCGGTTTTTTGTTTACAATTTCAAGCCGTCCTTCTATTCTGAAATTCCCAAGTCCTTCTTTTATATTCCTATAAGAGATGTTCGCACTTTCTGCCACTTTCACAGCAAGAGCTGCATTTTCCCTTTGATATGAACCAATCTGATGAAGAGTATATTTCTTCTTCTCAAAAATGAATAAATCTGATTTTACAGGCACAATTTTATCCGAATCTATAATGTTCAAATTTGAATGTTTTTTCTCTGCCTCTCTCTTTATAATTTCAAGTATTTCCCTCTTTTGCTTGAATGTAAAGACATTTTGATTATTCTTTATGATTCCTGCTTTTTCAAATGTGATTTTTTCCAATGTCTTTCCCAAAATATCAGTGTGGTCAAACCCTATTTTCGTTATCACAGATATTTCACTTTCAATAACATTTGTTGAATCAAGACGACCTCCTAGCCCTGTTTCAATAATTGAAAAATCTGTCTTCATTTTCCTGAAATAAAGAAAAGCAAGAGTTGTCAATGCTTCAAAATAGGTTCTGTAAGAGTGTTCATTTGAAACTATTTTTTTGTAAATGATTTTTTCAAATTTTTTGAATGTGCTGTCTGATATTTTTTGTCCATCAATTTTTATTCTCTCATTTATTTCCCTAATATGCGGAGATGTGTAAGTTCCCACTCTATATCCTGCCCAAACAAGTATGCTTGTGAGCATCTCTGCAACTGAGCCCTTTCCGTTTGTTCCTGAAATGTGAATTTTTCTTCCGATTTCTTTTTGAGGATTGTCAAACTCTTTAAGAAAATCCTTGTATTCATCAAGATTAAAATCGTAGGTTTTCTCTTTTTTATGTTCAAGATTGTATAAGTTTTTAAACAGCTTTGGTTCAATCACTAATAATCACTCTTTTAACAAGTATGTCCCTTCCGAAGCCCCTTTTAACAAGGTCGTCTCTGAAAATGTCTGCTCCCTCTTTTGATTCAAATTTTCCCGCAAAGACCCTGAAAATGGTTTTTCCTGCAAGAATTGTATCTAATACAAAGACATTCTCATTTTGAATCTTCGTTTTCATCTGTTCCACCATTTTATAAGCATACTCTTTGTTTGACAGTGCATAAATTTGAATTGAGAATACCTCTCTGTTTTTACTGACTTTCACAGTATCGGCATTCACTACATTTATGGCTTTTTCAACAGTTAAAGAGTGCATGGACAAAAGTTTCGGAAAATATCCCACCCTCTTTAATGAATCGGTCTTTAATGCATAAACAAAAACCAAAGAGTCACTCTTTAGATAAGCATATTCCCCGTCAAAATATAATATATCAAGTATCCCATTTATTTTAACCGTTTTTTTTGATATTTTATTATCGCGATTGAAAAGTGTCAGAGTTTTCTTCTCCTTTGAAAAGAGAAGCATCAGAGAATCATTTGCAGTATATAAATTAATATCATTTTCATTTGTTGTGAAATCCTTTTTCCTCTTATAGTCAATGTTGCTGTAAATCCAACATTTTCTGTTAATGCCAGAGTAAAGAAACATAAGGTCCTTTGTTTCAAGAGAGAGAGCATCAGTGAAAAAATCTTTTTTCTCAAATATTATGTTGAGAGTTTCATAATCAAGAACAAGAAATGATTTATCAGTTACTGCAAGAATCCTTGTGCCGAATTTCGCAAAATTCAATGATTTGATTTTGCCAATGAAGAATCGCCTCCTCAGTGTTTTTGTCTGAAAGTTAATAACATAAAGATATCCGAGAGAATCATAGCAGTATATGTATGAATGGTATGGATTTTCCCATATATTTGTGATGGGGGAATCGCCTGAAAGAAAATTCTGCTCTTTACTTCTCTCTTTGAATACAAGATTGTTTCCTGAAATAAATATAACTCCCTGCCTGTTTGCAATCAGTTTATTATTCGTCAGTTTGGAATCAATCCTGTCAATAAGAGATGTCTGCAAATTTGATATGTTTACCGAGTATAGATTTTCTCCCATTATATAGAGATTCTTTTCAAATATGGAAGATGATATGATTGTTTCAGGAAAGTTATTCTTCTTTACAGCTTCAAATTTCTCATCATAAATAGAAAATCCGTCAGATGAAACGAATATAGTATATTTTAATTTATTTAATTCGGTTTTTTTCTCTTCTGTTTTGACATCTTCTTTTTTAGGATTTCCGCATGAGATGAAGAGAAGCAAAATTATAAAAAAAATACTATATTTTGTCAATCTCTTTTCTCATCATTTTCACTGCATTTTCTATCCCATAAAAAATCGCCTTTGCAATTATAGTGTGTCCTATATTCAATTCTGTCACTCTCTCTATTTTTGCTATTGCACTTACATTGTCATAAGTTAATCCGTGTCCCATATTCACTATCAATTTTTTATCAAATGCATAATTAACCGAAGAGACAAGTTTCTTGTATGACTTGTCAATCTGCTCAACTGACTCGCTTTCGGAATATTCTTTTGTGTTTATCTCTATGGCATCCGCATTAAGTTTCAGGGCAATATCAATAAGTTCATTCTCCGGCTCTACAAAGAGGGAGACTTCAATTTCATTTTTTTGCAATTTCCTTATGACTTTTGAAATCTGCTTATATACATTTTTGTTTTTTAGGTTTAGTCCTCCCTCTGTTGTTATTTCAGAAGGATTTTCCGGGACAAGGCAGACTTTATCAGGCTTTATATTACAAATAAAATCCACCATCGTGCCAGAAGCAGAAACTTCCACATTTAGAGGAACTGATAATGATGTTTTCAGAATAATAATATCCTGCTCTTGAATGTGACGTCTATCCTGTCTCAGATGAACCGTTATTCCGTCAGCTCCGCCAAGCTGGGCAAGCACTGCGGCAGTTATGAGATCGGGTTCAAACGATTTCCTCGCCTCTCTCACTGTTGCCACATGATCTATGTTTACTCCTAAAAGCATTTAACCTCCATTTTTTTATATTATATCATTTAATCAGATTTTTTAAAGAGGAATGATATTCTTTGAAAAACTGTCAAGGGATATTTTGTATTTTTCTTTTTTTATGTAATTCAATAAAAGACCTTATATAAATTGCAATAATCTTAACTTTTTAAACTTATGATAAATAGTATCATTAAAAGAGCATTTCCCTTTACCTGACATAAGTTTGAAATTAAATTCCGATTTGAATTTCAGTGGTATGGCTTGAAAAATCGTTCAAGATGGCTCCCGAGATTTGCTAAATGAATGAAAGAAAGAGAAGAGGGAACTTATATGAATGTATGCGGCAAAAAAAGTTATAAAATATACAAAGGTTTTCCACACATAATAGCCCTTACTCCAGAACATTTTATTTACAAACTCCTGAAACATTGGATTCATATAATACATGTTCATGAAAAGCATAAGATTTGACAGAAATACATAAGATAAAACAAGAACAACAATTACAAATCCCTTTGATTGTTTTTCCCCTTTGTCATTTTCAGATAGAAAATACGGATTGGCTGCAAATATGGAGGGAATTACAGCAGATAGAGTAAATGGTAAAAAGTAAATTGCTATAAATTGGCTTATTGTCTTTGGCTCGGAAAATGCTGTTTGCATGGAAAAAGCATTGGACATCATAACATAATTCGCCCCAAAGAAAGGAAGAAGGAAAAAGAGATAATATACGCCCAGAATTATTCCTTTAATTGTCTCCTTTTGAATTGGTATTGTGTCAAGTATGTGCCTGTAATTTTCATCTTTTGAAGGGAAAATCCTATCAAGAAACATAAACAGATAAACATAAGAGAGTAATCCTATAAATGCATAAACCGCAACCAACTTCGGCACTATTGCTACAAATAAAATTAGTAGAGTATAAATTATGAGAAGAATAATCATTGGAGTAGTGAATATTCGCCTCAAGACAAGATTCCACATCGGAGAAAGCAGCCCGACATTCTGGTTTTTCAAATCAGTATATATTTCAAAATCCTTTATGAATTTCCATTTTCTGCTATTTACTGCTATATAGGAGAGCATCAACACTGACGCAAATATTAAAGATACAGAAAACTGAAGAAAATTAAATTCATCAAAGAATAAGTTTACAAAAATAGATGAGAGTCCCGAGATTGAGAATAAATAGAAATTATCCAGAAATCCTTTTTCATTCATAAGTGCAAATGACTCTGAAAAGTATTTTTTGAAAACAATAAATACAATTACACACATAATTATTAAGGCGAACCGCTTGATTCCTCCTGAAAAATTGTCTGAAATTTTCTTAACTATTGAGCCAAGAAAACCTCCGAAAAGAGAACCAAAAAATACTGTATATATCATGCCTATAAATAATGGTTTTATCAGAGAGATTGTTTCCATAAACGGATAGATTCTCTTTCCGTCAATAAGAATTACATTAAAAATAAGAGAACCTATAATAAAAGAAAGCAGAGTCACAAAATATAGAAAAGCTGTTATGAATACCATCTGGATGATGAAAACATATCCCTGATTCAAAGGAAGAAAATTCATAGGAAAATCATCAGTAAGTTTGTCTTCAGGCTCGGTTCTGTAAGAAAAAGAGTAAATTGCTGAAACTATGAATAGAACAAATACCCCTATATTGAGCATCTGAGGCACGCGAGAAAAGAGCCCCTGTGAAGTTATAACTGAAAAAAGAAACATCATTACAGGAAACATAACAAGAAAAAGTATTTGAATGATATGTCTTCCTTGTCCTCCCCTGAGCCATTCTTTTATATATGCTATAAAAAGAGATTGCATCATGATTTGATTACATCTATTATCTTCTCAGTATTTTCGTCAAGATGATATGTTTTCGTGAGATTTTTGAAAAACTCTTCAAGACCTCCGCTCTCCTTGATTGAACTTATACTTCCTTCTCCCACTTTTTCTCCGTTGTTTATTAAAATAACTTTATCTGCCAGTTTTTCTACTATTTCTAAAATGTGAGACGAAAAAATTATACAGCTTCCGCCTTTTTTCAGTTGATGAAGAACATTCTTCATAAGCATTGCCGTCTGAGGTTCTATTGCATTGAACGGTTCGTCAAGTATAAGAAGTTTCGGATTATGGATGATTGCTCCCAAAAAGAGAACTTTTTGCTTCATTCCCTTGGAATATGTCTGTATGTGCTTCTTGTCATCTTTCAAATTAAATATGGAAAGCACCTCCTTTATTTTTTCATTCATTTTTGACCTTTTAATTCCATAAACACCCATTAAAAATTCAAGATACTCCCTCGCACTTAGAAACTCATAAGGGGTTCCTGTTTCAGGCATGTATCCAATATATTTTCTATAATTAACATCATTCTGTTTAATAGATTCTCCCAAAAAAATTATTTCTCCCTTCTCTTTTTTCAGCCCATTCATAATGAGTTTTATCAATGTTGTCTTTCCCGCTCCATTTGGACCCAAAAAAGCCACTATCTCTTTCTCTTTGATTTCAAGGGATATTTCTTTTAATTTGAAGTTTCCAAATGATTTTGACACTTTGTTCAATTTAAGAATTTCATTCATCAACAACCATCCCTTTTAAGTAGAATTACAGGAATTGTTTTTAGAAGAATCTGCATATCAAGCCATATGGTCAAGTTTTCCACATAATAAATATCCAAAAGAACCATATCTTCAAAGCCAATTTTGTTTCTTCCTGATACTTGCCAGAGTCCGGTCATTCCCGGATACACTGATAAACGTCTTTTGTGCCATTCATCATAATTTTCAACTTCGTATTGAAGCGGAGGACGCGGACCCACAAGGGACATTTGTCCTTTAAATACATTTTCAAGCTGTGGAAATTCGTCAAGAGACCATTTTCTTATGAATTTTCCCACACGGGTTATGCGAGGATCATCAATAATCTTATATGTTCCAGAAGAATCCTTATGTTCCTTTTTTATAAGTTTGGTAATATACTCTTTATGACTTGAATCATCATTATTTATATACATACTTCTGAATTTCAGCATTTTGAATTTTTTTCCATTCTTTCCCACCCTCTCTTGCCTGAAGAATACAGGACCCTTTGAATCAAGTTTTATTAGTATTGATATAAGAATGAACATAGGAGAAAGAATCAAAATAAGGAAAAACGAACCGAAAATATCAAATATCCTCTTTGAGAATAAATGCAAACTGTATGTTGACGGAAGAGAGAGATCAATTACGGGAATTCCCTCAAATGTTGTCACATCCACCTTTGAAATTGCAATGTCAAACATATTTGAAAGCAGAAATATCTGAATGTTATTGTTCTTTGCGTAGGCAATAGCATTCATTATAAAATCCTTGCTTAGCTCTTCCTCTATCAGAAATATAGTATTTATATCTTTCTTCTCAATTGTCTCTTTAAGCATTTTTATGTGCACATCCTTGCTCTTTAACGGAGATATGATATTGAATCTAAATCTGTCAAAATCATAAAGTGCATTTTTCAATCTTTCTGTCTTTTCCTCATCTCCAATAATAAGCACATTTTCTTTTCCTATTCCCTTTTTGAGTAAAGAATGGAATATACGTCTGAACACGAATATTCTGAAAAATATCAGAAGCAGAGTTTGAACAGTAACTGCAATAACAAGAACACTCCGTCTTTCAAGGAATGGATTTCCTTGCGTTAAATAGGAAAAAAACAAAACAAAGAAAACTGTTATGACTGATGATTTAATAAGAATTGGAATCTGCCGTATTCTCCTTAAAAAGTTCTTTTCTTTGTAAAGTCCGTTCTGATTGAACATGTAAATCTGAAACATTACGACTCCTATGAGAGTAATTGTATGTTTCAGTGAAAATGTTAATGGACTTGCAGATGGAAAGAGATTGGAATGCATTCTAAACCACAATGCAAAAATATAAGATATGATAAAAATCACAATATCAGTGAAGATAATCACCGTTTTTTCATATTTAGATGTCTTTGCAATCATAAAGAGTCGTATAGTTTTTTATCTGCCAATTCAATAGTTTTAACTATCCGCAAACCAAAATCTCCATCTGACTCAGGGTTTTCTCTCGTCTTTACTGCCTCAAGAAACGACTCCATTTCCACTATAAGAGGTTCAGATGTATCTATTCTTGGAGCATACATATCCCCTGTGCGGTAAGTGAGCTGATATTCTCCGAATGTCTGCGGTTCTTTCATTTCAATGCCTTTGTCATAAACTTTTATTTTGTCAACAGGATCAGAATCATCATAAATCAGCATCTTCTTTGAGCCAACAACCACTGTGCGTCTCATTTTTGTAGGAGCAAGCCATGAGAGTTCAATATTTGCAACAATTTTTGATGGAAATCTGAGAGATATGAATGCAACATCTGGAATACCCTTGATTATAGAATCCCTTCCGCTTGCACTTATTTCAATAGGATCTTCGTCAAGCATATAATATATTATAGAAAGGTCATGTGGGGCAAGGTCCCAAATGACGGAAATTGATTTTCTGTGTATTCCGAGATTGACCCTTGAGCTTGTTATGAAAAATATTTTACCGAGTTCACCAGATTTCACTATTTCTTTCATTTTTCTCACAGGAGGCGAAAAGACAAATGTGTGCCCGACCATTATAATCTTTTTTTTCTCTTTTGCAAATTTTATCAGTTTTACTGCCTCTTCTGTTGAACCTGTTATTGGCTTTTCTATAAAGACATCCTTTCCATGTTCTATTGCTTTCATTGCAAGTGGATAGTGCGTCTCTATCGGAGTTGCGAGCACAATTGCATTAACTTCTTTATCCTCAAAGATCATATCTACATTTTTTGTATAAATGTAATCTGGATATTTTACCTTTGCATCATTCAATCTTTTGCCGTCAATATCGCACACATGTTTTACTTTTATACCCTTTATAGAATCTATTACTCTTAGAAGATTTGGTCCCCAGTATCCATAACCAATAATTGAAAATGTCTTCATTATTTCCCCTTATAAAATGTTTTGATTGTCTCTATAAGATAATCAACCTGTTCGTCAGTCAGTTCGGGAAACATCGGTAATGAGAGAATCTGTGAAGCATATTCTTCAGCCACAGGAAAATCACCTACCTTGTATCCAAGATATTTGTATGAATCCTGTAAATGCAGAGGATAAGGATAGTGAATGTTGATTCCCACATTCTTTTCCTTCAGGTATTTTATCAGTTCCTCCCTTTTGGATGTCCTTATAACATAAAGATGAAAAACATGTCTGTTATTTTCATCAATATACGGGGTTTTGAAATCAGATATATTGGAAAGTTCTTCATTTAGATTTCTGGCAATTTCAAGCCGTCTTGAATTCCATTTATCAAGGTGTGAAAGTTTGATTGTCAGAACTGCTCCCTGAAATCCGTGCATATGATAATTGTATCCGACGAACTCATGAACATATTTTATTTTTGATCCGTGATTCCTTATTTTTTTCACTTTTTCATTTATTTCAAATGAGTTTGTTGCAACTCCTCCACCCTCTCCGTATGAACCGAGATTTTTTCCCGGATAGAAAGAGAAGCATGACGCATGTCCGAATGTTCCAATCATTTTACTATTGTAAGTAGCTCCATGTGCCTGAGCACAATCTTCAATCACTATAAGATTGTGTTTTCCTGCAATTTCCAAGACTTTTTCCATATTAACCGCTTGTCCATAAAGGTGTACCGGAATTATGACCCTTGTCTTGTGAGTTATAAGATTTTCTATTTTTGAAAGGTCCATATTGTAATTTATCGGATCATTATCCAAAAAGACTGGTTTTGCACCTGTCATGACAACTGCCTCTGCTGTTGCAGTAAATGTGTTTACCGGAACTATAACCTCATCATCTTTTCCTATACCAAAGGATAGAAGAGCACTGTGAAGAGCACTCGTTCCAGTGCTTGTGGCAACAAAGAATTTTACCCCAAGATATTCTGCGAATTTCTTCTCAAATTCCTCAACATACGGACCGAGAGAAAATGCCGTATTTTCACACACCTCTATAAGTTTTTTATCAATTTCACTCTTTAAAGAATGATATTGTTTTTTCAAATCAAGAAACGGTACATTTTGCATTTAACCTCCATTTAATTCAATATTGCATTTTATCATTATTTATTATAAAAATCAAGAAAAAAAACTCTCTATTTGTATAAAAATTAACAATATGTTTTGAAAAATGAATAATAACTACCAGACCAAAAATTACTGCACTTTCAGAGAATAAAAAAAGAGCCCAGAATTGGGCTCTTTAGCATTTCACTTGGAAAGTTCCGTTTTTAA
>Ga0066650_10000916_pt1 | contig 10570 bp, 6 predicted proteins | sample CryGey092014_all_FD_59539 | JGI IMG/M metagenome (GOLD analysis project Ga0066650, IMG submission 59539) | Groundwater microbial communities from aquifer - Crystal Geyser CG23_combo_of_CG06-09_8/20/14_all | ecosystem: Environmental > Aquatic > Deep subsurface > Groundwater | place: USA: Utah...
CGCAAACGGGCAACGCCGGATCAGCTACGATAGGGCTATCCGCTATCGTGCGGGCATTACCAGCAATCTGGTGGTTCGTGTGGTTGACTATGATGCCGATACCAGTCCGGAGTCGGATAAGATAAAAGTTCTTGTCGAGACTTCAATCGGAGAAAAGCTGTGGCTTGAGGCGCTTGAGACAGAAAATCACTCGGGAACATTCATTGCGATCCTGAGACTGGGTACGACTACCGGCAAGGACACGATCAAAGTCAGCAAGGATGTGACGATCACGGCGAGTTACGCGGATCACGAGAACGGTGACGGGCAGGTTGAAAGAATAGCGGGTGTTAAAGAAGCGGTCAATGATGATCCCGAACTGTTACTCTATCAGTGCATCGTACAGACGGAAGAGAAGAGCATTGATAAGGTGAAAAAGATAGGCGACGAGTCCAAGGCCAAGGTTGTAAGCAGTCAATTGGTAAAAATGGAAGGTAATTCAGCAAAGAAGCCGATAGTAACAAGTCTGGATGCTCCTCTTCTTTTCAAGGCTATTTATCCGGAGGCGGCTCTCAGCGTGGGATCTAGTCTCCCTGCCATAGTTGTTACCGAACGCGAGTTAAAAGCGGCGGAACAAGAGGGCCGGGAACCGAATTATTTTAAAGTTAACATGAAATTGCTTGATGCGGAACTTGCAGAATTCGAGGCACAGGTCGCACTGCGGACGGGAGACAAGAGCAGCTATGCGGATGATGATAAAGCCGGCGGATTGACGTTGTATGTCAGAAACGATGATATCATTCGCGTGATGATTGCGGCCATTGACTCGGATCTTAAGAGGGAAGGCTATTACAAGCTGGCAAGTGACGGGTCACTGTTGTTTACCGACCGCAAGTACGAAGTAGAGGCCGAGAAAATATACGTGGGAGACTTTTGCTATCTGTGGTTGTCGGATCGCGATAAGGATGTATCCGACGGACTGGACGAGGTTACGGTAAGCGTGAGAGGTAAAGCTGGAGATAACAATCTGGTCCTCGTTGAAACCCTGCCGCACTCCGGAGTGTTTACTGGTAGAGTGATGACAAAATCAGTCGGAAAGTCGGATGCATCTGTCGGTGCTCTGTCATCGACGGGCACTGTCGACATCGTGAAAACCCATTATGGTGAAACGCTCAAAGCGGTCTACAAGGATGAATCGTGCGTGGTTTCCGCTAATCCACTAGAAGTAACAGCGTCTCTGGCTGTTTTCCAGGGTGCGGACGGTGCACTAGCCACGTTCACCAAGCTGTTTTCAGACCCCGAAATTGCCGTCAAAACCAGACTTCTGACAGCAGAGGCGTTGTTTGAGATGGCAAAAGACCATCGGGAAACTGGACAGAAGAATCTTGCCACCAGTGAGTTTGGAGAAGGAAAGACTATTCTGGAAGAAGCAATAGCAGATTACCCAAACACCAAGCAGACCGCTCATGCTGAATTCTTGCTGGCGAATTTGGCCCAGGAATTGGAGAAATACGAAGAGGCGCTTGAACGATATAACATAGTGCTGGCCAACTGGCCGGATTCGGAACAAGCGCCGAGGGCCCAGTTGAAAAAGGGAATATGTCTGGAAAAGATGAATGACTACGACAACGCCTTGGATGCTTATGTGGAATTGACCTATTCTTATCCCAGGAGTCCGCTGGTAGCCGACGCGGTCATTCGTCTTGGGCAGTATTTTTACCGTACTAAAAAGTATGATGTGGCTGGAAGAATTTTCAGCAACTTCCATGATCATAACAAGGAACATCAGCTTGCACCCAAGGTACTTTTCCTTTCCGGACAGAGTTACATGAAGAGCGCGGAGGAAAGAAAGATTGAGAATGAGGGCAAAAGCGATGCTACGTGTAAAAAATGGCTTATGGAGGCTGTCCGGAAGTTCTCGAAGATCGTCGACTCGTATGATGACAAGGATTTACGATCCGAAACGATGTGGTGGCTGTCTGACTGCTATATCAAAGTGCAAGATATGAAGAATGCGTATGTCACGCTGAAAAGGTTGACATGGGACTATCCGGAGTCTAAATGGGCGAAATTCGCGCGCGGCAGATTGGCTCAACATGCGGCGGACTTTGAAAAGATTGAGCAAGATGATGTTCGCTAAGGATCATAAACGTGCCAAGCTACGGTTTATGGCTCAAACTGCCGGAGCATTAACGATGTTCGTTGCGGCATCGCTGATACACGCCGGCGACGAGCTTAGTGTGGCCTGGAACTGGCCGTTGCCTCCACGGCAATTTGGCAATCTGTCCCAGCCCGAAAGAGTAGAATACATGAGAGCGGAGGACCTGTTGAGGAAGAAGAACTATGAGGCGGCGGCTATTGGATTCGAGAAATTCATGGCACAGTATCCGAAAACTTCGGCACATCCCCATGCTCTTCTTCTGCAGGCGTACAGCCTGCATTTGGCAAAGCAGAGAAACAATGCGATCAGATTGTACACGGAAGTATTGGATTTTTACACTGATTCTCTGGACGAGGCGGTCCCTGCCGCATATCTGAAAGCAAATGCACAGATTGACAATGGCAATGTTGAAATGGGCATACGCACGCTCGAGGACTTGGTTAAGAACGAAAAATACCTTCAACACCCTGTGGCTGATTTGGCGTTGAATCGGCTTGCCCAGCATTATCTGACGCATGACAACGCAAAATCGGCAGAGAGATGCTGGCTTAAGGTCATAGATCTCTTTGCCGACGCTTTCATTCGGCCTGAGGATGCAGTCAGGGAGGCATGGCGGCAGTTGACCGATCTGTATATTCTCCAGAGGCGCTACAGCATTCTTGAGAAGCTTATGGCTGAACGGGGTCCGGATTTCCCAAAGATGCGTGAGTCTGAAAAAGCTGTCTATGTTTATGATCGAGCATCAGCAGTTTTTGGCCGTATGGACACAAAGAGCAAGGCCGCATTCTTCAGGTGGTTTACGAGCCGGAAAGACGAGTTTATAAAGGCCGACAAAGAGCAGGACTATATGAATCGTGCTTTAATGTTCGCTTTCCGAATGCAGGGAAAAAGTGAGTGGAGCGAGCTGGTAAAGGAGGCGCTCAATTCTCTCCAAACGATTACCGATGCGAATGTGGATCAACAGTGTTTCTGGATAACCGAAAGGTTGTCCGAAGCAAGTCGCGCCGGTTGGAAAATCGGGGAAGAATGGAAGTCCTTTTCTTCTTCAGTGCTGGCGAGAGGTAAGTCTCTACCGACGCTTCGCCAAATCAGCCTGTATGGTGGGCTCTTGGCTCGACTGCTTACTGGTTCAAAGGAAAACTCCGAAGCATCAGTATTCGAAGATGTTCTTGTCGCACGGTCCGCGGAGATATATGAGTCCTTCCTGAATCCCGAGCGCGACGAGGGTCTGGCGTCTCTGGTCGACTGGCTGAAAAATGCCGATCAAGTCAAGAGGGCCTACATGATGGCGTCGCGAATCGAGAATCCGGCCTTGACAAAGTGGAAGGTCATTGAACTCCTTCTGTGTGAGAGGAAATATGAGGAGGCAGCTAAAGCGTGCGAGGAACTCGAGAAGATCGACACCGGGGCCTTTGCAGCCAAGGCATTGCAGACTCGTGCAAAGCTTTACAAGGACAGTCTGGCTCGTTATAAAGAGGCGATAGAATTGTATAACCTGATCAACGAGCCTCCGGCAACGGCGTGGTCTGTGGTTGAGTGCTATGAGAAGTGGGGCAAACCGCAGGAAGCTGTCGATACTTGTACGGAAATTGAGAATTTCTTTGAAGCATACGCCCCAGCCGCTGCGCTTCGCAGGGGGATGATTTGGCAGAGAGACGGCAACTCAGAGAAGGCAATAGCGGAATTCCGGGCGGTGCTGAAGAAGTATCCGAAACATCAGGTTTCATCCCAGGCTCATCAGATGCTGGAGAAATACGGCATAAAAACCGGTGGCGGTGTACTGGAATCGATGACTGAATAGTGAGCAGACAAGTTTTCAGAGGAATGGGAACCACATTCGGTTACGAAATTTTGTGCCTGTTATGGTTGTGGGTTTGACCGCGCTGTGTTTAGTGGAAGTTCTTACAGAACGCAAAAGTTGCAGGAGGACGAAAAAATGAATCAGCAGAAATTGCTTTGCAGAATCGTTGTATGCGCACTCTGTGCGGTCATAGCCCGGGGGGCCGAAAAGCCTCTCCCAGAAAGCAAGACTGAAGAAAGTCCCGAGAAGGAGGCGCAAAGAATGCTCCGGAGCGGCATGTCCCTGCTCGAAGACCATCAGGAGGAACGTGCCATCAAACTGATCAAGGCTATCCCCCTGAATTTTCCAAAGACCACAGTTCGTTTCCAAGCGATGCTCCTGCTGGGTAAATACCATAGTGAAAAAGGAGAGCACGAGCTTGCAATCAAGAATCTGTCGCAGGTTATGGAAGCCGAGGACTCGCAACCCGACGAACGTTCTGAAGCTCTGTACCGTATTGGAATTTGCTACTACGAACAATCGGACTATGGCCGCGCGCTAACGACACTGCGTCGGGTTACGGCAGAGTATCCCTGGACCATACATGCCAATGAGGCTTACTACTATATCGGCCTGTGTCATTTTCAACTCAAGCACTGGGTAAAAGCGATAGAGGCGTTGAAGATGGTAGGGACAAGCGTTCCGCCAAGTGAGAAGACGCAAAGCCTTGTTGAATCCGGGCAGAAATTTCTAGTGAAAGTTCATGACAAGGATCTGCGTATACTCAAGATCGATGGTGGATCCTTCACCGTTGCAATAAGCACAGAATCAGGTGACTCGGAGACGCTGCAGATGTCAGCATTTGACAAGGAAGGCGAATATTACCTTGGCACAACAAGAATGGAACTGAGCAATGCGGTTCCCAATGACGGGAAACTGCAGGTTAAAGGTGGAGATATCATCAGGGTCGAATATATTGACAATGACACTCCGGACGGCTCTTTGGATGTCAAGCGGATTGTAACGTCACGTGTTGTATCGACAGCTATTGTGGGGTTCATGGATGGAGCATACTGTGAATATGTCCATGGCGTGTTCGCCGATCGGAAGACATTCGTACGGGTTAAAGATTTCGATACGGATGTCAGCGACCAGTTGGACAAGGTCAATGTTCGTATTTACTCTCAGTATAAAGTGCCGGAAGAAGAGAAAAAAATGTCGGAGTCCAAGGAGGGTAAATCCGGCCCGGAATATGCATTGCGAGACGAGATTAAGATCGAACTGAAAGAAACAGATCTGCACTCCGGTCTCTTTGCCGGCACAATTCTCATCAACGAGGGCAAGGATCCTAAGACGGTGGATAAAAAGGACGACAATTTAGTTGCGTTCGAGAATGACATTGTCTGTGTCGAGTACGTAGACAAGGAGCATATTGGAGGCTTGGATGACCCGCGTACCATTACGGCAAAAGCCCAGTTCATGGCAGGCCAGATTCCCGACGTGTGTATTGCGCAACGCGAAGTCGACACAGAAGAGTTGCGCGCGCGTAAGAACCTGATTGAAGCAAAGTTCTACCGCAGGCTGGCGGAAATTTTTCGTGATGTGGGGCTGCTGGATCGGGCCAAGGCCAAGGCGGATATTGGTTTGGAGAAGATCGATGGTATACTGCGGCGATCGTTGAAGGCCAATATCGGGCAGAACTTGATAGAGGAGGCCTATCGGGTAAAATGGGAGTTAATGATTGCGAAAGGAGACTTTAGAGAAGCTGTTCAAACCTGCCGTACTCTCGTGACGTTGTATCCATCCTCCACCCTGGCAGATTTGGCGCTGATGCAGATTGCCAAGGCTAATATGGAAGACAAAGATACGGACACTGCGCTTCAGATACTGAACGGGATTATAAGTCTGAAAACAAACCCCGATCTGAAAGCAGAGGCTCGGTTCCTGATAGCGACCATTCTAGAAGAGAGGGCTAAGGACAAGGTAAAGACCGAGGCGGAAAAGTTGAACGCGTTGGCGCCAGCTATTGCGGCATACAAAGCGTGCGCAGATGAATATCCGAATTCTCCCTTTGCCGGCGAGGCGCTTGGCAAGGTCATTGATTTTTATCTGGCCGCCAAAGACTATGCCCGTTGCAATGAACTGATACAGACCACCTTTGTTGATTTTCCCGATGCTCCATTTCTTGACGAGATGCTGCTGAAATGGGGCATGGTGCTTGTGCGCATGCAACAATACAATGAAGCCGGAGATAAACTTCGACAGTTGGTCAGAGACTACCCGAATAGTCCTTCAGTTGTCAATGCACAGAAAGTACTCGAGTTCATCGCCAAGAAATCTGCGGGAAATTAAGCCTGTTTCTTCTGATTTTTGTGTGAAGGCTGTACGTCTTTATTTGAGGCGAAGCTTCGCCGGAAAAAGAGTGAAAGGATGGTGTAGAGATGTTGGAATACTTACTCGACGGTGGCATTCTGATGCCAGTCTTGCTGGGATTGTCGATTGTCGGCCTTGCGGTGGTGATTGACAGATGGCAAGTCTTCAAAATTGCCAACATAGATACGTCCGTTATGCGAAGAATGATTCTTCAGTTGCTGGCAGCCGGAAAACCCGAGGATGCAATCAGGTTATGTGAGGAGACTAAAGGACCGGTTGCAGCAATCCTTCTGGTCGGTTTGACCAGGTATCAAAAACTGATGACGGCTGAGCGCGGGCAGGAAGTGATTAAGGACAGCGTTTCCAAGAGCATGGAGGATTATGCGCCGCATGTCATAAGCGCTCTGGAGAAAAGAATAAATCTGCTATTGATGGTCGGAAGTATTGCCCCGTTGGTCGGGATGACCGGCACCGTAACCGGGATGATCCGGGCGTTTGGAGCCATGGGTGAGGCAGGGAGTCTGCAGGGCAGTGTGGTGGCATCCGGCATAGCCGAAGCCCTTATCACCACGGCCGCCGGCTTGCTGATAGCCGTTCCTGCCGTCATCTTCTATAACGTCTTCTCCAACAAATTGGAACAGTACACGTCGAAGATCGAAGAGTCAGCGACTGAGTTGGTGGATTTCATTCATCTTACGGGCTCCAAGACCGGGGCGACCTGATGCAGCTCTCTCATAAAAGCAAATTTCAGGGCGATATAGATGTAACTTCCTTTGCAGATCTTGCATTCCTGTTGATTATTTTCTTTATTCTTACCACTACCTTTACAAGGCCAGAGGGCGCCAGGACTACGATTCCCTCGAGCACCTCAAATCCTGAAAACAAGTCCGAGGAAGAGGTGCCTGCGATCAATCTCTCCCGAGAAAAAATGCTATTTAAGAAGAATGAGGTTACGATTGATGAACTGCGTAGTGAGCTGATGAAGATGAATCTGCCGGAAAAGGAGGAGGACAAACGCATTGTTATACTCGATAGTACGCCGGATGTTACTTTTCAGCGCTATTTTCACGTTGTAACCGCTATTTCGAAAGCTGGGGGTATACTCGCTCTTATTGAGACCACTGAAGAAAGTTCTGCCAAAACTCCTGTCGAGGATAAAAAGCCATGAGGTTCAAGAAAAAGAAACGCAAAATTCCCTATGTGCCGGTCACATCATTCGGTGATATCGCTTTCCTGCTGATCATCTTCTTTATGGTTGCATCTGTGTTCATGCGGGAGGCGCATATTATTGTCGAGCAGGCTGACTCGCCGGATGTGGACAAAATTGAGGGTATCGCTGTAAGCGTGGTTCTGGATAAGGATGGGGAGTTATGGCTTCAGGGCGAGCGGTGTCCAAAGGACGCGCTGGAGCCTGCCGTGGCCGTACTGATCCAAAACAGCAAAGATAAAAGCGTAGCGCTTAAGATTGACAAAAACCAGGTGCAAAAGAATTTCGGTTATGTATTGGCGGCTCTTGGCGGAGCCGGAGCGGATATTGTAATGCTTGGTGAAAAAGAGTGGAAATAGCTATGAATATTGAATTTTCATGCGCGAAATGTGGAGCCAATCTAAAGGTCAGAGCTGCGTTTGGTGGCCATAGTGTTCAATGCCCCAAATGTGGCAAGAAAACGGATGTGCCAAAGGCTGGCGAAAACATGGCCCAATCGGCCGGCCAAGTGGCTGTGCCATCGACCAACCACGCTGTAGCCGATGCAGGCCTGAAGACTGAGGAGCCGTCCCTACCCATCCCCGATATGTCCATGTACGACAAACAGATTAGCACCATGGCGAAAAAAATCCGGGAGATGGAAGCTCAATTGGAGGTCGCAAAACTGCGCGCAGAGCAATCAGAGAAAGCCAGGCAAGAGGCTCTTAAGGAGAAAAAAACGGAGAGGGAACAGATTGAGTGCGAAATTTCCGGACATTATCAGGCTGAAATTGAAGCTGCCAGAGCATCTGTTGCCGAGTTGAAAGCAAGGCTGTCACAGGAATACAGGAAGAGAATAGAATTGCAGGCAGAGGAAGGTAACCGTACATGCGCCGAAATCGAACGCGATTTGCTGGCTTCCGGCGTTCCCGAAATCGACGGTGAAAACATTGTCGATCCTGATGCCCTGATTTCTGAGATCACTACACTGCCATTTGGAAAGTATCTACGGATAGCAGTCGCCCTCCATGTGTGTTTCATTCTCCTGACCTCGATCGGGTATTTTTTCCGGCTCGCAAAGGCCAAGCCAGAGGAAGATGAATCTGCTGAGGCCACTCCTGCCGGCGCTGTGTCTGATTCAGCCAAGACCAACAAGTCGAAGATAACAGAGAAACCTGAGGATCAGGCTCCGGAAGCCGAACAAGGGCTGAGCAAGGAGACCGGCAAAGACACAAAGAAAGAGCCGACTGCTGGACCAGATAGGAAGGAGAAAACCAAGATAGAGCAATCCATAGAGTCTCTGCCCAAGGAAGGCGAGACCCCGCCTAGTAACACCTCGGTGAGCCTTGATAAGGATCTGTAGTGGAGATCGTAGTGCTGAACTTAACCAGGCTCTTTAATACGGTTGCAAAATCAAAGCCCATCATAGCCTTGCTCAAATGGTGTGCCCTTGTTGACCAATATCTTGTGGCCACGGCTGGCATACTGTGGCGAAATGTGCTGTTCATATGGAGACTGCTACAGAAGTACTTGTGGCCCTATGTGCAAGCCTTTCTGTCTCTGCTGAAGCGCATGCTTGTACGTTTTGGTAAAACTACCAGCCCATGGTTGGTGCGCTTGCTTCAGTTTTTCCCCTGGTCTTGTTATTTTGGTGTGTTAGCCTTGATTGCAACTGCGGTTGCTCTCCACGTATGGGAGGAGCAAGAAATCGGTCTGGCCCGTCTGGTCGGGTTGACGACGCCGCAGGCTACCGACCTGCTCAAGCAAGAAGGAATAGCAGCTCTTTTTCGGGCAGCCATAAGGCTGGCCGGCTTTGTAACCATTATCACAACCTTAGGGTCGCTACTGGCGTTTGTTCACAGCAAGGCATCTTTCTGGATTGTCAAAGCCTCTGCGGCGAGTTACGCGGTCCTGGTTGTTTTTCTGTTTCATACGTTGTGGCGTGTTCCTGCCGTGCTTCATGCCGTTGACTGGGAGGCGTTCCCATCGAACGTGCGGAATGAACTATGGGTGAATGTAGCGTTCCGGCTCTTGCCCATTATTCTTCACACCACGCTTTTTCTGTTCCTTCTTGTTCTGCGTTCGGTGTCAAATTTTTATCGGAAAGAAACATTGACGCAATCCGGACTGGGAGACAGAATCTGGCGCAATCTTTGTACTCACGGTTCAGACCCGAGATTCCGGAAGTCACTGTATCGTGCTATCGCTATTCACATTTTTTTCATCTTCGTACTTCCGTTTATGCTGACATGGGGAGGGGGGGGCTGCATGAGGCCATACGAACTCCCCAGGGGGAGTGGAAATCCGGTTCTTCAGATGGTCAAAGTCAGGAAGCTGAAAAAAAAGAAGGAAGAGAAGAAGTATGTTATTAATTTGAATACGCCAATTTTGTTCTACATCCCGAAGATCGAAGAGAGCGAAGTATTTGAAGAGGTCGAGAAAGTGACCGAGGACATATACGAAGCTCAAACTGAACAAATTGGCGGCAAGCTGGGCGTCGGCGGAGGAAAGAAGGGCGGCTGGCCCAACGGGATGGAAAACGCGAGAGAGCGTTTTATTCGTCTTGAATACAACGGAGGTGATTGGGATCAGGACATGGGCTATGGTGGAGACTACAACATGCTGAGCATGTTTCGCCAATTGACGGGTTTCAACATCTGGCCCGAAACAGAATCGATACACATTCGCCAACTAGAGCGCTTCCCGAGAAAACGGGCACCCCCGTTCGCCTATATCACAGGCGGGCTAAAAGGCAGTATGAATATCTCTCAGTCGGAAACCAAAACTCTGCGGCACTACTGTCTGAAAATGGGAGGTATGATTTTTGCGGACGACGGCGGCGGCAATTTTGATAGTTGCTTTAAGGCTCTGTTGCGACGCACATTTCCTGACTTGCCGCTCGTTGGGATAGCCTATGATGACGTCATATTCCGGCAGCCTTTCCTGTTTCCGAGGGGAGCTCCCCCTCTGTGGCATCATTCAGGAAATGCTGCGCTTGGAGTGAAGTATCAAGGACGCTGGATTGTCTTCTACCATCGGGGTGATATCAATGATGCATGGAAGGACGGGCACTCTGGGGCTTCAGAAGGAG
>Ga0066650_10000927_pt1 | contig 10523 bp, 5 predicted proteins | sample CryGey092014_all_FD_59539 | JGI IMG/M metagenome (GOLD analysis project Ga0066650, IMG submission 59539) | Groundwater microbial communities from aquifer - Crystal Geyser CG23_combo_of_CG06-09_8/20/14_all | ecosystem: Environmental > Aquatic > Deep subsurface > Groundwater | place: USA: Utah...
GCAAGAGAGACGAATGCTCCTCCCATCCCTATGGATCGAGAACCGACGGGGACGGTGAGAAACTTGGCGGCTGTCGTTCCCACTTTTGAGACATCCTGGGCAAACAGAGCCATCCCCGGGATCCCAAGCGCAAGGAGCCACACAAACATTTTCTTAGGTCTGAAGGGCACGGTTCACTCCTTCTTGTTACTTGATGATAGCGAACTTCCCTGCTTTTTCACCCACCCCTGGCGCGTCGATGTGATAGATATACACGCCGTACGAGACGGGCAAATTATCACGTGTGAGGAGGTTCCACTCTGCAGAACCATCGAGCAAAGCGCTGTTATGCTCGATGGTTGCAACAAGTTCCCCGCTCACTGAATAGATGCGTATCGTACATTGCTGCGGAAGATGGTTGAAATGAATGGATCGCGGGCCCCTTCCACTGGCGTACGGATTCCTTGGCTCCCAGGTCGCCGCGGCGAGATATGGATTAGGAACGACTCTGATCTTGTCAAGCGATGAAGCAGCAAGTTCATTATCCACCTTCTGCGAAACAGTGGTAAATTCATACACATCCTCAGCCACGAACGGTTTTCGCATGACAATGTACGCCGTGTCTCCGGATCGCGGAGCATCAAGTGTTGCATCGTAAACGAGATTAAATCTCCAGGTGAGTACCAAGGAATCTTTCGCGTCTTTTTCAAAAAAAGCAATAACATCGGATTCATCAACGCCTTTGCCCACGCTAAAAGCCCCTGGACCTCCTGTGGTATCGACATCTCTGAAAGCAAACTTGATTTGACGATTCTCAGCTACATTATAAACCTTGAAGTTGACTGGCTTCGCAGGCATCGAGAAAATGGGGAGCGGAGCAAATGGTTCATAGACAATAGACGTGTCGGTCCCAACAGGCCCAAATACAATTCTATAATCAGCCGGTCGTGCTGTCCCGCGTCCAGAACCGATGTTAAATGGCTGCATAGACATCTCGTATATTCCTGACCGGCTCCATCTGCTAAGTTGCGTGTTAAGGCTGACATTAGTTTCGTTCATAAACGACAAACGGAAGCCGTCAACAATAGGTACTTCGTCGCCGATAGCAATCTTTGTGTTGTCGCGCAGCAATGTATCCGGTTCCGAAGGGTTAGTGATGTTCGCTAAAGTAAAGCTCCTTGTCTTGAGCGTATCTTGCTGGGCGAGGGTTCTCGCTCTGATTAAAGTGTCTTTAAATGTGATCCGATACCGATTGTTATCCCTTATTCTGTTCGGGCCAATTATAGTAAAATCGATTTTGCCTGAACTGTTTCCTCGTGTATGCTCCACACTATTGATTCGAGGAGGGTTGTAGCCCGCCACGGGGGCCTCGGGTGCGACCTTCACAACATTCCTTCCAAGCTCCACACCCCCTTCGGGAGTGACACTGATGGAGATCGGGCTTTCTGCCGGGCTGATCCCACCTCCAGCCCAACCAAAATCGTAAGCAGTGACGGCATAGTAATAAGTCTGGCCGTTTTGGACAGTCGTGTCGACAAACTCGTGGCGCAGACCCGTATCTGATCCGAGATAGAAATGAGCCCCGTTTGCGCTCACAGGGTGCAGCCCCGTGATACGGTCAGCTTTGTCAAATTGGGCAATCGGCTTGTAATACACCAAATTGCCATTCGCATCGGTTATCTTGAAAACATCCAGGAAGGCGGGGTCAGTTGCGCGGTAGATACGATATCCCTCAAAATCGTGTCCGGGCTGTCCGAGCGCAGCAAGATACTTGTCGTACGATTCCTCTGCCTTTGAATCCCAGTAGAGGGTTACTTTCCGATCCCCTGGCACTGCGGTAACCGTTGGAGCAATGGGTGCCTTCGCAAACTGATAATCTTCATTATACGTTTGTTGTGCTATTTCCTTGTTTGCCTTTGCGTCGTTCATGTCAGCACCCATGACCACAGCAACAGAAATGCGCTCAGTTTGACCAGCTCTCAAAGGAAAGAAACCTGAGGAGACAAAAAGGTCGTACTCGCCGGGGCGCGTTAGCGCGGGATCATAGAAGCTTCCCGGCGTCATGAACTTGGTCCACCACACTTGATCAGCAGTGGTGGCCCATGGCCCAGGAACCAGGTACTGAGCATTTGTGATGCCAATTTGGTCCGATTCCGAAACATCGGTCTTGTCAATACTTGGCTCACCGGGCAGTCCGGTGTCAATCAGCTCACCATTGGGACCCCAGGGCTGGTAACCGGAGGTGGGTTTCCCGTCCCCCTCACCGAAGTCATGCGTTCCGGGCTTTCCGTCAAGTCCCACATCATCCGACACAGGATTCCAGTCGCCGTCGTTGTCGATGCCGTCCTGTCTGGACTCGTCAATCATCTCATCGATCCCCTCATCGATCCCTTCGTCGATCAGACCGTTCTTGTCATTATCTATCCCGTCCGCATATTTCTTACCTACATCTTCCGGACCAACGGCATAAAGCCATCGACCGTTGTCAAGCCGTAACCTCCCTCCATACTTCGCCGCTGTATCGACCATTGCTTGCGTGATCACGGGAGATCCCTCTTCTCCATCACCGTTGTTGTCGATGCCGTCTTTGAATGCATGCCCAATGTCTTCTGGGCCTTCGTCGATCGCTCCGTTGTTGTTGTCATCGATCGCGTTATCTGGAATCTCACCCGAGAGCATAGCGCTTGTCACGATGGGACTGCTTGGCTCGCCATTACCATTGTTGTCGATTCTGTCAGCAAATCCGACACCCAACTGAGTTCCAAATGCGATGTGGGTAGAATCTTCATCAACAAGCCCGTTGCCATTGTTATCGATCCCGTCACCTGAGATTTCTCCTCGAATCATATTTGCGGTGACCTTGGGACTATTGGGTTCCCCGTCGCCATCATTATCAATGTGGTCGACGGCGTTGCCGGGTGTCTCAAGGTAGGTGATTCCGGCAACACCAACCTTGGTGTTCCCAAATGCCGCGTTCCCTCTACCGTCATAGTCCGTCATCCATGCGGTATCTGATAGCAAGTCATAATATGATATGTCGTCATTGGTATCACCATCACCCCCTACCATGTCAGCAAGCCAGAGAGTAACAGCACATCGGTCTATGTTCGTGGTGCCATCGTTTGTAATGGAAAAAATAAGAAATAGAACATCATTCACAAGAACCTGCGACCACTCCATTGCGCGAACATCAAGAATTATTCCCAATCCAGCTCTGGACCTGTCTGTCGAATCAGGAGTGAACACACCCTTGAAGCGATCATATTTGTCATCAGATGCCTTGTAGTACATTTCCTGATCGGCATTGAACTGGTCCTTGCCAAAGTATCCGTTCCACGATCCTTTCCAACCGGGATCGATTGGATCCTTTAACTTGTCTGGCCAATAGTCAGGCCATGTGGAGGGATCATCGCTCTTAGCGATCTTCGAGGTCTCGTCCGGACGCAAGTACCCGGGAATCGGTTCCATATTCCACGTCGCCCCCTGCGGGCTTTGTCGGTAGTTTGGGGCGTCAAGAACTTGAATCTTGTTCCCCTGCTTGTCCACCACCTCACCTCCGACAAACAATGCCACCAGAGCAATGTAATGCTGGTTTGTGTTCTTCGGCCATTCGAATGGAATTTCGTCCGGCACAACACCAGTTCGGCCGGCAAACCCGTAGTTAAAAATAGTAGCGCGCAAAAGATTCCCATCAATGTTTGTTTTACGCCTCATCGTGGGATCTCCACGCTCCTTACTCGGGAAATGCTGAGCCTCAAGGACCTGTAGATGTCCAAAAACTATGAAAAGAAGAAGGAAACTTGTGATCAATCGACACATTGGTGTTCCCTTTCGTGATTAAAATGATATCTCAAACCCAAACTGCACTTCTCGTGGTTCAGAGTAGAATGATGGATTATTGAACCATTCGGCAGTCGTGTTATTCCGCGAGGGATCTTCGGGCAAATACAATTCTACAAGCGATTTGTCAGGCAGTCCCGTGTCACCATAGACATCAACTGCATTTCTCGTATCCAACAGATTACGTACAAACAGGAAGACACTAGGATTCAACCCGAAAAGACTAAAGGCTTTGAATGCTCGAAGATCAAGAGTGAAATTACTTGGCCCACGACGACTGTTTCGCAAAAGGCCTGTTGTCAGATTCTGTCCTTGCCTTGACTGAATCGTAATGGAGGGTGTATATGGAAGTCCAGAACCATATCGCGCAATAAGGTACGCACCGTAATCGCTCTCACCTATACCCACCGTAGCATTGAAGGTGTGCGCTTGATCCCAATCAAGCGGAATCAGCTGCTTCGTGGGGTCTGCGCCAGCCCGCGCAGCAAAGAACTCTTCATCTGGTGAGGAGTTAACGCCCTCTGCGACTTGATAAGTATAACTAATATTGAAAGAGTAGTGATTGCTAAGCCGTTTGTTCATCGAAAGCGTCACGCCACGCACATTCGCATAGTCCTTATTGATATAAGTACAATATGCTGTACCCGCAACAGGCGTTGGAATCGGTGGACCAGCCGTGACCCAGTCTCTGATGTCCCTATAAAACCCGGTGAGGTCCATCCCTATATCCTCTGAAAGCTGTTGCTGAAGGCCTAACTCGTACATTACGGTTTTCTGAGGCTTCAAATCCGGATTCCCAAACACTCCCTGAAGACCAGAAGCAGTGCTTACTTTGTACCCTGGCCTTTGATACAGGTGGATGAATGTTGGGATCTGAATGAAATGCCCATAGGAGAAGTGTATCACCCCTCTATCGGTAATCGGGTAAGCCACGCCAAGGCGGGGAATGACTTGGTACTTCGGTGTTGCCTTCTTATACCAATATGCTAATCTGTGTGCAACGGCACTCGCATCTGCCTGATCGTCGCTTTGGTCAACGATGCCATCGCCGTTAACATCGAACTTGTTCTTTTGTTTGAATGGCAAGTAAATATTCGGATCTTCAGGATCAGCCAGGATATCTGCACGGGGATCAAAGTAATCAAATCGCAAACCAAAGTTAATGATAAAGTTCCCGTACTCAAACTTGTCCTGCGCATAAATCGAAAACTCGCGAGGGTATCGGGTGTATTGATCGTGAAGCGGTGAAGTAACATCCAGCACGGCCGGCTGAAACGGGATGATCTGTTGACCTGTAGCGCCAACCTTAGGGACAACATTGAAGTCGTCAAGATACAAGCGATGAAACTTTGCTTCCAAGCCTGCCTTCACCTGATGCAGCGTCGTAACCTGGCTGGTAATCTCGAATTTCCCTATGTAAGTTGTGGTTTGTCGTCGAAAATGATGAAGATTTGTCCCTCCACCTGAAAAACTATACGATTGTTCATTGAGAGAGTCTGGATGAAAGTAACGGGAATCGAGAGGATTCTCGTAGAGGTACTCTCTGAACTCCTTACTAAGCTTTGATAAGTTCAGTGTGTAGAATGTTTGAGGGCTTAAGACGTGCGTCACCACGGCTGTGAGGTCATACCCTTTTTCGCGCTTTATGACGTCCCCATCGGGATTCAACCTAAAGAAGTGATTGTAGTCTCGGTAATCGCGTTTGCTTCCAATAGTGCTTATGCTCAACCTGAGGGAATGTGTCAGCTCATAACGCAATTTCCCTTGAAGGGTGAATTTCTTGCTCCAGTTCATCGGAACCGCCGCACCGTCGCCTGTCGAACCATCGGTATTGAACTTTCGATTGCCGAATAGCCATCCGTCAGTCTTGAAGTAACGTCCAAACAAGTAAAAGGTTAGGGAATTCCCTAAAGGGACTGGCCCACTCAGGCTTCCTTCAATGTTACGATTAGCAAGGACCGATATCTTGTCGATTCCAGTAAAGATGCGCGAATCACCCGAAACATAATCACCTGAATACACGCGCACATTGCCCGCGTAGTGTTCACCACCATCCTTTGTGACAATGTTCACAACGCCTGACATGGCATTCCCATACTCGGCATTGAATGTTCCGCTTACCACCTGGAGCTCCTGAATGGCATTATTCTCAACGGGAATTGACAAGCTTCCGTCATAGGCGTCCGTGATGGGCTGACCATCCACCCAGTACGCAATTTCACTTGACCTCCCACCGCGAATATGAATTGCTCCATCCCTCCCGACCGTTACACCTGCCTGAAGATTCAATATTTCTCCGACTTCCCGAACAGGCATATTGGTTATAGCCTCGGCGTCGACCCGAGCTTCAACAGAGGTCATATCTTTTCTCACAATCGGACGTTGCGATACGACTTCGACCACCTGTCCGAGCTCAAGCGTAGTCTCGGATAGTTCAACATCCACCTTCGTCGTCAAGTCAAGGTTCACCAGCACATCAGTGATTCGTACCGACGTATAACCAATCATTCTGGCTACAAGGGTGTATTTACCAGGACGGACATTCAGTATCACATACCGCCCTTCCACGTCTGTCGAGGCCCCCAGGGTTGTTCCCTGAAGCATGACGCTCGCACCTACGAGCGGCTCACCCGTTTTCTTGTCTTTTACAGTACCTGCAACCTTCCCTGTCGTTCCTGCAAATGCTAATGCCGTGATAAATGCACAAATCAGTATTGCTTGGATTACTTCTTTCATAGAGCGCTCCGAGTCATCAAATTGTTAGGCTGAATAACGATCAAGAGCGAGTCATTGACCCAAATGGACGTGTCCTTTCGCAATTGATCCAGCGAAGCAAAGAACGCTTGCTGCTTCCACTGCCATAGCAGCTCCCCCGATATTTGAAGCTTCGCCTCTTCAAACGTCTTCCATTTGGATAGCTGACATCCACTGACCTTGATAAGCCGCCCGAGGTGTCCCCCCGTCGTGACGGCACTTGGCCGCCTCCGGAAGAGCGCTCGCCGCAACCATCAGCACGAATTTAGAACAACAACTCATTGAGTTCATTACTCATTCTCGAAAGACAGTATGACACCAGACTTCCTCTTCACTTCGACCTCAATGACATTTTGTAGAGCGCTAAATCGCTCTCCCGTCAGCAGGTCGTTCACCGCCGCATTTCCTTCGGCTGAGGGAATAGGGATTCGAATTTTTTTTAGCTCATCAGAATTATTAAGAACCACGACAGTTCGATTCCCTTCCAGCCTGCGCTCAAAACTAAAAATGTCACTAGCATCGTCAACAACCAACGGCACGAAGGTCCCTCTCCGAAGCTCAATGTGTATGTTGCGAATTCTGATTAGCTTTGCGTACCACCGAAATAAATCCTCATTGAAGACATTGGGATCATCTGGCCGCTGAAGTCCGAACGGATGGCTCCGTTCGTTCTTGTAGCTGAGATCCTTCCAAAGCATTGGCTTCCGACAATCTGGATCATCTGCACCCCACATTCCTGCTTCGGTGCCGTAGTAAATCATTGGTGCGCCCACGTACGTCATTTGAAAGAGAGCCATCAGCTTCTGCATTTCGAGTTCGTTAGAAGTTGGTTTGCGCACATTGTAGCTTCGGTTATCATTCACGCCAACATTTCTATCGTAGGGTAAGTCTGCATTCACAATCCTGGAGCCAAGACGGTCCGTGTCGTGGCTATCATAGAGGTTCATCAAGACGTAATTATTGTCGTTCGGGTAATCGTTCCGGAGAGATTCCGACCGACGAGCAAATTCTGATACAGAAATTTTTGTTGCCCTGCCGGCAAAGAACTGCGCTGCCTCACGTGCCCATCGATAATTCATCACGGCGTCAAACGCATCCCCTTGAAGCCACGGAGCAGCGTTGAACATCTTGCCGTTCTGCCAATCTTCCCACCAGACTTCCCCGACAAGGTACGCCTCTGGGTTGATGGAACGCACCCACAACCGAAACTCACGCCAGAAATTGAGGCTCACCATATCGGCAACATCGAGCCGCCAACCGTCAATCCCATCTTCTGGATTCCCATCACCATTAGGATCCATCCAACGTCTCACGACTGCGTGGATGTGTTCTCGTGGGCCGCTAACAATGCCATGTTCATCTTCCCGAAGCTCTGGCAATTCCCTTGCACCATACCAGCATTGGTAATCAAATTCATTTTCGTTCGTCTTGGGGTCATCCCAGTGTTTGATAATAAACCAATCTTTAAAAAGTGATTCTTGTTGATTCTTCTTCACATCTTCAAACGCCCAAAATGTGACGCCCACGTGGTTAAACACACCATCAATAACAACTTTGATGTTGCGCTTATGAGCTTCGGAGATGAGCTTTAGAAAAAGCCGGTCAGCCGCCGTCCATTTCCACGCCTGAGGATCGGCGTGGTTCTCCTCAGACCAAATTCGCCTATCCCCTTCGGGATCGGGCCCAAAGTTGTTATCAATATGATGGTAGAACGTCGCATCATATTTGTGGAGAGACGGCGACTCAAACAGGGGGTTAAAATAGACTGCGTTGACCCCAAGTTCTTTAAGGTAATCGAGCTTGTCGATCACTCCTTGCAGGTCGCCACCGTATCGGCGTTGTTGAACATGAAAGTAGAAACCTTTGCCGTCTCTTTCCCAGGGTTGTAGTTCATACCAATCTGCAGTCCAGCTGCTTATCTGCCAATCAGCCGCGACTTCGTGCGGCCACGCTCCAATGAGGTCTTCTTTCTTGGGATCATTCGATAAATCTCCATTCCAAAATCGTTCGGTGAAAATTTGGTACCAGATTGCGTCCTTTGCCCACGAGGGAACCACTGGCCATAGGCGCGTGCCAACTGCGCTCGTTCGTTCTATCTGCTCACAGTATCGGTGTGAGGGATTGCGAAGACGCTCCGAGAGAATCTCCTCAGCCAGGACACCCATAATCCTAACGGCCGTCTGCCTCAGTTTGCAATCGATTGTCGTTGTCAGATCAATGGAGACACGAACATTCTGATAGACCTCTGGTTGGTATCCCACTGTTGAGGCTCTCAAAGTGTAAATACCAGGAGGAACATTAAGGATCACATAGTTCCCATCAACATCAGTTGCTGCTCCAAGCACGGTTTCTTCAACGAGAACTGTGGCACCGACAAGTGGTTCTCCAGTAGCAGCATCGGTAACGCGTCTGGCAAGTTTCCCCGTATTACCTCCAAGAAGCAATACTGTGCTTACAACAAGAAGGATGAAGAAAAGAGCAAAGCGATGAACAGCAAAGTTCCAGTGCATACCTTGATTCCTTCCAACAAAGACTTCATATATCTCCGAGCGAAAGATTATAGATGGAACGCTTTTCTGAAGATGCAAACGAAAATTTTCTTGCGCCGCAAGTTTCTCTAACCACAATTTCGGGAGTAAAGCTCGTATGCCGTGGTGGAGCATTCGGGTTTTTTATCCGTTCTACCAAAATCTCCACTGCGAGCGTTCCCATCTCATACATTGGTTGACGCATTGTTGAAAGACCAGCATGTTCCGCCAGTTCAATGTCATCGAATCCAATAAGCGCCATATCCTCAGGGATGCGCAGCCCCTCCTCTCTCAGAGCTTGAAGAGCACCAATGGCTTGAACATCACTTGCAACAAAAACCGCGGTTGGCCTATTGCTCCCAAGTGAGAGGAGTTCCTTCATTGCCTCGTAGCCCGCCTCACGGTTGAAACCATCCAGCTTCATATTCCGTGAGAAGCGAACCAGATTCTCGTCAAATGGAAGCTCATGCTCTTCGAGAGCTTGCCGATATCCTTCGAGTCGAACTCGTGCTGGCTCGCTGGTGAGAGAAGCATCAATCATCCCGATGCGACGATGCTGAAGCTCCAAAAGATGACTCGTTGCAAGATAGGCTCCACGTTGATTCTCTACTGTAATGGAATCAAATTCTGGTCGCGATGTATCAACTAGAACCACGGGAAGATTAAGCTGCTGAAAACGAGGAACGTAATGCTCCGGGAATTTCATTGAGAAAAAAAGAACCCCATCAACGCGTCCCCTTTGCATTGTACGACGTAAGTATGCTTCAACTTGTTCTTTGCGAGTGAGGCCATATAAGATCAGATCATATCCAAGCTCTTCAATGCGGTCCTGGACACCACGAAGAACCTCAACGAAGAAATAATTTGTGAAGAATGGGATGATTGCAGAAATGCTGTTTGACTGCTGGCGAGCAAGGCGTTGTGCGGATGCGTGCGGTTGATAGTTCAGCCTGCGAGCAACAGCAAGGACCTTCTCCCGGGCCGCCGCTGATACATTTGGCTTATTGTTTAAAACACGGGAAACAGTTCCAATTCCAACCTTCGCTTCCCGCGCAATGTCGTAAATAGTTACCCCATGCGCAGCCTCTACAAAAGTTTGGCAACCCTACCATGCAATGGAAGCGCTTCCATAAGTTACAAAGAATTTTCTTATTTGTCAAGTTATTCAAAGCACATCCAGTTTTATCTCGAAACCTGAAAATGGAAGAAGTTCCAGCGAGGAAACTTGAGCTGAAAATAAAGGACAATCGCAGTCTTGCTTTGAGCCAGCCTTTCCCCGAGCTCAATTTGCAAAACGTATCGCAAGGAAGATAACAGCACATTCAAGCTCAAACGCATTTCCTTTAGTCGAAAGGATTTCTTGAATCAAGATTTCGTTGGACACTTGTTGTATCCACTGGATCAGTAATACACTTAAATATT
>Ga0066650_10000932_pt1 | contig 10520 bp, 7 predicted proteins | sample CryGey092014_all_FD_59539 | JGI IMG/M metagenome (GOLD analysis project Ga0066650, IMG submission 59539) | Groundwater microbial communities from aquifer - Crystal Geyser CG23_combo_of_CG06-09_8/20/14_all | ecosystem: Environmental > Aquatic > Deep subsurface > Groundwater | place: USA: Utah...
TCTGCACTTAAGATACCAACGAAAAAACCGAATAATCTTCGGCCTGAAATATGCTCCTTTTAAAACAAAGCTTTATTTAATTAAAAATTACTTATTGAATATTCAGTGAAAAAAATTTATTTAATCATTTTTTTATTTATACTTATTTTTTTCTCTCTTGGATTAAGAGTGTATAAACTAGGATCCTTACCTTCCGGCATTCTTCCTGATGAAGCTAGTTTCGGATATAACGCGTATTCTGTACTAAAAACTGGAAAAGATGAACATGGTGTTTCTTATCCTCTAATATTTAAAGCATTTGGAGATCAAAAGCTTCCAGCCTATGTTTATTCTTTAATTCCTTCAATTAAAATATTTGGGTTAAATAATTTTGCCGTCCGACTCCCTTCCGCTATCGCCGGTGTCTTTATTACCTTAGCTATTTTTTTCCTTTTATTGGAATTCGGATTTACAAAAGAATTAAGTCTGATAGGGTCACTTATTGCTGCTACTTGTCAATGGTTAATAATCTTAAGCCGGTTTGCGTTCGAATCAAATTTAGGTTTATTATTCTTTATCTTAGGGATTTTATTTTTTTTTATTAGTTATAGAAAAAATAAATTAGTACTGATGGTACTATCTGGACTTTTTTTTGGATTAACTTGGTACAGTTATATTGCCTATCGTCTCATTACCCCATTAATACTCTTTAGTTTTGTCGTTATTTACATGAGAAATAAAAAATTTATTAATAAATACGGGGTAATATTATTTATTTCTTTTATTGTTACTATTTGTCCACTTATCATATCAACTTTTTCTAATCAGGGGCAAGCTCGTTATAAACAAGCGGTATTAAATTCCAATTTGGGAACCGTATTGGAAATAAATGAAAGTAGAACTTTCTGTACCCGCTATTTACCTAAAATTATTTGCTATGCCAATGCCAATAAAATAATATTTAACACGCGTAATCTTTTTTATAGATATATTAACACCTTTTCTCCTGATTATTTATTTATGACGGGAGACAAAAATTCAAAATATATAAATGTTGATAACTTCGGCCTTTTGCCTATCATTCTTTTACCTTTTTATTTCATGGGTATTATACATTTGTGGAACTTATTTACTAAACAAAAACTATCAAAAAATGAATTGTTTATTATTTTTGGTCTAATTATCGCCCCTTTACCATCATTGCTTGTTGGAGACCCTCAAAAAATACGTCTTTCTGCCTTATTACCTTTCTTAATAATTTTAATCGTATTTGGTTTTTACCATTTAGAAAGTTATTTAAAAAAATTTATCAGTAACAAAATTTATTATTTAGGAATGACTACTTTTTTTATCATATTTTGTCTTTTTTTTATGATTAATTTCCTTACAATTCATGTTCAAAAATATGAAATAGCTTATGATACCTATGTTCCTAAGCTTATGAATTATTTAGGTAAATTTAATAAAAAAACTTCCATATATATAAGATCTATTACCGAAAGCCCTATATTCTATGCCTATACGAATAAAACTGATCCTACGGTATTCCAAAAATCGGTAATCCGTAAAAAACCAGATACAATCGGTTTTGTCCACGCTACCGATTTAGAAAACATTCATGTTACCGAAAGAAGTATCGAGGAAATATACTGTGAAACAAAAGACAAAAATACCCAAGTATTATATGTAACTAATGAAGATTTTATTAAAATAGGGAAAATAAAAAAGATAAAAAAAATTATTTGGTCTGAAAATCATGTTCATACACTATCTTTTATTTATGATGTTAATGAAATTATTAAAAATAATATAATTTGCTTAAATAAGAAATAATTATTTAATATAATGACTTTTATCTTATTTTTAATTTCTTTACTAACTAGGCTTTTATTTCTTTACTTCGGCTATCCTTCGATTACTAACGACGAGGCTGATTATTTTTTAAATAGCTATCTTTTGGCCAAAACTGGTAGTGATATTCATTTACAAAAGTTTTTTTTAACTTCTGGCATTTTAAATGCGACTTCAAGTGTTCCAGTATATCTTGGAAGCATTTTTTTCTTTTTTTTAGACAAATCTGTAATCGCCGGAAGACTTCCTTATGTTTTGTTAAACTCTTTAACTCCGGTGATTTTTTATCTCATTATTAATAAACTCACAAAAAATAAAATGTTTTCTTTGATAGGTTTTATCGTCTTTAATTTTTCTCCTTGGTTTTCTTACCTGTCTTCTTTTTCTGCCATCGACTCGCCAACGGCGATGTTTTTTTACCTATCTTCTATCTATATTCTTCTTACTTCATTAAAACGTAAGTGGAAATACGCGTTGTTTATCTTATTTTCTTTCCTCAGTTTTAATTCTTATATGGGAATTAAAACAATTTTTTTCCTTTTGTTATTAATCGCTCTCATAGCTGAAGCAATCTACCAAAAAAGAAAACTTGATTATAAAAAGATAGTAAAATATTCATATACCTCTTTAGCCCTATTTGCTGTCTTTTTTATAATTAGCTGGGTGAGCCCTTCTTCATCTTTCTTTAAAAATCGTCTAAAGGAAAAACTTCTGCCTTTAAATATGAACTTTATTTCCTTAAACGTCGATCGTCTTCGAGATATTTCTAAAGGCCCATTTTTTATTCGTAAAATTATTCATAACAAGTTAACGGTCACTTTTAAATTTTTTGTAGAAAGATACGTCCAAGGATTTAATCCTTATTTCTTATTTGTTAAAGGCGACCCCGATCCTCTTTACGGAACTAATTATTTTGGTCTTTTTTATATATTCGATATGATCTTTCTTCTACTTGGAATTATTTTTTTCAGAAGGGTCCTCGGAAAAAACACTATCGCGGCGCTTCCTTTTGTTCTTTTGCTTTTTACGGCTCCTTTAATCGTTGGGCTAATGCTTGATCCGGCCGCTATTTCTCTACGAAGTTTCCTTTCAATTACAGGATATGTATTTTTCATTAGCTGTGGAGTTTATTTAACAAGTAGTTTTTATCTAAAAAATGAAAAGATAATTATCGGGGTTGTAGGAGCTATCTACCTTATTTCTTTTTTATATTTTTTCTTTCTTTACCAGACAACAATAAAATTCTCATCAGGCGACCAATGGCACATGTATGAAAAAGTTCTTATAAATAAACTCGCCGAAATGAATTACAAAAGAAAAAATCAAAAAGTTATTGTTTATGTTAATGAACCTCGCCCAACTCTTCTCCAATATCTATATTATGAGGAAAAAAATCCTTATGTAATTAAAAAGCTCATAACTGGCAATAACGATACTATTGGGAATATCCAGTTTTCCCACCTCTGCCCACAGGAAAAAATTCCTAATTCTATTCAGATAATGAACTCTGAAAGATGCCCTGTTAACGAAAAAGTTTTTAAAAGTGAAGTTTTAGTCGCGCCTGAATTTGGAATTGGATCAAAGTACCTTCTTCTTTACTAATTTTCTAAAAAGGAGATATATAATATTCATCAATAAAAATATATAAATAATTTTATGTTTCAAGATGACTTTTTCAGAGCTTGTCCAACCTATTATCTTACCCCATCCTCCGTGCCTCACGTATGGATAATAAGACATTAAAAGACCAAAGAAAAAAATATTTAGGTTTGTAACCAAATCTTCAAAAAAAGGAATTAAGGCAAAAAATAATATAAAATACCATGGTTGAATTTCCATCTTTGTGATAAGAAAAATTATTCCAATAAAAATCGTAATTAAAGTAAACCATCTGGCGTTTTTTAACTTTAAAAAAATAATTAAAAAAGGCAGTGTTATATATTTAATTCCGATTGATAAGATAATCATAATTAAAGATAATAATTTCTTTTTTTTAAATAAACAATAGATGCTGATTATCACTAAAGATAAACCGATTAAATCGTTGTGACCGTTGACCAGACCCTCAATAATTATCAAAGGATTGGTGACAAACATAACTGCCCACTTCTTATTTAATTTTTCAAGCATTTTGGCTCCCAATAGATAAAAAACAACAGTCATCGTCTTAAATAACAAAAAAGTCAAAGCGAATTTGGTAAATCCTAAAAACGAAGGAACAATTGATACTAAAAGAAAAATCGGGCCATAAGGATAATAATTGTCGGTCCACTGGGTGAAACGAAGCCAAGGATCAAGATAAAAGTCTCCTGCCATATAGGTATAGGGATTTCGGTGGTAAAGAGTTAAAATTCTGGTATAGAAAATATAGCTGAAAAAGTCGTGTGACAAAAATGGGTAGGAAAAAACCAATATTAATCCAACAATCAAGGCAATTTTAAAAGGACTAAAAACTAACTTCTTATACTTAATAACAAAAACATAGTTGAATAAGAAAAGCAAAACTATTATCGATAAATATACTAACCATGAGTCATGTCTTCGGTTATAGCCAAACTCGACCACAATATTACGGAAGTTCGCCCAAAGAGGATGGTTAAAAAAAGTAATATTTGGATCAACTAAGGCGTATGAATAAACAGCTAATGAAGTAATTAAAAGAAAATATAGTCCAAGTAAAATCATAGTGAGAATATACTATAATATTACACAAATATGAAGTGGTTTAAGCTTGGGCTTTTTTTAGTTATTTTTTCAATATTTATATATCTTCGTCTGACGCCTATTCTCAATCAGACCGTTCCCTATACCTATGATCAGGGTCGGGATTTTTTAAAGGCTGAAGAGATTGTTCGTTTCCACAACTTAACCTTTATCGGTCCAACAACCGGAATTATGGGACTGTATCATGGCGCTTGGTGGTATTATCTTTTGACCATTCCTTATTTCTTTTTTAATGGCTGGCCCATGGGTTTTTATTACTTTATGTTTTTGATATCAACCATCGGCAATCTGGCTTTTTTTGCATTTTTAAAAAAAGAATTCAATTTTAATACAGCTTTGTTATTTTTAGCTATTGTATCGGTATCCCCTTATTTTATTCCTCTTTCATTTTTCGCCAGTAACAATATCATCACGCCTTACGTAATCCTTTTATTGATCGCCGGAACATATTATTTATTTAAAACAAAAAACTATTTCTGGCTTTTTTTAACAGCTTTATCTTTAGGTTTTATTCATGAGTTCGAAGTTTCTTTTGGAATTTTTATTATTCCAATATTTATTGCCCTGCTGCTAATTTTTGAAGCTTCAAGAAAAAAATTATTGACTCTTAAAGGAATAGTATTTTTATTGCTGGGTTTTTTAATCCCTCTTTTACCCAGAATACTTTTTGAGATCAGACATCAGTTTATGCAGACAAAAACCCTTTTGAGTTTTTTTCTAAAACCTAAGCTTCACAATCCAAAAGCTTTTATTGATGTGTTTAACGACAGAACTATGTTGTTTTGGAGCTATTTCAAAAGTATATTTTTTAACTATAGTTCGGTAATTGCCTTAATAGTTATAGTATTTATTATCTTTACCCTAATCAAATTACGAAAAAAACTAACAAAATATGTTTTTATCAATCTTTTTTTGTTTTTAACTATTCTTTTATTTTCCGTTTCTTTATTGTATAAGGACAATTTCTGGTCAAACTACTATGAAGGAATACAGTATATTTTTCTGTTTATCATCGTATCTTTTTATTATCTTTTATCAAAAAACTACAAATTGTTTTTTACAGTTATACTCGTACTTTTTATCGGTATTTCTTTATTCGTTTTTGTAAAAGAAATAAAAAATAATAATATCGAAATCAAAGATTTTAAAGCGATTGACCTAGCGGTTAACTATCTTTATGATCAAACCGGAAAAAAAGATTTCTGTCTCCGTGTTTATACGGCTCCTGTCGTGCCTTATACTTATGATTACCTAGCCTCATACTATTCGAAAATCTACAAAATAAACAGGCCTATTGCTGATTTTATTGATAATAAATGCTGGTTCATCATAGAAAAAGATCCTTTTGAATTCAGAGTTGAAAAATGGAAACAGGAAAATATTCCATCTCAAGGAAAAAAACTATCTTTCCATAAAATAAACAAAGATATCATGATCGAACTATGGCAACAATAATCAAGAAATATAAAAAACTCATTTTAGTTATAGCTTTTTTCTTAATTATCATTGTCGAATTCAGAGGTATTTTTTTTAATATTAATAAAGCCTTTATCGACTGGGGAGATACTTCGTTTATCGCCTGGCAGATATCAATTACAAGAAACAAATTATTAAACCTTGATTTTAAGAATGTCTATGATACCAACTCCCACTATCCTTATAAAAACAGTCTGCTTTTTACCGACTCGTTTTTAGGACAAAGTGTTTTTGCTCTTCCTTTGTTTTTTATAAAAAATCCCGTGCTTCTTTACAATATTATCTTTTTTTTCACGATTTTCCTGAACTATTGGTGCTCTTTTTTACTTTTTCAAAAATTATTAAAGTCCGATACTGCCGGATTTATAGGAAGTTTTTTCCTAAATAACAGTGTCTATTTCTTCGATCAGATTATTCACCTTCAAACAATTACTTACTGGCCGATGATATTGGTTTTATATTATTTATTTAAATTAATTGATAAAACTGAAAATTTTTCTTTTAAAAACTCTTTTCTTATAGGTTTTTTTCTTTCTGTTCAATTTTACATGGCAGTTTATCTAGGTATTTTTTCAATTTTTTTAGTCACTCTGTTTTTAGCCTGGAACCTATTTTATGGTTTATTTATTAAAGAAGATAAATTTCGTTTTATAAGAGCTTTTGTTATCCAATCAATAATAATGGGAATAGCTTTTATAGTTCTAACCTATCCTTTTTTAATAAGAAAATATCTTGAGTTCCAACAAGTATACCATCAGGTCAGGGACATGAATGAAATCATTGCCAACTCCGGGAATATTACTGATTATTTATTTTTCCTACCTCAAACTTTCTTTTCCTCATTGTCTTTTATTGCCAAATATAACAGTCATGTCCGATTTACATCAGAAAGAATCTCGTTTCCTGGATTTATTCTTTTTGCAGGTGCAATTCTTGGATTTATTACTCGCAAAAAAAAAGGGGGCATTTTCAATCTGATATTATTTTTTTCTTTAATTGGAACGGGTTTTGTTTTTTCTCTTGGACCGAGACTGATGGCTAATGGTAAATATATGGTAACACCGCTACCATATCTTGCTTTCCTTAAAATCTTTGATTTTCTTTTTTCAATAAGATTAACTCATCGTTGGGCAATATTTTTGATTATTGGACTTGTTTATTTTGCTACCCAATACTACTCAAAGTTATCAAAATCACTGATAATTATTGTCTTATTTTTATTCGTCTTAGAAAGCATTCCAATAAAAATTCCTCCAAAACATAAGGAATATTTGAATAAAAGTTATCAATATTTAAAGAAGGCTTACTTGAAAGATAAAGTTCTTTTAGAATACCCTCTTTTAAGCTTTGAAAGAGGGGTTGGCGTAGATGATGAAACAATGAGGCTTCTCGCTTCGGTTTACCATAAAATGAAACTCTTTAATGGTTATACCGGTCTATTTATTTCTGATTATGGAACGATGAGAATTTATTTAGAAAAATTCTTTCCTGATCCACTGACCGATGGCATGATTAAAGCTCTTGGAATTGATTATTTAAAAATAGATAAAAACTTCGTCAATAAAGAACAATTAGAGAAAATGAAATTATTCTATCCATCAATAGTTTATGAAGATAATCTGTCAATAATTTATAAATTACCGAAAAACAATGACATTGCCCAAACAAAAGATATAAAACCAGATTTTGCCGGAGATCATGCTTATGGAAAAGACAGAAAACTATATGTCAATCTAACTTTTAATAATACTCTTGACAAATATTATGCCAATCGTAAACAGGAAAAAGTAACCCTTGTATTGACTTTTTATAAAAAAGATAAAATCATCAGAAAAAAGAAAATATTTAATCTTTATCCTTTAGTGATTGTTCCTAAACAAAATCGCGGAGTTACCTTTGACCTTTATGAAAAACCCGGATTTGATAAGGTGACTATTGATCTATTTGACTTAAATAATAAGTTTATTAACTCTCGATCTCTAATTCTATAAATAATTACTTCAAACCGTAAACACTACCTATTAATTCGGATAGTTTGAGGAAATTTAAAGCTTTAGGCGTTAATTGAATGCATTGGTTATCTTCTTTAATAAAACCAATAATTTTTTGTTCGTTAGCTCTTTTATCGATTGCTTTTCTCTCAATAATATATTCATTGATTAACTTTTCTTCTAATTGGGATTTGCTTAATCCTTGACAAGAAGTGCCTTGACTATCTTTCAAAGTATTCAATAAATACATTGTCACCGATCTTTCAAAAGTTACTGGTAAGACTACGAAGAAACTTAAGTTGATTGAGGTGCTAACTAATATTGCGGCTATTAAAGATTCTAAATTAAGTCGGAATAATTTACGGGATAAGAAAATAGCAAGTATAAATAATATGATTAAAGTGACTGATAATAAAAACAAACCTCGATAAAATAAAACCCGTTGGGAAGAAAAAAGCGACGTATGAAATAATGATAAATAAATTAGGGTAAAAAATAAAAAAGTAATAAAGTAAATTGGAGCCACCTTGACAATAGTCTTCATGTTTTAAAATAATAATTGATAAAAAGAGCAATTAACCCTACTATATCTTTATTATATAATAAGCATTATCAAGTAATATAACTCTGGAGATTAATCAATGACAAAAAAAATAAATATTTTGATTTTTATATTTGTTTTTTTCACCTTTCTTTTTTTTCACTATAACAACATTTTTAAAAGAATCGGTTTTGGTTGGGATCAGGAATCTTATTCCTATCAGGTTAAAAGTATTATTAAAGATCATAAGCTGACCTTAATTGGCCCAAGAAATGCAGAAATCAAAGGATTTTTTCTTGGTCCTTATTTTATTTATTTATTAGTTCCTTTTTATTTGATTACTCATCTTCATCCCTTAGCTCTAACCTTATTTATTATAGTTTACAACCTGCTGTTTTTTACGCTAACATTTTTTTTATTAAATAAAATTTCTGATTTCTCAACGGCTATATATTTCATGTTTTTTTGGTCAATTAATCCGCAATTAGTTGCTTATGATACTGTTCCTTGGAATCCTGTTTTTATTCCTTTGGGAATAATAATTAACTGGGTAATTCTTTATCAAATAATTAAAAAGAATTCTCTTCTGCTTTGGATATTATTAGGTTTAACTTCAGGAATTTTTTTAAATATGCACTTTCAATATATCTTTATATTAATTTTTGTCGGATCATTTATTATTTTTAATAATTATAAAAATAGATTTAAGAATTGGATAAAGATCATTATTGCTTTTTTTTCTTTTTTAATTACTTTTACTCCTCTTCTATTATTTGACCTAAGACATAATTTTTTGAATATTAAACTTTTTATAAACTTTTTTTTAAATAAAGAAAACAGTCTTCCTGCTGATTTGACTGTCTGGTTACCGGTACTTACCAATCTTATCAGACCATTAATATTTACTAATAATCTGTTAATACTTAAATTCTTTTATATTTTTATATTGATATTAACTATTTTTTTAATAAAAAATAATAATAAACGATTTTTAAAGTGTTTTTTCCAAAGTTTTTTAATTGTTTGGTTAGTCTTTCCGGTATTTTTTTCTCTTTATGGAAAAAGGCCACCAGAATATTATTTTTTATTTTTGATACCATTTATTTTTTTTACGCTAATAAATTTTTTTATTAAGATTAATAAAAAAATTCTTCTATTTATCCTGCTAATAATCCTTTATATTTTTAATTTCAATTCTTTGAAAACAACCATCAACGAAGACAAGTTCGGTCTTTATTACAAAGATAAGGCAATAAAAAAACTTAAATTAATATTAAAAGATAAAAATAAATTTAATATAAGTTTTAAGGTTCCTATTGGTGCCAATAATGGCTATAATTATCTTATAGATTATTATCAAATTAAGCAGAGTAGAGATTTTAACGATACATTAGTAGAGATTGATGTCCCAATTAGACCGAATGATATCAAGGTTGACAATATTGGTTTAAAAATTCCTAAAGAACTTAAATGAAAAAAAATATTTCCGTATTAATCTATACTCGAAACGAAGAAAAAAACATTAAAGAGTGTATTGAGTCGGCTCAGCTTCTTACTGCAGATATTATTGTTATCGACATGGAAAGCAGGGATAAAACTATAGAAATAGTTAACAACCTAAATTCACCAGTTTATAATTTCCCAAAATCAAACTATGTTGAACCCGCAAGAAATTTTGGAATAGAAAGAACACAAACAGACTGGGTTTTGATCCTCGACGCTGATGAAAGAATTACAAAAAATCTAGCTGCAGAAATTAAATCCGTAATCCGTAATTCGCAATTTTCTAATTATCAAATTCCAAGAAAAAATATTTTTGGAAAATTTAAATGGCTCCGCCACGGCGGCTGGTGGCCCGATCATCAGATAAGATTAATAAACAAAAACTATTTCGTTTCTTGGCCAAAACGAATCCATTCCACTCCTCAGATAAAAGGCAATTATGGTTATTTAAAAAA
>Ga0066650_10000937_pt1 | contig 10505 bp, 9 predicted proteins | sample CryGey092014_all_FD_59539 | JGI IMG/M metagenome (GOLD analysis project Ga0066650, IMG submission 59539) | Groundwater microbial communities from aquifer - Crystal Geyser CG23_combo_of_CG06-09_8/20/14_all | ecosystem: Environmental > Aquatic > Deep subsurface > Groundwater | place: USA: Utah...
AATATGGGTCAAGAAGGTCACAGACCCTGTGAATCGCTGCAGCTGCGGCAGTATGGTACACAACCCCAAAAGAAAGTGTTGCACCTGGAATTGAAATGTACGGATTCTGCTGCCACACCCCAGGAGTACTCATAAATTCAATTGCGTACCACGTCTCGCCGGGGTTACCAACCGTTGCTGATTTAAGATAGATGGTCGTCCCTGCGTCTGGAGGCGGGACTTGTGTCGGACTGGACGGATTTTTTGATAGCGCTACGCAATTAGAGGGGTTCGTGGATCCCACACAATAGTACATAGACGAGGGTACTTGGGCTGGTGTGTTATGAGTCTCCTCATGATAGCAAGGGCGCCAGTCATCACAGGTCGCACAGTTAGGCTGTATCCCCTCACCAGACGCCTCACAGCGCGTCCCGCCTTTACAATCCTCACTCCAGTCATCAGGGTCAACACCCTCAGGAGCAAACCCTTCCTTCCAACCTGGTCCCAATCCTCCCGATCCCACGTCAGCCTTACAGGCTGGAGCAGTACACGGACAATTATCCACACAGGGCTCGGGATCTGGATCAGGCGTACAAGTCGAAGTATTTGAGCATGTGCACGGGTCACCACACCCGTCACAACTGCCGACCATGCCATTCGCGTCTTTATGACAACCATCCCTACATCCGGCAGTACATGCACAAGCACTAGGATCCTGACTGCAGGAAAGACAGTCTGTAGTTCCACACTTCGAGCACTCCGCAAGAACACCCGCGGACTCACCCCTTTCAATCAGGACCAAACCACATCCCGCCAAACCCATAAAAATGCCGGCTAACAAGCCTGTACGCATGACCCTGACCAGACCTATCCTTATCATTATACGGCTCACCTTCATATCATTTTTCACGTGCGTCAGAGATCAAAAGTAAGTACAACGACTCAGTGACGTTGCTTCGGATACCGACAGCGTACTCAAGGCAGGTTCCAGTTGAGTTGTAGTTAACAAAATAGCCACCCTCCGATTTTCCGCATGCCTCATCAAGATAGTGTCCCCAGAACCAGTCCTCTACTGAACCGTTTATCGACGGCGTTACATATTCCTCGGCAAACCCGGGATGGAGCACCCAAAGCGGGATCACATCGCTGAGCGATCTAAGGTACCTCTCGAAGACTCCCGTCTCCCAGGTCATATCTGATTCCTCCATGTCATATATTTCGAGAAGGTACTCACGCCCTCCAACATACTCAACAAGATCAACAAGCACACGGTCAATTGCTTCCCGTGTGCCGTCATTTCCGAGCTTCCATTTTACCGCAAGGCTCGTCAACGTCTTTCTGACGGTGGACTTCACCGGAACAGAATCCAGTCCGAGTTCCTTTGTACCCTCAACCATATCCCACATCAGCATAAGAAGATCATAATTGCCAGTCCTGACCAGCACCTGATCTCCAGCTTCATACCCGTAGACATAGTTATCGACACCAGTCATCGCAAACCCGAAAGTCGGCTCAGCGTCATATTTTTCAATGAGCGGTAGGTCTTCAAATTCCGACGGATTTCTTAGCAACACCTCGACATATGCAAAAAAATCGTCGTCCGAAAAATCTGACCCGCTAAGACTGTTACCGAGCTCCGCCTTAATACCTCCAAGGTCATAGCACATTTTTTTGAACACTCTCAGTGATGTCCCTTTTTTGCCCAAACTGTCACCTACAAGATAAGGTAGGCATATCGCCTCGCTTCCCCAGTAATTCCCCTCTGAGCGCGAATTAATGACACCACCCATCGAACCTAGATATTCGCCAAACGATCCATACTCGTCAACCCCATACGACAGTGCGAGTAGGTCAAGTGCGCGCGCGTCATCAAATCCCGGATCTTGCTCCTTCAGCTCAGCACCAAGCATCACGTAAAAGAGTGGATCCAAGCCCAGCCCTCTGCCACCCTCCTTGTTGCACGCAGTACCGCAAGTATTACAGTTAAACCATCCGTATTGATAGAACCTCTCAAGCAGATCTCCAGAAATATCCGGATCATCCTTCCAGACAAGGGCATCATTTCTCATGATCTCCGCAACCGCCTCATATACACCCACACCTACCTCAACTGCATTTTCTGCAGACGCAGTCTGCGTACATGTTTCAACAAGCTCCGCCTTATCTATCGCTGAATATTCCGCCGAGGTCACCCGGGCGAAATCTGACAGATCAACCGACTTGTCACCAAGACTTGCCAAGAATTTATCCAAAATGAAGCGGGCAGCTCCCCAGAAATCTAGCTCATCCACAGAGTAGGTGATACCAAGCATGATGAATTCATTAATCTGTAAGGTATTCCGATGATCAACCAAATCATCAAGAACAACGCCAGCCTCATCAGAACACAACTCGGCCGGAATTGTGAACGTATATGTCGGCACCGATCCGTTAATCGAGGTTCGCTCAATGAAATCTGAAAACTCAAACGAGTACGTCTCTCCTTCGACAGCAGCTCCCAAAAACCCTTGTACCGTATAAGAAACTGACATTCCGCCGTCCGAGACGTCCTTCTTCACAAACGTCTGCTCCTCCCCAACATTTTCTTCTAACGTCGGCTCATAGAGAAATCGGCACTGTTCATTACAAAGGGACACCTGGTACCTGACGAAAAGTGTAAAACTCACAGCGACAGCAAGCACGATCACCGCATATACGGCCACACGTCGGATATTTGCACGCCGAAAGGGAAATCGCAAAACTTTTTCTTCCATGCAGGCAGTGACAGACAGTTAATTGATAAGTACCGTTTCGAAACCTACTCAGCCTTTTTCGCAAGATTGAGGACCGTTTCAATCTCGGTAACAACCTGGTCGGGTTCAAGCTCGGTCTTCATTAGATACCCATTTGCTCCACGCTCAAAGGCTTCTTTGATCACCCGTTCACTCGAAAGGTTCGTTAAGACGATAATGGGCATTTCGCCATATTTACCCGGATCTGCCCTAATCTGCTTAAGAACATCGAGTCCGTCCATCCCAGGCATCATCAGATCGAGAAGTACCAGATCGACTATGGCCTTGTTCGCACTCAGCGTATCTAGCCCTTTATAGCCATCAGCCGCTTTGAGCGCTGCAAATCCGCCGCCCTCAATAATCTCGGCATACGAGTCGAGAAGGGGTGCCTCATCTTCTATGATAAGGACTACATGTTTGCTGTCTTTCATAACATAATTGTGTAATAAATTAACGTCAGACCGGCTTATGACCCGAATTCATCGACTGCAGACGTACCATCATAGAGTACGTAATCAAAGCAGGCTGGTACTGAATTATAGCAGGAAACCCTTCTGACAAATTCACGATACACCGAGGAAATATAGCATGACGCTTTTACCGCATACTCCTGGGGAGGAATATCCGAGAGTGTGACAACGGCATTTCCATTAATCGGCCGGATCCTCGCAAACCGGGCGTCGGCGGAGTAGGGGATAGGGTTATTGCCAATATCCGAGGTTCCCCATCCCTCTGCGGCACCTGGTTTTACAAGTGCAACAGCACTTTCAAGTTCAACCTCACCACCTACTTGAGAATATACCTTCACCAACATATGATCGGAACCAGTCCACGAGAGAGTAAAGATCCCTGCGGTAGCTTCATTAAGAGAGACCTCATACACTTCATCCTGCGATAGTTCCATTCCCTCGACATTATCCTCAAGCCGAATTTGTACCTGGGCACCACCTGCATCACACTCAATGTCCCCCAATAGATCGGTCAGTTCACTTTCCCCTAGTACACAAATGTTCGTCTCGGGCCTGAAGGAATCAATACACAACGCTCCCGCATCCTCGATAAAGTGACAGTCTTCAACAATACTGTCCCACACCTGCCGAGTTGTAACAACATCAAGCATCGATTCCACCTGCGTTCCTGCTTGTGAGGAGAGTCTCTCCAGTCCGACCCGCCTAATATCCTGAACCGTTCGAGCCGCAATAGCAAACGCAATAACCGCGCCAATTACCAAAATGAGAAGAATCAGAACTAGTGATTGTCCTGACTGCATATCACTGAACGTAAACGACTTTTTTGCCATATATTAAGAGTATGACAAACAATTACGTATGTCAATACAAGCATTTCTTAAAGCTCACTATTTCGCGTCAATATCGTCATCTGCTTAATAACATTATCGATAAGCGGTTCTGTCGGACTTTTCATGTGCGCAGATGCCGCCGTGATGGTAACAAGCACTTCTGTCGTTCCCGACTCAGGATCGGGGATCACGTCGACATCGTATGATTTCACATTGATATCGGCCGATGATGTAAGATGTACTGTACTTTCTACCTCATCTCGAACCCAAGCAGCCTTAAGTACCCCAAAATCATCAGCGTCGGAATCCATCTCCACATAGAACGTCACGTAACTGTCACTTTCCGACAACCTCATCCACAGTGCTTCCGGATATGCATCACAATTGGGATCTCCCGCATCTCCACACGCCGGGTTACTTACAACCGATATTTCTCCCGGTTCAACGCTCTTTGAGTTTCTTCGTGTCACCTCGAGTGCAAACTCAAGCCCCTGCCTGACCTTTATCCTTGTATCGGTATTATATGAGACCCTGACCAGGGAGATGAGAATGACATTCACCACAAGAAGTATCGTTCCCATTATGAAAACAGTCACAATAACTTCTACGAGGGTGTATCCGGATGACTCTACGGCACCCTTCGGGGAACAAGGTCTAGTATGATTGTGATCTTGTTTATTCAGCAACATATCCTACGATTTTCGTTTTTGTAATAAAGTTACGCGGACTTGATCCTTCCTCCATAGTAGCATTGAGCAACATCCCGACATCAACCGTTACCCGAATTTTATTACACGTCCCCCCTGCTCCTTCAAACGTTATCTCCCGGTATAGAAATTCCTCCCCCCCCGTTGGAAGAGTAAGACGCTCACAAGAACCGTCCGAACCAACAGCTGAGCAAGGCTCATTGGGAGGATCGACAAGCTCTCCGCCATCCAGGTACCGAAAGATTGGACTTGCAGGGATTGCGTCATTACAGGGAATTACTTCAAAATTACGGGCCGCCATCACTCGCACTTCCTCAAACCCCTGCACTGCATACTGGTTCATTGCATCCCGGATCTCGTTATTCTTCGACTCTCGCACCACACCAACTGCAACAGATAATAATGCCGTACAGGCAACACCTGCGATGATTATAGCGATGAGGCTTTCCATAAAACCCAAGCCTCGTTCATCATGAACTATCCTTTTGATCCCGATCATTACGGTCACACCAAACTTATGTCACCTGCTACTCCGAAGCTCCCCCCGTAACAGTTTCAGGGGCTCTCCCTCGGCGGACAAGGATTCGAAGTACCTGGACTATATGCCTCAAGAGAGATTTCCCCGGTATCATTGACCACTATCGTGTCGTATTTTCCGCCATGATAAAACGTTGCCCGAACTTCCGAAATGGAAGTGATCGGTTGCAAATCAAATGTGTAAAAGTGAATTTCCCCCGTCACAGACTCAAACACAATGAAGCGAACAGCCTCATCTGTCCATGGGGCCAGAACACACGCATTCACTCCTGATCCACCGGCAAGTGGCACCTCCCGTTTTCCGCTTAACACGTAGAGCCCGGTACCACTGCAATCTGCCCGTGATACCCCCGCAACCGGATCACTCACCACAAAATCAGTATAATTTGAGTCTTCAGTACACCATTTGTAGACTGAATAGGTTGGTGCTGTGGTCAGCTGTGTATTATCCGTTGCACGAAGATCAACCACAACACCCCGTATCCAGTTCTCACCTAATGAACGCTCCATAAGCATTGCAGACCGCTGAGCATTTACAATATCTGTCCTAAAAGTCTCCGCAGATTGATGAAGTATCATTGAGGTTCTCATACCGACAAACCCGCTCCATGCGATTCCCGCCAGCGTACCGATAATGATCATGACAACGAGAACCTCAACAAGGGAAAAACCTCTGGGTGGTCCATCCTCATAAAAACAAACAGTACCAAGCTCTTTTCTACTTATCTGGGCAGAACATAGCATACCCTCATACTAATACATTAGGAACCTGCGCACAATATCCACAATATTCCCTCCCCATACCATCATGATAAACGCGCCCCCCGACAGGAATGGAATGAACGGAAGCGTCATACCCTTCCTCCGTTCACGGACCAAAGCCGCCACTCCTATGATTGCGCCACCAAAGACCGCAATCCACACACTGAGAAACGACGCCGGCCACCCCAGAATAAGTCCAACCAAGATACTATACTTTGCGTCCCCCCACCCGAACCCATCCTGCCCTCCATGCACCCCGGGAAAAAGCCCAAGCTGAGTCAGCACATTGATGACCCAGAAGAATGCGAATCCAGCAGCGCTCCCGACAACATACGGAACAACATACGATATGGATTCTGCTTCAAATGCAAAGATAACGCGCACCGAAATAAGCACGAAAATGAGCCATCCAAGGTAACTGTTGGGCACAAGGCGATGAAACACGTCATACATAGAAAAAAAGTACAGAATAAGAACAATTACAAATCTCGCCCCGATAATGACCGGCTCACCTCCCATTGTAATAACCGATACAAATGCTAATCCAACAACAAGCTCGCTTATAGGATGAATCCAGGGAATAGGCTTTCCGCATCGGGCGCACCGCCCTTTGAGGCAGAGCCAGCTCAGAACAGGTATCAATTCCCACCACCTCAACTGCTGATCGCATGACTCGCACATCGATCTCTTTCTCGCAAGATTCTTTTTGATATCTCCTGATCCTGATACAAGCACGTTGAAAAAACTCGCGCAGGCCGCACCAAGAAGAAAACCAAACACGGTATCAATAAGAACATATATCATCATAGCCATACGAAGCAATAGAAGAGGGGGCATTCCCGGAAAAACCCTCGGAAACACCCCCACTAAAGTCAACCTATCAGTCCTTAGCAACTAGACCCACACAGCGCTAGCCACCAATCCCTAATCCAGACTTAATACCACAGTCAGAAAACGCCCCGGTCTCATCACCATCGTATATCTGGCAAATACCTGCGCAATCAGTACATACGCCCGCATCCGATCTTATCTTTCGAGCAGGAAATCCTGTTTCTCCTATTCCAGGCCCGGTACATAACCAGCTCATTCCACCTCGCGCCTCTTCCTGGCTTACACATACCGTATAGAATACGCCGTCAGTATCAGATTTATAGTACACCTCTGTCCGCGGCGGTGCGCCCCAGCTACCTTCCAGATAAGGATCCAGTGCTCCACCCGTGTCCAACATACCTTCAATCGTAAGTACGTCAGTCTCAATCGGGTAATCCTGATGATCAGAATAATACGCTTCAAGGGATCTGTCCAAGTTCGCCATAGCAGACTGGCGGGAGATGTTTCTCGATCGTCGCATAGCAAATCCGAGACCCGCAACAGAGATACCGATAAGTACGGCTATGATAGCCATAACCACAAGAAGCTCTACGAGCGTGAAACCACGCTCAGAAGGCGTTTCGTGAGATTTCATAATTCTAGATACATACACAAATTATTTAGCACAGTACTTCAATCTAGCATACGGCATTCACATTTGCAAGAGCCAATCTGCACCCACAGTATGCACTGCGTCTCTCTAGCCGACAACATCCGCGAGAGAGAAAAGCGGCAAGTACACTGCAATCGCAATGAACCCAACCATCGTTCCCATAATGATCAACATGATCGGTTCAATCATTGTCGCGAGATTGCTAGTCATTGTATCCACCTCGGCTCCGTAGTAATCGGCCATCTTGTCCAATACCGTATCAAGCCGTCCGCTTTCTTCTCCTACTCCAATCATCTGGCTGACAACAAGAGGAATTTTTTCCTCCCGGGACAAAGGGAGGGCAAGCGAGCTTCCCTTTTCAACCTCAATAGCGGCATTATGTACCGCGTCTTTAAACCATACATTGCTCAAAGAGTTCGACACAAGATCGAGGGATTCGAGAATCGGCAATCCGCTACTCACAAGGAGGTGTAGTGTTTGGGTCAGCTGTGCCAGTTCAATTTTTGTGAACAATTTGCCGAAAATTGGAACCGTCAGTTTGAAGTTGTCATAGACCCGCCTGCCGTTTGGAGTATCAGTATAGTACTTAAATCCTCCAACCGCAGTCGCAATAATTACAAGAACCAACCACCAGTAGTTTCGTGTAAAGTCGCTGATCATGATAAGTATTTTCGTAACCATAGGAATATCACTACCGAATTCACTGAAAATATCCTTGATCGCCGGGATCATAAACACCATCACCAGTGCGAGCACCGCAACAATCGTCACCATGATAATCATTGGATAGATCATCGCCGATTTCACTTTTCCCTGGAAGTCACGCTGATGCTCAAGTTCGTCTGCAAGTCTGAGAAACACCTCCTCAAGCTTTCCGCTGTCCTCTCCCGCCTTGAGAAGATTCAAAACGACATCATCAAAGACACCCGCATGTTTACCAAACGCCTTTGCCAAGCTCGAACCACCCTCAACATCAAGAAGCACTTCCCTGAAGAATCTCCGAAACTGGGGGTTTGTCGCCTGAGCAGCAAGTATCTCGAGCGCTTGCGTAAGCGGAAGCCCTGATGACATCATCGTCGCTAGCTGACGCATGAAGACAACCTTGTCATCGATGGGGACACCTCCGATATTTATTTCATTAAGAGCATTAATAAGCGCAACCTTTTCCTCCACCTTCACAACAATGAGCCCCTTTGATTGGAGGGTCTCCACGACTTTCGTCCTCGACTGAGCTTCCATCTCCCCGCGCTCCACAGCACCTTCCTTGTTTCTTGCCGAATATTCAAACACTTTCATAGTAGACCCCGTTTATGTTAAGCACTAAATTTTCATAAGCCGTACCACTTCCTCCGGATGTATCGCGATACTTTCCGCATCATCTACCGTAATTGAACCTTCCCTCACAAGATCGACCAGAGAATGCTCCATTGTCTTCATACCCACATCCAAACTCGTCCGTATGACATTATCCAACTGATGAGATTTGCCTTCACGGATGAGGTTTCTCACGGCGGAGGTACAGAGAAGTACTTCCGAAACAGCACGACGCCCTCCCGATTTGATAGGAACCAGCCGCTGAGAAACAATCGCCTCGAGAATGACAGACATCTGCGTTCTCACCTGCTCCTGCTGATGTTCAGGGAATACATCGATTACACGATCGATTGTCTGTGACGCACTATTCGTATGAAGGGTGGCGAATACAAGGTGTCCTGTCTCTGCCAACGTTATCGCGGCGGCTATCGTTTCGAAATCCCGCATCTCACCCACAAGTACGACATCTGGATCTTCACGCATTGCGCTTCTCAGGGCGATTTCCCACGAGTGCGTGTCCTCGTGCATCTCCCGCTGATCAACCAGCGCACGCGCCCGCGGATAGATGTACTCGATAGGGTCCTCGATGGTGATAATGTGCTTGGGGTATGTCTGATTGATTTCCTGAATAATTGCCGCGAGCGTCGTGCTTTTACCGTGTCCCGTTGGACCAGTTACCAGTACAAGACCTTGGGGAAGTTTCGCCAGCTGGTGGTATACCCCTGGAAGTTTCAGTTCCTCAATGTTTCTAATTTTGTTTGGGATCAAGCGAAACGCGGCGGAGACGTTTCCTTTTGTATAAAACGCGTTGATCCTGAATCGCGCGTCATTCTTAAATGAATACGCGAGATCTACTTCTCTGTTGACCTCAAGTAATTCACGTTTGTTTTCAGGAAGAACGGGCAACACAAGATCCAAGACATCACTCTCCGTAATAATTTCCTGTCCAACTGGCATAAGGCTTCCATCGATACGGATCATTGTCGGATAATCAGCGGTCACATGTAGATCGGACGCATCTTTTTCAACAACAATTTGAAGAAGCTGCTCAATCGTGTACGGATACTTTCCTGCAGATTTCACTCCCCCCTCAGGTAAATCAATGTCAACCGCGACAAACGCCTCAGAGGCACTCACTGCAGCCGCTTCTGCGGCCGGGGCAACACCAACATTAGCCTGCACATCAAGAGGGGATGCACTCCCAGCATCCGGCTCTGCATCAGGAGAAATCGGAAGTGGAGGTGGATTTTCTGGAGTTTCGGCGGGTACACCGGGCATATCTTCGAGAATTTTTGGTTCTACCATCAAAGGGCTCGTCACCGGAGGGGCTTCGTCCAAAACAGGACTCGGTTCCACATCCGACGGAGACAGTGGTTCCTCGGGAACCTCTGGTTCTGAAACGGGAAGATCCGCCGGGAGAACAGAAGCATCTTCAGGTTCGAGATCGGAATTCTCAGTATCGGAAGCCGGCGTATCCTGCCCGACGGTCGACACAGAACCACTATTGTCACGATCCTCCGCCTTGACACTACTATCTTCACTATCCTTAGAATAATTCGGTTCATCGCTTCCCTTCCAGGAAGCAGAAAGCTTCTTCGCTAGGTCACGGAGTGTCCCGCCTTTGGATTGTTCTTTTTTTTCATCTCCAGTTT